>Ga0209025_1001330_pt1 | contig 33454 bp, 30 predicted proteins | sample AraplaMF_Col_mLB_FD_184256 | JGI IMG/M metagenome (GOLD analysis project Ga0209025, IMG submission 184256) | Arabidopsis root microbial communities from the University of North Carolina, USA - plate scrape MF_Col_mLB (SPAdes) (version 2) | ecosystem: Host-associated > Plants > Roots > Endosphere... | reverse complement strand
TGTCAGGGGCTCCAACGCCCTGCGATTCTGAGCGAGCCGCTTCCGCTTTTCTTAAGAAGTTAGGTGGGAGATAAACTGCCCGTAAAAGCCCGATTGGTTCAACTAATAATCAGTGGGGGATGAAGAAAACCCCCACTGATTAAAGTTTCACTTTATCTGGCAGTATGAGTATGCAAAAGTAAGAGGTTAGACTAATCAGTAGTGGAAAAAGATATTTGAAATAGAGAGGATTGTAAATATGGCAGTGCAAACAGTTGATATTTTAGGCGTGCCTTTCTCAACAATGAAAATGGAAGAAACAGTTCGTTATGTAATGCAGCAGCTGGAACAGAAACAAGAGAATACGTTTCAAGTTGTAACGGCCAATCCTGAAATTGTGATGTGTGCCAAAAAGGATGCTGCGTTTCATCAAACACTTCTTCAAGTAGATCTTATTACACCAGACGGGATTGGTGTTGTAAAGGCAAGCGGTATGCTAGGGACACCGTTAAAAGAACGTGTGGCAGGTTTTGATTTAATGTGTAATTTGTTTGAATCATTATCACAAGAAAAGAAGGCTGTATCTGTCTTTTTACTTGGAGCAAAGCCGCACGTTATCGAAAGAGCTGCTCGAACTTTAACAGAAAGATATCCAGCTGTATCTATTGTTGGAACACAAGATGGATATTTTAAACAAGAGAAAGAAGAAGAAATTATCGAACGCATTCAAGAAGTGAAGCCAGACATCTTACTAGTTGCACTTGGGTTTCCGAGACAGGAAAACTTTATTCAAAATAATAAACATCGTTTACATGCAAAAGTAGCTGTTGGCGTTGGTGGTAGCTTTGATGTTTGGGCCGGGGAAGTGAAGCGTGCTCCAAAATGGATTCAAGCTATTCATTTAGAGTGGTTTTACCGTTTATGCAGTAATCCAACGCGCTGGCGTCGTCAACTAGTATTAGTTGAATTTTTAAAAGAGGTTGTTCGGACGAAAAAGTAGCGAAATATCGCTGCTTTTTTTTGAAAACAGGAGTCACCTTGATTCGTCCGTTCATTGAAAAATGGCTATGTATGAGGCGTTTTTTTGTGGAAATGATAAGAATCATATGAATAACATTATAAATTGTTTTACTTATAAGATATACATATGTAAAATATGATGTAAAGACACCTGTATTGAGGGGGACCTGTAGTGGGAAAAATTAAAGAGATCTCAAATCGAAAGCTTCTCGGAATTGCTGGGCTTGGTTGGCTATTTGATGCAATGGATGTTGGGATTCTTTCATTTATTATTGCTGCTTTGCAAAAAGAATGGCAGCTGAGCGCACAGCAAATGGGGTGGATTGGTAGTGTTAACTCCATTGGAATGGCAGTTGGAGCACTCCTATTTGGGATATTAGCGGATAAAATCGGTCGAAAATCTGTTTTTATTATTACATTATTATTATTTTCTGTTGGAAGCGGGTTAACTGCTTTCTCAACAACATTAACCGTATTTCTTATACTTCGTTTTTGTATTGGAATGGGTCTTGGAGGAGAGTTGCCTGTTGCATCAACACTTGTATCTGAAAGTGTTGCAGCGCATGAACGTGGCAAAATTGTTGTCTTATTAGAAAGCTTTTGGGCTGGTGGTTGGTTAATTGCTGCTCTCATCTCATATTTTATTATTCCAACGTATGGTTGGCAAACAGCGATGGTGCTAAGTGCAATTCCAGCTTTTTATGCATTATATTTGCGATGGAGTTTACCTGATTCACCGCAATTTCAAAAAGTAAAACAAAAGCAATCTGCATTTGCAAACATAAAGGCCGTTTGGTCAGGGGAGTACAGACGAGCGACGATTATGCTTTGGATTTTATGGTTTTGTGTTGTGTTTTCATATTATGGAATGTTTCTTTGGCTTCCGAGTGTATTAGTGCTAAAAGGATTTAGTTTAATTAAAAGCTTTCAATATGTGTTGATTATGACCTTTGCACAGCTTCCAGGTTATTTTACAGCTGCTTGGTTTATTGAACGCTTTGGCCGGAAGTTTGTGTTAGTCACATATTTACTTGGAACGGCATGTAGTGCGTATTTCTTTGGAGCGGCAGATTCAGTAGTCACCCTAATGATTGCAGGTATGTTGCTGTCATTCTTTAATTTAGGAGCTTGGGGAGCATTGTATGCGTATACGCCAGAGCAGTATCCAACCGTTATTCGTGGCACAGGAGCTGGGATGGCAGCAGCATTTGGACGCATAGGTGGTATTTTAGGACCATTATTAGTTGGTTATCTCGTAGCTACACATGCTTCTCTCACTTATATTTTTACAATCTTTTGTATGGCCATTGTAATCGGTGTTCTTGCTGTACTTGTGCTAGGAAAAGAAACAAAACAACGAGAATTAGCATAATGAAAAGGAAGCTGTGTATAGCTTCCTTTTCGTTGTTTTCTGACAAAAATATGGTATATTTGATAGAAAAATGACCTGTAAAAAGGGATTATTTCTAAAAAAGCGAATGTATACAACAAGGCGTATGGACAAAAGGATTAGGTGGTTGGGCAGACATGAAAATTTTAATTGTAAACGAAAGAGAAGAAGCCAGAGGGAAATTAATAGATTTTTTCACAGAACATGTAAATAATTTGGAATGCTTTGAAGCAAAAACGGGAATGGAATCACTGCAACTAGCGAAAAAGCATACACCAAATTTTATTTTTTTAGATATGCATTTACCAGACGGAACAGGATTTGAAGTTGCAGGATTGCTGCGCCAATTAACATTAAACACAAAATTTATATTCACAGGAAATGATATAACAGATGCGATTAAATCATTTCGTTTCCACGCTTTCTATTATTTATTGCAACCATTTGAACAGGAGGACTTGCAATTTTTATTGCATAGTATTGAGCAAGAAAAAGTAAGACAAGGGAAGAATCGATTGCAAAAGCTTCCGATCGAGAGTCATGAAGGAATTACATATGTTCTTCCGGATGATATTGTATACATAAGCAAGAATAAAGAAAATAAAACAGTTTCTATTTATACAAACAATAATCAATATATTTCCACATATACATTACAAGAATTAGAAGGTAAGTTAGCCGCATATGATTTTTTACGTGTGCATAAAAGTTATCTTATTAATGTTATGTATGTAAAAGAATTAAAGCCTTATTATAACGGGACGTATAATTTATATTTGGAAAAGTATGATAATCAGCCAATTCCTGTTAGTCGTAACTATGTAAAACGACTTCGAAATAAAATTGAATTGTAGCAGGTTGTGAAATAATTTGGTCATGTTAAATTAGAAAATATTCATCATAAGGAGTATTGTTTTTAATTATTCTGAAAATTTAGTACAATTCCCTCTAAGACATAACATAGGGGGGATTATATTTGAAAGCATGGAAATCTATTTTACTTTGGGGTGTGATTACAGCTTTAGGAGCAGCGGGATTTGCTGTGTTAGCGTTATCTCGCGGTGAAACAATTAATGCGGTTTGGTTACTTGTTGCTGCTGTTTCTGTCTATGCCGTTGCGTATCGGTTTTATAGTAAATTTATTGCTAGAAAAGTCTTTGAATTGGATGACAACCGAAAAACACCAGCAGAACTTTTGAATGATGGGAAAGATTATGTCCCGACAAATAAATGGGTTTTATTTGGACATCATTTTGCTGCAATTGCTGGAGCTGGTCCGTTAGTTGGCCCTATTTTAGCTGCACAGATGGGGTATTTACCAGGAACACTTTGGATTATCGTTGGAGTTGTGCTAGCCGGAGCTGTCCAAGATTTTGTAATTTTGTTCGCATCTATGCGCCGCAACGGAAAGTCACTTGGTGAAATGATTAAGGAAGAGATTGGTCCTGTAACAGGTTTTATTGCAATGATCGGGATTTTGGGTATTATGATTATTTTATTAGCAGTATTAGCTCTTGTTGTAGTAAAAGCGCTTGTAGGAAGTCCATGGGGAATGTTTACAATTGCAGCAACTATCCCAATTGCTATTTTAATGGGTGTATATATGCGCTATATTCGCCCAGGACATGTTGGAGAAGGTTCAGTTATCGGTGTTATTTTACTTCTTTTATCGATTGTAGCAGGTCAATATGTAGCAGAAAATCCTGCGCTTGCTACTATGTTTACATTTAAGGGTGAAACAATTGCTATTATGCTAATTATTTATGGATTTATCGCCTCTGCATTACCTGTTTGGTTATTACTTGCGCCGCGTGACTATTTAAGTACGTTTTTAAAGATTGGAACAATTGTTGGTCTAGCAATCGGCATCATAGTTGTTGCGCCAAATTTACAAATGCCGGCAGTTTCAAAATTTATTGATGGAACAGGCCCGGTATTCGCAGGTAATTTATTCCCATTTTTATTTATTACAATTGCTTGCGGAGCTGTATCTGGCTTCCATGCACTTGTTTCTTCTGGTACAACTCCAAAAATGATAGAACGAGAAGGGCATGCACAGCCAATTGGTTACGGTGCGATGCTTATGGAATCATTCGTCGCAGCAATGGCAATGATTGCAGCTTGTGTAATAACCCCAGGTACATATTTTGCAATCAATAGTCCACCGGCGATCATTGGAACGGATGTAACACAGGCAGCGCAAGTAATTAGTTCTTGGGGGTTTACTGTAACTCCAAATGAATTGAAGGAACTGGCTGCAAATGTCGGAGAACAAACGATATTATCTCGTACAGGCGGGGCACCGTCGTTCGCGATTGGGATGGCTCATATTTTCTCGCAGGTCATTGGCGGAAAAGCATTAATGGCATTTTGGTATCACTTTGCAATTTTATTTGAAGCACTCTTTATCTTAACAACGATTGATGCAGGAACGCGTGTTGGTCGGTTTATGATTCAAGATATTTTAGGGCACGTTTATAAACCATTTGCAAAAACAGATTCAATGCTTTCTAATATTGTTGCAACAACACTTTGTGTACTAGGATGGGGATACTTCTTATATCAAGGAGTAATCGATCCACTTGGCGGTATTAATACGTTATGGCCGCTCTTTGGGATCGCAAATCAAATGTTAGCTGGGATTGCATTATTACTTGGAACGACTGTTTTGTTTAAAATGGGGAAAAAGGCATATGTCTGGGTGACGCTCGTTCCAACAACATGGTTACTGATTGTTACAATGACAGCTGGCTATCAAAAGCTATTTCATGAAAATCCGAAAATTGGATTCCTCTCTCATGCAAAAGTATTCCAAAGTGCATTGGATAAAGGGAAACTATTAGCACCGGCGAAAAACGTAGGACAAATGAAACAAATTATTCTTAATGATTATGTTGATGCGACGCTTTGTGGAATTTTCATGATTGTTGTAATCGCAGTGCTGATATCGGCTATTAGAATATGGATACAAGTATTGAATAATAAAGCGACGCCTTTAAAAGAAGCAGTGTATGTTCCACGTGATGAAAGCGAGGCACATCATTATGTTTAAAACGATCATTAGTATGTGGAAATATCGAAAACAATTTATTAGTTTGCTTGTTGGTGTACCAAGCTATGAAAAGTATGTTGCGCATATGAAACAGCACCATCCAAATGAACGTATATTATCCCAAAAACAATTTTTTGCTGAAGCACAAGAGGCAAGATTTAATGCAAAGGGCGGTAAAATTTCGAGATGTTGTTAGCGGGGGTATCATGAAAAAAGGGCGAAATTTCGCCCTTTTTTTGTTGGAAAGTTTCACGTGAAACTTTCCAACAAAATGTTTGGGAGTTAAAGGGATAAAATGTTCAATAATCAGTAGGAAAGAGAGCTGACCGTTTTTATGTGCGGCCAGATGCTCTCGTCCTCTTTTAAAAGAAAGGCGGTTCTTTAACTTGTATAAAAAATAAAGTCGTCACGTATGACGACTTTATTTTTTATACAAGCTCTTTTCCAGCGCCAAATTTACGATATGCACCGTGATGTGTTGGCCCTACATATTCATTTAATTTGAAAGAATGAAGAATAGCAGCTGTAATAAATTCTTTTGCTACTTGAACTGCTTCTTTTACAGATTTTCCTTTAGCTAGCTCTGCTGTAATTGCAGCAGCATATGTACAACCTGCGCCATGTGTATATGTTGTTTCAATTTTTTCAGATTCTAAAATATCGAATGTTTCTCCATCGTACAGTAAATCAATTGCTTTTTCTGTTCCTAGCTTGCTGCCGCCTTTAATCAGTACATACTTTGCTCCTAAAGCATGGATTTTTTCAGCAGCTTGCTTCATATCTTCAAGTGAGTTAATTTTGACACCGCTTAGTTGATACGCTTCAAATAAGTTTGGTGTTACAATTAAAGCTTTTGGAACGAGTTTGTCACGTAAGCAATCATTTGTTTCTGGATGAAGTGCTTCATCTGCGCCCTTACATACCATAACTGGGTCTATTACTACGTTTTGTAGATTATGCTTCTCAATTGTTTCAGCAACAAGCTCAATAATTTCAACAGAGCCAAGCATACCTGTTTTTAATGCATCAACGCCAACGCCTTCAATTGTTGTTTCTAATTGTGGTTTTAATGTAGATGCTGGAATCGGGAACACGTTATGTGCCCAACCGTTATGCGGATCCATCGTTACGATTGTTGTCAGAGCTGTCATACCGTATACACCAAGCTCTTGGAACGTTTTTAAGTCTGCTTGCATACCAGCGCCGCCGCTTGTATCAGATCCAGCAATTGTAAGTGCTTTATTTAATGACATTGTGAAAGCCCCCTCGGGTGATAGAATGAAAAATACATTTTTAATTATTATATCAATGTTATGAGGAAGTACAAAGTGAAAAAAGAAAGTAGTTCAATCAAAACAAGCAGTACTAACATGTTTATCCCGCTATTTGTGAGCAGTAAGATCTTCCACCTTAAGATTGAGAGAGAAGCGTTGTCTAGTTCCGGTGGCTTCGCTTCTTCCTACGAGGTAAAAAACATCTCTACGTCAGAAGCTTCACCCCCCTCACATTCTGAGCGAGCCACTTCCGCTTTTCTAAAGAAGATAGGTGGGAGATAACTGCCCGTAAAAGCCCGATTGGTGATGGAAGTTTCACTTTATAGCGGTAGTACTGCTTATATATTTTTTTATTTCAGTTTTGTACCATTCCCTCCTGCTCATTATGATTAGGGAGTGGAAATAGATTACCGATCATTGCGGCTCCAATCATTGGTATTAATAAATTAATTGGGAAGAACATGAGTAATAATAATGTAATAGCGATCGGTTTTCGTACTGCATAGCTTGAAATGGCTGTTGTTACAATAGCTACAGTAGCAACTGGATCTAATGGTATGACAGCGGCGACAGCATATCCAATACTTGCACCAGCAAATATAATCGGAAAAATATGTCCGCCGCGCCACCCTGTACTTAAACAGACGGCCGTTACACATAATTTTAAAACTCCGGAAAGAAGCAGCATCCAAAATGATAATTCTGTCCATTCATTTACTAATTCCTTTAATTGATGTTCTCCTGAAAACATTGTATAAGGTAGTAAGGTTCCTGCAATCCCTAAAGGAATGCCGCCTATAACTCCTAATGTTACTTTATATTTTTGAAAGGGATGTACTATTTTTTCTAATAAATATTCTATTTTGAAATAAAAATAGCCTACACCAGCACCTATACAAATTAAGGGTAAAAAGGCAAGCCATTCATGGAGTGAAAAAGATCCTTTCCCAAAATTAACAATAAAAGATCCTCGGTTATCAAGCTTACTAAGCAATAAATAAACAGAAAAGCCAGCAAAAGTAGTAGCGAGATATACAATCGTCTTTTTTCCCTTGGAAATTTCGTCAAGTGATTTACCCTCATTTTCACTTGGAGCTAAATAACCGAATAATGGTGCGTTAAAAATAACACTTAAAGTAGCGCCAATCCCAATTTCCGTTAGTCCCTTCATTCCTTTTAAAGCGAAATGAAATCGATCGCCAACCCACGTACAAAGTCCACCGATAATTCCAACGAGTGCTGCTTCTGGTCCTAAACTTGCACCAAATATTAAAACAATAACAGCTGTTATTGTAGATTGATGTACAAAACGGTACTCAATCCTACCTGTTTTCTTATATTCACCCATTACCTCTGGCATTAAACGCGGGTATGTACCGAAGTATTTTTGCGAGAGTCCGACAAGAATACCACCAATTGTCGTTACAAAAATTGTGTAATACGGTGGTAATGCAAATTCTTTTGGTAAATATCCCCAAATAAACTGAATGCCGGCATTTGTGGTAACTAAAAATAACCAGACTGTAGCACCAACTATGGAACCTAGAAACATACCGTACATGATAAGTAAGGAATGCGTGCTTCTTCTAATCGTCATTTTTTATGTCTCCTTCATGTTATATGGTGTTATGACAAATTTAGAGATTCTGATATATATACTATTTGTATATCTTATCAGTAGTAGGCAATAAAATCTCGTTCCAAGGTGTAGAGAGAAAAAAGAAGAGAAGCAGAGGAGAGTGGAAAGCTTAATTGAGTGGTTTTTCTATCAGTGAGGGATGAAGAATCCCCCACTGAAGAAGGTTGTGTTAGTTATTGGCGAATAATCCCTTTAAAAGATCCTTCCAACACTTTTTTACCATGTTGATTAAAGCATTCTGCTTTTGAAACAGCAATGATTCGATCTGCTTGTTCTTCATGATGAACCAGTGTAACTTCACATCGAACGGTATCTTCGGTAAAGACTGGGCGTAAGAAAGTAAGTTCTACATCTCTTGCAATAAAATTTAAATCGCCGCCAATTTTCGTAGGCAATGTTGCAACTAGTAATCCTTGTACCATGACGCGGCCATGTTCATCTGGAACAACATGGTGATCACCAGCATCACCAGAAATTTTACTAAATAGATCTACATCTTCTCTCGTAAATGATTTTTCAAAAGTTAATATTTCCCCGACTTTCATGTATTAATCGCCTCCTATTCGTTTATGAATGAATTATCATTCATACCTTAAATTTTACAGAATATTCTTTGTTCGGTAAAGTTTGATAGTAAAGATAATAAAATATTTTAGGAACATTCAGAAAAATATTGACATGAGGTAATATTTTCTATAAAATCATCGGTAATTGAATAAGTCTTATCAAGAATAGGTGGAGGGAACGGGCCCTATGAAACCTTGGCAACAGCCGTAAATCGGAATTGTGCTAAATCCTGCAGGTATTTCCTGAAAGATAAGAAAGGCTACATGGCGAGCGTTTATCTAAACTGCTTCTTTCTTATTTTAGGAAAGAAGCAGTTTTTTATTTTTTATAAAAGAAAGGGGATTGCGAAATGGGGGAATCATGGGGAAAAGGAACGATTTGTGTGCAAGGTGGTTATACGCCGAAAAATGGTGAACCTCGTGTTTTGCCACTTTATCAAAGCACGACGTATAAATACGATACTTCTGATGATTTAGCGGCCCTCTTTAATCTGGAGGCAGAGGGATATATTTATACGCGTATTGGGAACCCAACGCTTGCGGCGTTTGAGCAAAAACTTACAGAGTTAGAAGGCGGCGTTGGTGCAGTTGCAACGGCATCAGGGCAGGCTGCAATTATGCTAGCGGTCTTAAATATTTGTGGCAGCGGCGATCATTTGCTCTGCTCATCAACAGTATACGGCGGTACATTTAATTTATTTGGAGTTAGTCTTAAGAAGCTAGGGATTGAGGTCACATTCTTTAATCCAAACTTATCTGCTGATGAAATTGTTGCCCTTGCAAATGAGAAAACAAAGCTTGTGTATGCGGAATCGCTTGGGAACCCAGCAATGAATGTACTGAATTTTAAAGAGTTTTCTGAGGCGGCAAAAGAGCTTGGGGTACCGTTTATTGTGGATAATACATTAGCGACGCCGTATTTATGTCATGCATTTGAACATGGTGCAAACATTGTCGTTCATTCTACAACGAAATATATTGATGGTCATGCAAGCTCACTAGGCGGCATTGTTATTGATGGCGGGAATTTTGATTGGAGTAAGTTTCCTGAGTTTGTTGAGCCAGATCCAAGTTATCATGGTGTGAGTTATGTGAAAAATTTCGGGCAAGCGGCATACATTGTGAAAGCTCGTGTACAGCTATTAAGAGATTATGGAAATTGTATGAGCCCATTCAATGCGTATATGACCAATGTTGGCTTAGAAACGTTGCATCTTCGCATGGAGCGTCATAGTCAAAATGCTCTAGCTGTTGCACAGTGGTTGTCTGAGCATGAACGCGTTGAGTGGGTCAATTATCCTGGACTTCAAAATAATGAAAACTATGAATTGGCACAAAAATATTTACCGAAGGGTGCGAGCGGTGTTTTAACATTTGGAATAAAAGGGGGTCTTGAGTCTGCTAAACAGTTTATTGGTAATGTGAAGCTAGCGACATTGGTGACGCATGTTGCAGATGCAAGAACTTGTGTCATTCATCCGGCAAGCACAACGCATCGCCAGCTTACGGAAGAACAGCAGCGTTTGGCTGGTGTGACGTCTGATTTGATTCGGTTATCGGTTGGTATTGAAGAAGCGGCGGATATTATTGCTGATTTAGAAGCAGCACTTTCTGGAGGAAAACAATATGCCGATCATCATTGCTAAAGATTTACCCGCTCGTAAAATATTGCAAAATGAAAATATTTTTGTGATGACGAAAGAACGAGCAGAAACACAAGATATTCGTGCTTTGAAGATTGCTATTTTAAATTTAATGCCAACAAAGCAAGAAACAGAAACGCAGTTGCTTCGTTTAATTGGTAATACACCGCTTCAACTTGATGTCCATTTCCTTCATATGGAGTCCCATACAGCAAAAAATGTAGCGCAGGAGCATTTAACAAGCTTTTATAAAACATTTCGTGATATTGAAGGAGAAAAGTTTGACGGGCTCATCATTACTGGTGCTCCGGTTGAAACACTTCCTTTTGAAGAGGTAGATTATTGGGAAGAACTGAAGCAAATTATGGAGTATTCCAATGCACATGTCACATCAACGCTTCATATTTGCTGGGGGGCGCAAGTAGGATTGTATTATCACTACGGAGTTCCAAAATATCCGCTTGAGCAAAAGATGTTTGGGGTATTTGAGCATGAAGTGCAGCAGGAACATGTGAAATTATTACGCGGTTTTGATGAAAGCTTTTTTGCACCGCATTCTCGTCATACAGAAGTTCGTGCATCTGATATTCAACGCGTACAGGAGCTCGATCTGTTAGCGACTTCTGAATACGCTGGTGTTCATCTCGTTATGAATAAGGATGGAAAGCATATTTTTGTTCTTGGTCATAGTGAATACAGCTGTGAGACATTAAAGCAAGAATATGAGCGCGATCAGCAAAGAGGATTGGATATTGCTATTCCCAAAAATTATTTTAAGCATGACAATCCTTTGGAAAATCCAGTAGTAAAGTGGCGTAGTCATGGGAATTTACTATTCTCAAATTGGTTGAATTACTATGTGTATCAGGAAACTCCTTATATTTTGTAAAGGAAGTTGAGCATAACACGTGGTAACGTTTTCTTTGTAAAGAACGATCTTTATTATTCAGAATGTTCAAAATATATTGTTTTTTGTGATCTGACCTTATATAATGGCACCTAAATACAATTTTTAAAGGGGTGGACAGTACTATGAACGAAATTCAAGTTGGCCTATTAGGTCTTGGAACTGTAGGAAGCGGTGTCGTGCGCATTATTGAAGATCATCAAGATCGTTTAGCACACCAAATCGGTTGTCCTATCAAAGTAGCAAAAGTATTAGTACAAAACTTAGAAAAAGAACGAGAGGTCCAAGTAACCCCAACATTATTAACGAGAAATCCAAATGAAATTATAAATAATCCAGATGTTGATGTTGTGATTGAAGTGATGGGCGGTATAGAAGATGCAAAAGCATATATTTTAAAATCACTCCAAAATGGTAAGCACGTTGTCACAGCGAATAAAGATTTAATGGCACTTCACGGTGCAGAACTTCTTACTGTAGCAAAGGAAAATCAAGCGGATTTGTTTTATGAAGCGAGTGTAGCAGGTGGTATTCCGATTCTACGAAGCATTGTGGAAGGTCTTTCTTCTGATCGGATTACGAAAATGATGGGTATTGTGAACGGAACAACGAATTTTATTTTGACAAAAATGTCTGACGAAGGGAGAGCATATGACGACGTGTTAAATGAAGCGCAGCAGCTTGGATTTGCAGAAGCAGATCCAACATCAGATGTTGAAGGGTTAGATGCGGCACGAAAGATGACGATCTTAGCGACACTTGGATTTTCTACAAATGTAGAACTTCATGATGTGAATGTAAAAGGAATCACATCTATTACGGAGGAGGACATTTCATATAGTAAGAGTCTAGGTTATACAATTAAGTTAATCGGTGTAGCTAAGCGTGATGGTGAAAAATTAGAGGTAACAGTAGAACCAACATTGTTATCAAATTCACACCCGCTTGCCGCTGTTCAAAATGAATATAATGCAGTATATGTATATGGCGAAGCGGTAGGAGAAACAATGTTTTATGGACCAGGTGCGGGAAGTTTGCCAACAGCAACAGCTGTTGTATCTGATTTAGTAGCGGTTATGAAAAATGTACGCCTTGGTGTAACGGGAAATAGTGCAGTAACCCCGCAATATGAGAAAGTATTAAAAGCAGATGAGGAAATTTATGTGAAGAAGTTTCTACGCCTTCATGTGAAGGATGAAGTAGGTGTGTTTGCGAAAATTACATCGTTATTCTCTGAACGAGGCGTAAGCTTTGAAAAGATTATTCAAATGCCATTACAAAAGAAAGGAGCGGCAGAAATCGTTATTGTTACACATCGTGCATCCCTTGCAGATTATACATACATTCTAGAAACACTAGAGACGTATGATGAAGTAGATTGTGTGAAAGCAAACTACCGTATTGAAGGAGATGCTCGCTAATGTGGAACGGATTACTTGCTGCTTATAAAGAATACTTACCAATTACCGAGCAAACACCGTCGCTTTCACTATCAGAAGGAAATACACCGCTGATTTTATTAGAAAACCTTTCAGAAAAATGGGGTGTTTCTGTTTATGCGAAAGTAGAAGGTGCAAATCCAACGGGTTCTTTTAAAGACCGTGGGATGGTTATGGCTGTAGCAAAGGCAAAGGAAGCCGGCAGCAAAACGGTTATTTGCGCTTCAACAGGAAATACATCTGCGTCGGCAGCTGCTTATGCAGCGCGCGCAGGTTTATCTTGTATTGTTATGATTCCAAATGGAAAAATCGCCTATGGAAAATTAGCGCAGGCAGTCATGTACGGAGCTGAAATTATTAGTATTGATGGAAACTTTGACCACGCCTTGCAAATGGTACGAAATCTGAGCGATTCATCACCGATTACACTTGTGAATTCAGTGAATCCATATCGCATTGAAGGACAAAAAACAGCAGCATTTGAAGTTTGTGATGCACTTGGGAAAGCACCTGATATTTTAGCCATTCCAGTTGGAAATGCGGGAAATATTACAGCGTATTGGAAAGGCTTTAAGGAGTATAACGAAAAACGCGGCACGGGTTTACCGGAGATGCGCGGTTTTGAGGCAGAAGGATCGGCCGCGATTGTACGCGGATATAAAATTGATGAACCGGAAACAGTTGCGACTGCCATACGTATTGGGAACCCTGCAAGCTGGGATAAGGCCGTCGCTGCTGCTCATGATTCAAATGGAAAAATTGATGAGGTAACAGATGCAGAAATTCTGGAGGCATATGAATGGCTTGCGAAGTATGAAGGGATTTTTGCGGAGCCTGCTTCTTGTGCATCGCTTGCTGGTATTTACAAGCAAGTACAAACAGGAGAAATAGCGAAAGAAAGCAGCATTGTTGCTGTTTTAACAGGAAATGGTTTGAAGGACCCTAACATTGCGATTGATACGAAAAAAATTCAACCAGTTGTGCTGCCGAATGATGAAAAGGTTGTGTTCGAACATATTCAAGGAGCTGTCCTTCGATGAAGGTGGCTCCTATGTTTACAATTCGTGTGCCTGCTAGTACAGCAAATCTTGGTCCTGGCTTTGATTCAATTGGTCTTGCAGTAAGTAAATATTTAACGGTAGATGTATTTTCACATTCTAGCTGGGAGTGTACGGCAAAAACAGCAATTCTTCAAGGGATTCCAAAATGTGAGAATAATTTGCTCATTCAGACGGCGCAGAGGGCAGCTGCTCGTTATAATAAGGAGCTTCCTTATTGTCATCTTTATCTAGACAGTGATATTCCATTAGCGCGCGGACTTGGAAGCAGCGCCTCGGCAATTATTGCGGGAATTGAACTTGCTGATCAGCTCTGCGAATTACATCTATCTAGAAGAGAGAAGCTGTTGATTGCAACGGAAATGGAAGGGCATATTGATAATGTTGGAGCGGCGTTATATGGCGGACTTATGATAGGAACATATGATGGAAAAGATATTTCATTTTTGTCTCAACCTATTCATGATATAGAGCTTGTAGCGGTCATTCCTTCATATGAACTAAAAACAGTTCATTCGAGAGATGTGCTTCCGAGTACGTTAACGTATATGGATGGCATTCGCGGCAGCGGTGTTGCCAATGTACTTGTAGCCGCTTTATGTAAAGAGGACTGGGTGCTTGCCGGGGAAATGATGAGACAAGATATGTTTCATGAACCATACCGGAAAGAGCTCGTACCTGAATTACAAAAGCTTCAAGAATTAGAACATCAATATTTATATGGTGTTTCTTTAAGCGGCGCTGGCCCAACTGTGCTTTGTTATGTGAAAAAAGGAAGCGCTGAAGAAGTAAAGCAATGGTTGCAATCGATTTTCAGCCATTGTGTGGTAGAAACGCTTCAAGTTGTAAATGAAGGGGTTCGTATTATATCTGAAAAACAAAAGCCCATTGAAAGTATATAACTTTCAATGGGCTTCTTCCATGCGATACCCTTGTAATAATTTTGTACCAACTTGAATAAATGTTTGAATGAGCCAGCCTGTCGTAAAAGATAGAATAATGGTGCCGAAATAAATAGGACCATCTAGTATGAAACTAGCAGTTAGAAATAAACAAGCTAGAGAAATTTCTGTTCTTTGAAAGGACCACTTTGTTTTTTCCGAGATTGTTAAAACAAATGCTTCTTGCGGTGCAGTCCCAAGCTGTGATGAAACGTAGATACCAATACCTGCGCCGACAGATACATTTCCCAATATGAGTGTTATATACTTTGGAAGAGAGCGAATGCCATCCATTATAACTGTAACTGAGCCAATCATATCAACAAAAACAGAAATTAGCACCATCGTCACGATTGTCCCAATTGTAATACGCTTTCGACTCATACACAGTACGATAAGAGTAAAAATCAAATTAATAATAAACATCCAAGAGCCGATGCTTAAACCAAAGTTTTGATATAAAGCAATGAAAAGGGAATCATAGGGGCTAAGGCCAAATGAAGTAATTGTCGTCATCATATTGATTCCGAGAGAAAGTAAAAGTAATCCGCCTATGAAAAAGATATACTCTAATTTTAAAGCCATAATAAAACATCAATCCTTTCTTATTTATATCCATAAGTTAAAAACGACATCAAAACCCTTTTCTTTTTAGGTGGGTGAGAGCATCTGGCCGCGCACGGGAGCGGTCAGGGCCTTTTTCTACCACATGCAATGTTTCAAACAAAAGAAGAAAGCAAGTCGTGGCCATGTTGCATTTGGCAGTGCTAGCTGTCGAAAAATTAAAATGGATATTTAGTCTGCTTGCACAGGATATAATGTGGAAAGCTTACCAGGTCAAGGGGCATTTCTAATTTTTTTTTGTATAGGGTAATATGTAGGGAGAAGGGAGCGTGTACGATGTCAAATATAAAAAAAATCGCCGAAATGGCAGGGGTCTCGATTTCTACTGTTTCTCGCGTTTTAAATAATCATCCGTATGTAAATGAACAGAAACGAAAAGAGATATTAGCCATTATTGAAAAGTTAAATTACACGCAAAATTCGAATGCAATTCATTTAGTACGGGGAAGAACCAATGCGATCGGTGTACTTCTTCCATTTGTAAATAATCAGTATTACAGCGCCATTATAGAAGGTATTTCAAGAGAGGCCGCAAAACATAATTACAATATGATGCTCTGTCAAACGGGTTATAGTGCGGATAAAGAAATAGAAATTTTGAATATGTTAAAAATGAAAAAGTTGGACGGGGTCATTATATGTTCGAAAATAAATGCTTGCGAAGAGATTGAAAAATACGCAACATTTGGCCCAATTGTGACGTGTGAAGACACGATATCTCATACAATTTCTAGTATTCATATTGATCACTACAAAACATTTGCGTTAGGAATGGAGTATTTAATAGAAAAAGGACATACACGAATCGGTTACTGTATTGGACGAAGTGATAGTTTTAATAGTCAAAATCGAAAAAGAGCTTATGCAGATGCTTTCTCATCTATTCATGTTACGCCGCGAGAAGAGTGGCAATTTGTAGACTGTTTCACAGTAGAGGATGGAACTCGCGTTGTTCAATCGTTGCTTCATATGAAAGAGCATCCAACAGCTCTTCTTGTATCTTGCAATCATATTGCAGCTGGGATTGTAAGAGCTGCTCAAAAAAGCGGTCTTTCGATTCCAGAGGATCTCACAATTATTGGATGCGATGATCAGCAGGTTGCAGAAATATTAGATATTACAACCATTGCTCATTCGAGTGTGGAAGTTGGTGCAGGTGCATTTACAATGTTGCACGACCAAATTATGAATCAGGAAGCAGAAGTAAAAAGAATGGAGTTATTTGCGAAGCTAACGGAAAGGCTGACAACATGAAAGAAGCACAATCTAATTAAAATGATTGCGCTTTTTTATAAGAGGAGGAAAATCGCTTTTCAAATTTCTGTTTGGTATAATATGGTCAATCTATAAGGGGGGGTAGCATGAGAGAAAAATTAGTGAAAGTTATTTTATTCGTTGCACTAGCATCTTTTTGTTTATTTGCATATGGATTTATTACTAGTGTGAGTGATATTCTAAATCCGAAAACTTCTAAGCTAACTCCTACCGCGCAAAAAGAAGTAACAGAGAAACAACAAAAGGAGACATTGCAAGTTGTTGGCTTAGGTGATTCGTTAACACGCGGTGTTGGAGATAAAGAAGGTATTGGATATATTGGCCGGATGAAGAATGACTTGCAAACAAAATACAAACAAAAGGTGGCGCTCACAAACTTGGCGGTGAGCGGTGCGAAGATGCCAGATTTATTAAAACAAATGGAAAGCAGCGGTACGCAATATGCAATTAAGCAGGCTGATGTGATTGTTTTGACAATTGGCGGAAATGATTTATTTCCAGGATGGGAATCACTTGGAAATATTGATTTAACGACATATCGTCCTGATACAGCAACATTTCAAACTAACGCAAAGAAAATTTTGGAACAATTGAGGAGCCTAAACCCAAACAGTCCAATATTTTGGGTTGGTTTGTATAATCCATTTGAAGATGTAGAAGAGTTAAAAGGCTCGTCTCCCATTGTTGTCGACTGGAATGGATCATTAGAAAAGTTTGCGCTTAGTTACTCAAACGTATACGTTATCCCGACGTTCGATATGTTCCAAAGTCGCGGTAAGGATCTATTATATTCTGATCACTTCCACCCGAATGAAACCGGTTATACATTGATAGCAGATCGTTTATTACAAAACGTTGTTAGTCAGCTAAAGCTAGCTGGAGGTGAGAAAAAATGACAACAGTTCTGTCCGTCCGGAATTTAAAGAAGGTTATTAAGAAAAAAACGCTCGTTGAAGATGTATCATTTGATATTCAGCAAGGAGAAGTGTTTGGATTTTTAGGGCCAAACGGAGCAGGGAAGACAACGACGATTCGAATGCTTGTTGGCCTCATTGGGGCAACAGAGGGGAGTATTTCGATTGGTGGTTATGACATAAAAGAAAATTTTCGCGGTGCGATGAGGCAAATTGGTAGCATCGTTGAAAACCCTGAATTGTATACATATTTAACGGGATTTGAAAATTTAAAACAATTTGCCCGTATGTTAGGCGGGATTTCCGATGAGCGGATTATGGAAATTGCTAAAATGGTACATCTTGATGAACGTATTCACGATAAAGTGAAAACATATTCACTTGGGATGAAGCAACGTCTTGGGATTGCCCAGGCTCTTCTTGGCAGCCCGAAACTTCTCATATTAGACGAACCGACAAATGGCCTTGATCCGGCTGGTATTCGGGAACTTCGTGAATTTGTACATACACTTGTGAAAGAAGAAAACATGAGCGTATTCATTTCCAGTCATTTATTAAGCGAAGTACAAATGATTTGTGACCGCGTTGCGATTATTAATAAAGGAAAAGTAATTACGGTCGCGAGGGTTGAAGAGTTAGTAAAACAAGCAAGCGACCGCGTGGAATGGCTTGTGACGCCATTAGATAAAGCGAAAGCGTTGCTTGAAGAATCAGGTGAAGTAACAGAACTTGTCGTAGAAGAAGGGCGACTATTATGCCGCATGAATCAAGAGTGTGTAAGTTTTTATAATAAGCAGTTAGTTGAGCATGATGTAGACGTTCATAGTGTAAAACAGGTTGTGTTTACATTGGAAGATTTATTTATGGAACTGACAAAGGGGGAGCAACATGCGTGAATTTGCGAACCTCGTCTATAATGAGGCGGAGAAAATATATCGAAAGAAACGTATTGTAGTAGTCATGCTCATTTTGGCGATTTTAATTCCGATTTTTGTTTATGCACAGTACCGAGAAGTGCAGACGACTGTAAAGCGCCTTGGTACGAGTGATTGGAAAGTATCATTACAGCAGCAAATCGTTGATTCACAAAACCGGTTAAATAATTCGCGCCTTCCTGAAGAATGGAAAGCGTGGTTAAAGGTAAGAGTGCAGCAACAACAATATTATTTAGATCATAATATTAATCCAAGTGCGCCGGGTGCACCGACTTTTGTCCGTCTGTTTATTGAACAAGGAATTACGCTATTTATCCCGCTTCTTATCATGATTGTAGCAATTGATATCGTCTCGGGAGAACGAAGTGACGGAACGATGAAAATGCTCCTTACGCGGCCAATCAGGCGCTGGAAAATTCTTTTGAGTAAATATGTAACGATGTTATTGTTTATTTCACTCATTTTGTTGCTTGCTTCTGCTCTTTCCTATGTGTTATCAGGCATTGTATTTGGTTATGCTGGATGGGATTTGCCGGTGCTTACAGGTTTTGTAACTGAGAAAGATACGTTAAATACAAGTTTTGTTCATCTTATTCCGCAGTGGCAATACATTGTTATGGCTTACGGACTTGCTTGGTTTGTAGCAATTGTTGTTGGGACCATCTCATTTATGGTTTCCGTATTGATTCGCAATACACCAGCTGGTATGGGAGTTATGCTGGCAGCGTTAATTGCTGGAGGTATCTTAAATAATTTTGCAACGTCCTGGGAAGGGGCAAAATACATATTTAGTGTTAATTTATCGTTAACGGATTATTTATCAGGGCAATTACCAGCGTTGCAAGGATTATCGATGAGTTTTTCATTAATCAATCTCACGATATGGGCAGTTGTATCGCTCATAATCGCTTTTGCAGTATTTACAAAACAGGACATGGTGAATTAATACGATAGGAAGTGAAAGAATGGAACAAATATTAAAGAATGATTGGGCGCCGCTACTAGCACCTGAATTTGAAAAACCATACTATCAACAATTACAGTCATTTTTACAAGAAGAGTATCGGACACATGTTGTGTATCCAAAGCAGGAGGATATTTTTAATGCTTTGCGTTATACAAGCTATCAAGATACGAAGGTACTTATTTTAGGACAAGATCCATATCATGGACCAAATCAAGCACATGGTTTAAGCTTTTCAGTGCAACCAGGCGTACGCACGCCGCCGTCGCTGCAAAACATGTACAAAGAGCTGCAGGATGATCTAGGTCACCCAATCCCGAATAACGGTTATTTAGTAAAGTGGGCAGAGCAAGGTGTGCTTTTACTAAACACTGTATTAACGGTCCGTCAAGGCGAAGCCAATTCTCATAAAGGAAAAGGGTGGGAAGTTTTCACAGATCGCATTATCGAGTTGTTAAATGAACGGGAAAAATCAGTTATCTTTGTATTATGGGGACGCCCTGCACAGACGAAAAAGAAGCTTATTACAAATCCTAATCATCATATTATTGAATCTGTTCATCCAAGTCCATTATCAGCACGCCGAGGGTTCTTTGGCAGCAAACCATTTTCAAAAATAAATCACTTCTTAGCAAATGATGGAGAACAGGAGATTGATTGGCAAATTCCGAATCTATAAATTGTATGCAAAAACAGACCACTACAGATGTAGCGGTCTGTTTTTTATTTGTTTTCTTCTTGTTTTAACTTTCCATCTAGTACGAATGTACCAAATGGAATAATAGATGCAACAAGTGCACCGAACGCCCATGATTTTGACTTATTATGAGCTATAGTGACTTGAATAACAGCGAAAATGAATAATATAAACAGGACACCGTGTGCCATACCTGTTACAGTAACAGCTTTCGCAAAACCTGCAAAATACTTCATCGGCATTGCAATGAATAGAAGGATTAGAAAAGAAATCCCTTCCAGTACTCCAATGACTCTTAAACGTCCAATCGGTGTTGATAACATAAAATGGCCTCCTTCATTATGTAAGCTTGTATATGATAAACTTATATTCTTTGTGAAAATAAAATAGCCTATATAAATACAATTTAACAAATCGACATAAAAACCCTCTTTTTTAGGTGGACGAGAGCATCTGGCCCTGCATAGAAGCGGCTATGTTGTACTTTGCATAACAGAAACTTATATGTTGGAAAATTAAAATGGATATATATAGTTAATTTCATTATAATCAAAAATAAACTTTACACTATGGAAATAGTGTAAAGTTCAAAATATCTTCACAAGCTCCTACATATAAACAAAAATCGCGCCTAAGTATTTGACTCAGGAGCGATTTTATGAATGATTAATTCCTTTTAACGTGAAAACAGTTCTACACTAGCACTGCGCTTTTCAAAACAAATTGTTCAACAACTTTTGCAACGCCATCATTCATGTTTGTGTCTGTTACATGATTTGCAATTGCTTTAATGTCGTCAGGTGCATTGCCCATTGCAACGCCAAGTCCAGCAAACTCAATCATAGTCTGGTCATTATAGCTATCACCCATCGCAATCACTTCTTCACGTGTAATACCAAGTTTTTGAATAAGTTGGCTTAAGCTTGTTCCTTTTGTTACACCATATTCTGTGAATTCTAAGAAGAATGGCTTAGAACGCATAACACTTAATTGTCCTTCAAATTCTTGTTGTAATTTCTTTTCAACTTCTGCAAGACGTTCAGGTGCTTTCATCATTAATACTTTCACAACAGGTTCTTTCACTGCACTTACAAAATTATTAACCTCTATAACTGGCATACCTGTAATATGACCTTCAAATTCTGTATATTCATTATTTTCTTCTGTCACAATATCATCGCCAACGTACGTATGAATCCAAACATCTTCGTTTTGGCTCGTTTTATATAAATTATGAACGATTTCAGGTGATAATGTACTGCTAAATAATTCTTCATTTGTTTTACAGTTAGTAATTTTTGCGCCGTTAAACGATAAAATGAAACTGCCGTATTCTTCTAACTTTAGTTCTTTTGCAATTGGCCACATCGCAAAAGTTGGACGGCCGGAAGCTAGTACAACTTTTACACCGCGCTCTTGGGCGTTCATTAGTGCTTCTTTCGTACGCGGTGAAATTGTATGGTCATCGCGAAGTAAAGTATCATCTAAATCTAGTACAATCATTTTATAAGACATTTGAATAATCCTTCCTAAATATGAATTTATAATGTGAAATGAATCGTAAGACATCGAACCTCTTTGAATATGGAATCGATTCTACATGTATATAAGTTAAAAAATCGACATAAAACCCCTTTCCTACTACATGCAATGGTTAAACCCAAGGGAGTAAGCAAGTGCAGGTGATGGTGTATTCTGAATAGCAGTGACTTATATGTCGAAACTTTAAACTGGATTTACATACATGAATATATATGAGTAAATCTATTTTGTTTACTCATATATGTTTCTATTATCGTAACAATTCTTAAAATAGACTGCAATGCTTGAAGTTTGCCAATTTTGTTTACGTTTTGTGTCGATTAGCTCGCTCAAACGGCTGGTAAGGAAGTATCTGTAAGGACCCGATTAGTTTAACTAATCCTCTGGCGAGAAACCCACTCGTCGAGGAAAGTTTTACTTTACCCCGCCCAAACAGCTGGTAAGAAGTTCGGCCAGGAAGCGAGGCAAAACCATCTGTAAGGGCCTGATTGGTTCAACTAACCTCTAGGAAAGAAGGGCGTTTCCCAAGAGGAAGTTTCACTTTAATCCACTCGTTTGTCTGTTGAGCGAGAGAATACTACTTCTAATATAATTGCCATTACAGAGCCGAGTACAAGGCCGTTGCTTAAAAAGGATGCTAAGAACGGCGGCAGTGAAGAAAAGGCTCCTGATGGGATGAACATGACGCCAATTCCGGTAAAGAGAGCGAGGCCCGCGACTTTGAATAAGCGTTCTTTATCTTTTACAGTTTCATATTCCCGAAAAGCTAACCCAATCATACTTGCAAATACCGGATAAATAGCAGCGTAACCGACAGCTACTGGAATTGCTGCAATGAATGAAGTCACTTTTGGAAATAGACTCATAAGAACAATAAAGGATGATCCAAGAATAAACGGTAATCGTTTGTAAATATTTGTTGTCGCAATAAAACCAGCTGATCCAGAAATAGCGACAGGTCCAATTGCTGAAAATAGACCACCGAGAAGCTGATTAATACCAGTTATAATTCCAGCTTGCTTAAATCGATTTTGCGGCGCAGTTTCTTCATATTTCGAAACTACTTGTTGAACAACCCGAATACTTGCTAACATGTTAGTTAGTAGTAATAACGTAACAAAGAGAACGGTAATAACCATATTCCATTCTAAACGAGGTGTACCAAATACAAAGATAGATGGCATCCGGATAATATCTGATACAGGTGTAATTGGATTTGATAGACCGAAACATGCAAATAAAGTCCATCCAAGTACAATACTGCATAATACGGAATATTTCCCGATAATAGGTAATTTCATAATAAAGAAAGATAAAACAATAATGATAAGAGAAAGAATAAAGACTTTCCCTTGAACAGCTGTATGCTGCTCGTTAAGTCCAAACATGCCTTTTAAAAATGATCCACTTAGCTGTGCGACGAGTAAAAATAGGTAGGTTCCGATAACAGTTGGTGTAAAATAGCGGACAAGTTTATCAATCAGTCCAAATGTACTAAGAAGAATGCAAATTAGACCACTTAATAAGAATGAATATTGCAGTACACGAAGCGTTTCACTGTTTGAACCAAATAATACAACGCCTAAGCTTGCATACAAGGAAAAGATGCCCCACCAAAGTCCTGCAGGTCCTTCTTGAATTGGCAAGCGGTGACCAAAGAAAGCTTGTAAAATACCTGCAAATCCAAGAACAAATAATGTTCGTTGGACGAATGCAATTGCTTCTGCACCTTCTAGTCCATAGTTAGCGGCAACACTAATGGGAACAATTAAGCTGCCGGCTAAAATAAATAATGCCCATTGCAGGGCAGAAAGAAATGTTTTCATTATATATCGACCTCTTTTTCGTATTTCCATTTCTAGTATATATGTATTTGATTTGTTATGGCAAAGTTTGAAAATAGAGAAAAGAGATGAAAGTATTGTTTGAGTGCATGAAACATCGGAACAAACAGGAGCGGAAAAATTTGCAGAACGTGATATGATAATAGTATTTGGTCCAGTAGAGAAATTGGGACGATTTGAAAAAGAATTACAATACATGAGGTGAGAAAGCATGCAAATATCTAGCGATAAGATTTTAAATAAAATGGCAAGTGAAATTGCAAAAGCGAAAGGGAGTGACTCACGTAAAGCAAAAGAACATCTTTTAGTTGTTCGTGCATTATGTGATCTATTACTTGAAGAACAGCCAGAAGCTTCTGCATATGTTGAAACATTAAGAACAAACGTTGTGGCACCGCAAATGTCTGTTCAACCAATGGCTTCATTTTCAGGGGAGCCTGTATATGTGAAAGAGGATGATGCAAACGGAAACTCTCTTTTGGATTTTTAGACGCTAAATAGTTGGATTGTGCGAGGAAATTTTTTATTATAAAAGTAAAAAGAAAAAGGGGAATTCCAATGAAAATTTTCTTCTTATTAGGTTGTATTGCAGCAGCATTATCTGTTGCGCTTGGAGCATTTGGAGCGCACGGACTTGAAGGGAAAATCTCAGCGAAAATGTTAGAGGTTTGGAAAACAGGTGTTACATATCAAATGTTTCATGCAGGGGGATTATTTGTTGTTGCTTTATTAATGGATAAGATTCAATCTTCTCTTGTAGGCGCGGCAGGCTGGTGTATGGTAGCAGGTATTGTGCTGTTTTCCGGAAGTTTATACGCATTAAGTACAACTGGTATAAAATTTTTTGGTCCAATTACTCCGCTTGGCGGTGTAGCATTTATTGTAGGGTGGATTTTACTGGGGACTGCGATTGCAAAAGGGCTATAAGGTTCAACTAACCTCTTGGGCCCTTACAAATGGTTTGTACAGGGTAGAAATAAAACAAAAGCTGGCATATGCCAGCTTTTTCTTATTATCTTGGAGGATAAGTTGCGGGTTGCTGCGTTGGGAAGTAAATGATTTCTCCTGGGAATTCTACATAATCAAGATAGATCATAAGCAGTAAGTAACGTTTTCCAGACTTAGGGTCGCTTAAAATGATGTGATCGCGTCCTGCAGCCTCAATGATGCCTGTATAGGATTGTGTACCAAGTGTGCTGCCGCGCTCATATGTCATGAATATAGTTGCTGGTTTTCCTTTGTTTAAGCGAAGGATATTTTCAATATATGATTGCTCAAGTGGAAGCATCCCTTGAGAAACGGCAAGTTGTGCTTGTGCAGCTTGCGGCGTTGTTGGCATTTGTTGTCCTTGTTGTCCGGGCTGTGGTTGCATATATCCGCCAGATGGTTGATAAAATCCTCCCCCATAGTATGGGTTTTGTTGCTGTGCCATACGAAATCCCTCCTCTTTTCAGTTCACTAATACACACTTGGACAATCCCCAGCACTTGGTTGGAAAAAGCAATGATTTTTAAAGCGACCAGAGTTTTCTTGATTAAACCAAGTTGGTGGACAGGCGCCTCCTGGTCTAAAAAACCATAACGAAAAATTAGCGGGCCAGAATCGCTCTCCTTGAATCGTACGTCTTGCTAGAGCAATATCGCTTTCACGAGCACGTTGATAGAAGTAACCTTTTTGCGTAGCTTCAAATCCACCAGGGCTTTGAAATACCATTTGACGAAGGTTTCGGATCTTTTTAAAGTCTAAGCAATTCCCTTTTACGCGATTGACGCCAACATTTCCAACCATAAGCATTCCTTGAGGGCCTTCTCCTTCTGCTTCTGCCCGCATTAATCGGGCAAGCAGTTTAACATGTTCTTCTGTATAGGAAATAACAGCCATTTGTTTCACCTCTTTTATTACTCTGCTAGAGAAAAGGAAGTGTAGAACAATTACTAATTCATAATTATGAAAAAAGGGGTAGAGATATGACAACCAAACTATGTTTTAATATTTATCTCGCTCTTTGCTGCATCTTAAGATTGGAAGAAGTGAAGAAGATAAGTGGGGATGACTACATATGAAAGTCTGACTGAGCAATTCTCCTCACTGATATGAACAAAACTTTCAAGTTCTTCCTCGTTATTTTTGGCAAAAACACTATTTTAAGCAACTCAAACTGTAAAAGTAGAGGTAGGAGTTAGAGTGTATCTGAATGGAAAATGCATATTTGAAAAATTGAATACCCTAGTTCGAAATAAGGAAACATCAGCAAACAAGACAAAGCATAAATAGCCTATGAATTAGAGAAAACGAAAAAGCATGACCCCGTTAAAATCGAGTTCATGCTTTTTCGTTTGCTTAATGAAATAATCTGCCTAACTTTGAGGGGGCACTTCAAAATATAGGTTTTTTAGCATTAACCTTCTTTATTACAAATTTCTATATATATCCAACTTGATTTTTTAACACATAGATTGCTGCTATGCAGAATACAACATGCCCGCTACTGGGTTGCTCCTTTTGTTTAAAACTTGGCATGTGGCAGGAAGAGGCCCTGACCGCTTCTATGCCTGGCCAGATGCTCTCGTCCATCTAAAAAGAAAGGTTTTTTTATGTCGTTGTTTCAAGTTGAATTTATATAGTTAGTAAAGTTTAATACTACGCTGATTGATTGAATTCACTATTTTGAATACTCTCCTTGTCTTTCGAAGAATTTCGTTTCATTTTCATTTCTCGAATTACAATAATTAGTAAGATTAAAAGACTAGACAATGTAATAATTAGTCCCTTTAATAAACCTGGTGGTGTGTAAGACAATTCAATTGAATGTTTTCCTGGGTTTGAAATTTGAATTCCTATAAATCCACCTATTTTTTCTGCCGATACTTCTTTTCCATCTAATTTAACATTCCATCCTTTATCATAAGGAATCGATAAAAATAGGGTTGAATCTTTAGTTGTATATATTTCTCCATCTAACGATCTTTTTCCAACTTCTTTTATGTCCATTGGTTGAGAAGCCATCTCTTTTATTCTGTTTTTAAAATCAAGAGTAGAAAGAGCATAAAAATGAATATTGTTTAGATTGATGTTATCACGTACTTTAATTTTTACAGATACCTTCTCTTTATTATACAATCCTAAATCTATTACCCCAGAGTTATACTTTGAAGGATAATTAAATTGAATATTTCTTTCATTAATTATTAATTGAGTATCATCAGATGGTGGGATAGTAATAAAACCATATAATTCTTGTTGCCCAATTACCTTTAAGTTCAATATCAAATATGATTCTTGGTCATGTTTATCTTTACGATATTCATCCCCATCTTTTGTTAGATTTTCCATCTTAATATTAACAGGTTGTATTTCTTTAAAATATTCTTTGTCCTGATTGATGCTCATCATATTATTTTGTAGTTGAAATGGATTTGTTGAATTTGATATCCAATTCTTTTTATCAGAATCTAAAACAAAGCCTAGTGGAAGCGAATTATCATTTTGATATGTAACGTATGATCCTTCTTGTTCTACTTTTTGGTAACCAAAATGATTAAATGTTTTATCTGCAATTACATACTTTGTCCCAAGAAGTGCTTCAGTAAATAATGTACTACCCGTATTATTTAATGCTAATCCGCCTCTTTCTTCAACTGTGTAACCTAATGACCCCATATAATTGTGAAATTTGACATTACCTGTTGAGGTATAATTTGCAATACTGTTATAAGGAACTTTGAGTGAGTCATTTATTTGATATATATTTTCTGCCTGATTAGTAGCAACTTTTTTTTCAAGACGATAAAATTCTTTATCATTTGACTTTATATTTGCTATTAAAGAACGTATCTCTTGTGGAATTTGATATTCATAGACTTTTTTATAAGCAGAGTCCTTATTTAGTCCTTCTAGAATGGTACTAGAGTTAATTGTCATTTCTGTAAAAATAAAGCATATCAAAAGTACTTCGAATAATCTCTTGAACTTATTATTACTTTGCAACAGAAAAATTAAAATACCTAATATGAAAAGCAATAAAATATTAATTAAAATTTTATCTTTGCTTATAGAGACATGATCCCATTTAGAAGCTAGTGACAAAATAAAGACATTAGCAAATATAATTAAAAATACAACTTTACTTTTAATATTCTTAACCCTATGGTACACATTCCAAGATAAAAAGACCAATAAGAATGAAAATACAAAAGAAAATCTGAATTCATAACCATTTGGATGTTTAAAACCATGCCATACGACATAAAGTGGATACAATATAAAACTCAATATAAATACTATGATATTAAGTCCCCATACTATCTTTTCTTTTTTTGAAATTTTATCAGTTAAGAAAAATATTGGTACAAATAAAACAGCTAAAAGCCCTACATATATATAAGGAGTACTGAAAAACACCCCATCATATGCCTGATTAAATAATTTTAAATAAATATCAAATGGTGTACCAAAGGTCTGTAATTGTGACCATGGAATTTTTCCCGCATTAGTAGATACATCTTTTAAAATTTCTAAAGTGGGGAATATTATTATAGCAGCAATACCAGCAGCTAACACTGTATGTAACAAAAATTGAAAAGCTTTATATATAAATTTTTTGATTTTAAAATCATCGTGAATAATGATTAACCGTGAAAGGAAGTACATAAATGTAAATGCACCCACCATATACGATATATAAAAATTGGATATAAAGAGCACAGCTAAACTTATTGTTAAAAAGACTCCGCTTTTATCTTTAATCAACTTTTCCACACTTAATAACACTAGTGGTAAGTAGATTAGGCCATCAATCCACATTAAGTTTTGATAAAAGACAATAGTATATGACGCTAAGGCGTACATAGTAGAAAAAATTATGGCTTCAACATATTCCGCTTTAAACCCTTTACGTAAATAAAAACACATTGATATACCGCATGATCCTAATTTTAAAAATGTAATCATTGTTATTGCTTGTATTAAATGATCACGAGAAAAGAAGGAAATGATTAGTGAAAATGGGCTAGATAAGTAATACGTAAATACACCAAAAAAGTTCATCCCTAATCCAGCTTGCCAATTAAAAAGTAAACTTGCATTTCCATGTAATACGTCGTAGAAATAAGCATAATATTGGAAATACTGAAACCCCATATCCAATATGAGGATAGTTTTATCTCCAAAAGGGTAAAAGTTTTGCAATTTAAAAGCCACTAATAATGCAAGGCATGTTATAAAAAATACTACTCCATACAATAAAATGTTATTAACGATTTTTGACTTTCTAATCAATCTTATTACTCCCTTACTTTTGAAATGGAATATAATGATGATGTTGTTGATTGTAAATGTAAAATTAAACTTAAATGGAAATCCCATCAATATTCCGTTTAATATTACCATTTTAAATGTATGATGGAAACCCTATGGAAATTTTAGAGATATAATTATTCATCTTATAGCCATAACAAATTTAAGGGGAAACTAAAAGGCATGGGCCCGATATAATACCGAACCCATGCCAGAAAAGTTGCCTAATGAAATAATATTTTTAACGTTATGGAGTTACTTCATTGTGCTAGCTTTTTATTACCCAAATAATTTTGACCATATATTAGAGAAGAAGTCTCCAATAGATCGCATCGTCAATACGAACCAATTTGCTTTATCTACTTCCTGTGTTGTTTTTACATTGAATTTCGTTTGTTTATTTCCGTCAAGGAAGCCATATTGATCAGTAGATTCTAAAACAAGTGAGCCTACTTTGGCATCCTTTTTCACAGGTGCAACTAAGCTTCCGTCTTCGGAGATTGATTTGTTTGCATCATAAGAAATTTTGTAAGGAGGTTTACTTCCTTTTTTTGTGACTACCGTTATCTCTTTTTCAGGTGTCACAGCTACAGTATCTTCTTTTCCTTTTACGACAGGAATTGTATTATTTCTACCTATTTTCAATTTCTGCTTTTCAAAGTTTTTGAAACCGTAATCCATTAGTGCACGGGATTCTATGAAACGCTCATCCATTGATTTTGTTTTAATAATAACGGAGACTAGGCGTAAATCACCGCGTTTGGCTGTAATGGTAAAGCAATATCCAGCTGAATCAGAACTTCCCGTTTTTAAGCCGTCTGTTCCTTCATATGCAAATGCAGCGCCTGGTAACATCCAATTCCAGTTTTCCATACGAATTGGAAGTGGATGATTATCTGGGAAGTTTCTAAATCTTTGCTTTGTATCTTCTAATATTGCTGGATACTTTGTCATAATTGTTCTAGATAAGATTGCCATGTCTCTAGCTGATAAAGAGTTTTCACCATTCGGATCTGTTCCTTCTGGATGCTTTCCTTTTAAATCAGCATTATTTAATCCTGTAGCATTTACAAATTTATATTTCTTTAACCCTAGTTTTTTTGCATGTTCGTTTGCAAGACTTATGAAATTCTTTTCACTTCCTGCAAGAAGTTCGGCAAGTGCAATACTTGATCCGTTTGCTGAGAAGACAAGAATAGAATGATATAATTCCTTAACTGTATATTGTCGTCCTTTTTCAAATGGAACGTTGGAAAATTCGTTGTTACGGGAAATCTCATAAGCATAATCAGAGATATTTACTTTTGTATCCCAAGTGATTTTTCCTTCTTTAATGGCTTCTAAAACGGAGTATATAACCATGAGTTTTGACATACTAGCAACTGCAAGTAATTCGTCGGGGTTTTGCTCATGTAGTATTTTTCCTGTGTCTGCATCAAACAGAATAGCAGCAGCGGCTTCAATATGTATGTCTTCTTTCGCATAAGAGGGAGTCGCTCCTATGAAAGAAAACATGAGTGTAAGCCCTAATAAAATAGATAACATTTTCCTCATAATCAATTATCACCTTCGCATCGTTATTAGCATGTAGCTTGTACTATTCTAACATGAGTTTGAATATGGAAAGATTACAATTTTGTAAGCAATATGGATAATTTTTCTATTTTTTTAAAGGGTTCCTATTATATAAAACAATAAAAAAAGGACGATTTTCGTCCTTTTTTGTTGTTATACGTGTAAAAATTTCGCAACCTTTTCGCTTGGTAAAATGTTTCCAACAAAGAATGTTCCGAACTCACCGTAGCGTGCACTTACTTCATCAAAGCGCATTTCATATATAAGTTTCTTAAATTGAAGAACATCGTCGGCAAATAATGTTACGCCCCATTCATAATCGTCAAAGCCAACAGAACCAGTAATGATTTGACGTACTTTTCCTGCATATTGACGGCCGATTTTTCCGTGGCTATACATTAATTTTTTGCGATCTTCCATCGGTAACATGTACCAGTTGTCTTCGCCTTGACGACGCTTGTCCATTGGATAGAAACAAACGTGGTTTGCTTTTGGCAACGTTGGGTATAGACGCGCAAGAATTTGTGGATTTTGATATGGATCTTCTTCAGCAGGAAGATAGTTACTTAGTTCCACAACAGAAACGTAAGAGTATGTAGGAAGCATATACTCTGCTAATGTTGTTTTATTGAATTCTGCTTCAATTTCATTTAATTCTTCCATTGTTGGACGTAAAATCATGAACATAATATCAGCCTTTTGCCCAACGATTGTATATAGGGCATGGCTACCTTGTTTTGCAGCTTCTGTTTTATTCCATTTTTCAACGATGTTTAAAAATTCGAACATTGCTTGCTGACGTTCATCACTAGACAATGTTTTCCATGCTGCCCAGTCCATAGAACGGAAATCATGTAAACAATACCAACCATCTAACGTTTTTGCTGCTTCACTCATTAGATTCACCTCGAATAGTCAAGTTTTACACGTTAACTATATCATATATAAATGAAAAAGCATGTAACTTCGTCTTAGGCGCATAAAATTGTCACATTTCCTGGCGGAATTTTGGGAAAATATAATCATTTATATTTTATCAATTTTTTAGGGGCAATACGTTTAAAATAGAGATAAAAAGCGGTATTCTTAAATATGGATTTGAATTCGTAGGAGGGTTATTGGTGAGCGATTTATTTACAACAGTAAAAGAAAAAGTTCAAGGTAAAAACATTTCTATTGTACTTCCTGAAGGTACTGATGAAAGAATTTTAGGCGCTGCAGAGCGTTTAGCGAAAGAAGAATTAGTAAGACCAATCTTAGTTGGTAATAAAGAAGAAATTAGTGCGAAAGCTGCTAGCATGAACTTAACATTAGCAGGTGTTGATATTTATGACCCAGCTACGTACGAAGAAATGGATGCAATGGTAGCATCTTTCGTTGAACGCCGTAAAGGGAAAGTAACAGAGGAATCGGCTCGTGAAATCTTAAAAGACGAAAACTATTTCGGTACTATGCTTGTATACATGGGCAAAGCACAAGGTTTAGTAAGTGGTGCAGCTCATTCTACAGCTGATACAGTTCGTCCAGCACTTCAAATCATTAAAACAAAACCAGGTGTTACAAAAACTTCTGGCGTATTTATCATGGTACGCGGCGATGAGAAGTATGTATTTGCTGATTGCGCAATCAACATCGCTCCAAACAGCCAAGATTTAGCTGAAATTGGTATTGAAAGTGCAAAAACTGCTGAATTATTCGGTATCGACCCACGCGTTGCAATGTTAAGCTTCTCTACAAAAGGTTCTGCGAAATCTCCAGAAACAGAGAAAGTTGTAGAAGCAACTCGCATCGCAAAAGAAATGGCTCCTGAATTAACATTAGACGGTGAGTTCCAATTCGACGCTGCATTCGTACCATCTGTAGCAGAAAAGAAAGCACCAGGTTCTATTATTAAAGGTGACGCTAACGTATTCGTATTCCCAAGCTTAGAAGCTGGTAATATCGGCTACAAAATTGCACAACGCTTAGGTAACTTCGAAGCAGTTGGACCAATCTTACAAGGCTTAAACATGCCAGTAAATGATTTATCTCGCGGTTGTAACGAAGAAGAAGTGTACAAGCTTGCTTTAATTACAGCAGCACAAGCGCTATAATTATGAAAAAAAATCCCCGCATTTGCGGGGATTTTTAATTTTCTAACCCAAGTGACTTGTTATTGCGATCAATCATGCGCTGTAAATGATGCTCATATAGCGGTACTTCATCTACTGTAAGCTGTGATGGTGTTAATTTTGGTGCAAAGTGCTGCAGCGTCTGTAAAAGGCGCATCATTAGATCTTGAACAGTAATAGTTTCACCAAGTAGTTCAGACAGTGAAGCCATTGTACTTGGGACAATTTCAGGATACGTAAATCTAGTTTCTTCACCTTGAATTGCTAAGTTGTAAAAATCACGAACAAGTGCTGCACGAGCAGAGCCGCTTTCTATAGCGCATAAGTAAATTTGCACAGCTACGCCTCCGCGAATACGGCGCTGTGAAATACCAGCAAATTTTTTATCGTTAATACTTAAGTCATAGCTGCCAGGACAGTATGAGCCAACGATTTCTTTTGCTTCAATGGTAACATTGTAATCTTTTAACATTTCCTTAATTAAATGCCACATTGTATCATAGCCAAGATCGATATCGATACCTTTATCTGTTTCCTGGAATAGAAGAGAAATGTTTAGAACCCCCTCGTCTAATACAACAGCAAGTCCGCCTGAATTGCGGACGATAACATGGAAGTCCTGCTCTTTCAAAAATTCAATTCCCTGCTTTAAATAAGGCAAACGTGTATCTTGAATGCCAAGAACAATCGTATTGTGATGAACCCAAGAGCGCATTGTTGCAGCGGATGTACCGTTCCCAACGGTTGTACATAACGTATCATCCATTGCG
>Ga0209025_1001329_pt1 | contig 33467 bp, 29 predicted proteins | sample AraplaMF_Col_mLB_FD_184256 | JGI IMG/M metagenome (GOLD analysis project Ga0209025, IMG submission 184256) | Arabidopsis root microbial communities from the University of North Carolina, USA - plate scrape MF_Col_mLB (SPAdes) (version 2) | ecosystem: Host-associated > Plants > Roots > Endosphere... | reverse complement strand
TAAGAAAAACGAAAGAAAACGAGGTGTTAGAAAACATGGAAAAGTTAACGAAACGCCAGCAAGACATTCTCGACTTTATTAAGCTAAAAGTACAAGAAAAAGGATATCCACCTTCCGTACGTGAAATTGGTCAAGCAGTCGGCCTCGCTTCTAGTTCTACAGTGCACGGACATTTATCACGACTAGAAGAAAAAGGATATATTCGACGCGATCCAACAAAACCACGAGCAATTGAAATTTTAGGTGACGATCGAATGGATGCAGAAACACAATCTGTTATTCAAGTTCCAATTATCGGAAAAGTTACTGCTGGATTACCGATTACAGCAGTTGAAAGTGTAGAAGATCACTTCCCACTTCCAGCTAGCATTGTTGCTGGAGCAGACCAAGTGTTTATGTTACGTATTTCTGGAGATAGTATGATTGAAGCTGGTATTTTCGATGGAGATTTAGTTGTTGTTCGCCAACAACAGTCTGCATACAACGGTGAAATTGTAGTCGCTTTAACAGAAGATAACGAAGCAACTGTTAAACGTTTCTATAAAGAAAAAGACCATTTCCGTCTACAACCGGAAAACTCTTCATTAGAACCTATCATTTTAAAACAAGTGTCAGTTATCGGAAAAGTAATTGGCGTATATCGTGATTTACATTAAGCATAATAAAAGAAGATAATTACCTTATTTATATACGGTAATTATCTTCTTTTTTGTATTTTGATAGATTTTAATATATTCTATTGCTTATGAACGAGTTTCAATCGTCACATCGCCAGCAGCTGTTTTACCGCTAATCTTTTTACTACCATTACCAATCGTTATATTTTTATTTTCTTCATTAAAAATCATCACTTCACCAGCAGCACTTTGCCCCGTTATAACTGCATCTTGTGGTTTTTCCAATAAAGTTATATCTACATCACCAGCAGTTGAACTTGCCTCTACGTCATATTTAGGATCATGATCCATAATATGCACTTCCCCACTAGCCGACTTCGCTATTACTTTCCCTATTACTTTTTTAAAGTTCACCTCACCAGCTTTTGTAGATCCCTCCACACTCTTAGCTGTGACATGTTTCAAATCTACTTCCCCAGCCATTGTTCCAACACTTACATGATCACTTTTCACATCACTTATTTCTATTTGTCCAGCGGATGAATTTACTTTTATCTCTTGGTAAGAACGTTCAGGTACAAGGAGAGTTATTGTAGACGTTTGAAACCTAAAATCGTAAAAAGAAAAATCAAATGAAGCACCTTTTTCTCTTTCCCCAATAATTTTTAATGTGTCACCATCTTCTGCAATACGAACCTCTTGTTTACGTGCATCTCCTGTGTGCTTTACATAAAAAGAAGAGTCAGGAGATTTTTGGACAACAATATCCCCAGCGTCTAACTTAACTTCTATATTTTTTAATGTTTCGTTTTTAATAACATCTTCTTTGTTTCCTTTTTCTGCAGTTTGTACTGCTTTTTCATATGTTTGTGAAATCCCTATTACTCCAATAATGATACAAGCGATTGCTACTAACAATATTTTTTTCATCATCTACTCCCCTTTTATCATTTTGAAGTTCCATATTACATAACGTACGCATAACTTTTTAAACCACTTCGTACTATAATAAGCGATAATACATAACAACAAACCTACTCCAACAAACGTTATACTAACGAATACATCCAACCATATAAAAGTACCCATAAATACTTTTCCAATAACGAAAAATGGTGTCACTACACTAGCAATCCCACCGACCCAAAAAGAAAATATAAAAGCGATAATTGCCACTAACGGGCCTAACACAATAATGAAATTAAACAAACTAAGTCCAATCGCTGCCATGACAGCCCTTGTTATATTCGAAGTAGATGGGTCCTTTTTCATTTCATCAAAGCGATACAAAGCAAGTAAGTCTTTCGCAATTACTTTCGGAGAGCCAAGGCCTTTTATTATTTCCGATTCAGTTTTCCCCTCTTCTTTCCCAAACTGAAAATGCTCTTCATAATCAAATAAAATATCTTTCCTCTCTTCTTCCGGTAACTTTCTAAGATGACTTGATAATTCTTTAAGAAACTGTTCTTTACTCATCCCATTCCACCCCTTCAATAATTTCTTGTACGCCTTTTGCAAAATCACGCCACTCTGTTACTAACAAATTCAGTTGCGTTTCCCCTTGCTCAGTTAGTTGATAATATTTACGAGGCGGCCCCTCCGTAGATTCTTTCAAATACGTTTGAAAATACCCTTCTTTCGTTAAACGACGTAATAAAGGATACACTGACCCTTCCGATATTAAAAATTTATTTGAGATTTGCTGTACAAGTTCATAACCGTAACAATCTTTACGTTTCACAAGTGCCAAAACACACAGTTCTAACACACCTTTTTTAAACTGAACGTTCAAGGTCAATCCCCCTTTCTCATTTCAGTACTGTTCAATACACGGTACCTGTTATATCCATAATATACCACTTAGTATTATTCATTGCAAGGTACTCATTTATATTTACTCCCTAAATGTAGAAAACGTACAAATAAAAGCCTGAATAATGTCCTGTTTTAACTGGCCATCACTCAGGCTTTTATTCGATTCGAACTGTATGAATACAAAAATTCATTCACTCTTTCCTCTCTAAGAACCAACTTCCATTTGTGACCCTAACAAACTTCGAAATACACCTTTTCTCTCTTTAGCCAATTGATTAAATTCACCTTTTTGGACAATTTCACCTTTTCCTAAGACAATGACTTGATCTGCATTGCGTATAGTAGATAAACGATGCGCAATCACAATAATTGTTATTGTTCCTTTCAACCTTTCTATTGCTGATTGGATTTTCACTTCATTTTCAGTATCTAATGCACTCGTAGCCTCATCTAATACTAAAATCGACGGTTTTCTTAAAATAGCCCGCGCTAGTACAAGTCGTTGACGTTCACCACCTGAAAGCCTTACTCCTCGATCCCCAATCAGTGTATCAAGCCCTTTAGGAAGCGTTTGTACAAATTCAGCGGCGGCCGCAAAATTTAATGCAGACCAAATTTGTTCTTCACTTGCATTTGGCTCAATCATCAATAAATTTTCTCTTATGCTTGCATTAAATAAGAAAGGATCTTGTGGTACATAACTAATAGCCCGCCTTAATGACAATAAATTATCAGTTGTAAGGGGCGTACCATCTATTAACACTTGACCTTTTTCTGGCTGGATTAATCCCATTAATACATCAATTAATGTACTTTTGCCTGCACCAGAATGCCCCACAATGGCCGTCATACTGTTTATTGGAATTTGCACATTAATATTTTGAAGTGCGTATAAAGATTCTTGCTTATTATAACGAAAGTAAACATCCTTACACTCCATACCTTGTTTTATACGAATCGGCTCTATATGTTTTTGTTGATGTATATCCTGCATTTCAATCGCTTCCTTACATTCCTCTTGCAACTCCCATAATGACTTAAAAGCAGGAATACTTGCAGCCAGTTGTTCTAAATTTGATTGAATCGTCATGAATCTTGGCCATAGTCTGGAGAAAATGAGGATGATTAATAGTAATTGGGTGGGTTGCGCTTGAAACATACTTACTGATAATAATAAAAAAAATGCAATTAATATAGCCATTGGAACTTTATAAAACAATTGAGAGTTCGATCTTATTCTCATATACTCCATTTGCTCATTACTCATCTTTTTTGTTATAGATTGTAACCAATCTAAACGTGATGCTTCCAAAGTATTACTCTTTATATCTTTAATTCCATTAAAATGATCTGTTATACCAGAAAGATAGTCTTTTGCCAATTCTGAGGTCTTACCGCCTAGTATTCGTGCTTTTTTTATAAAAACACGAGAAGCTACCAAGAATAATAAACCAAAGACCAAAACAAATATAGTTATTTGAGGAGATAATAAAAACGCAATCCCCACCTGTATAAATGTAAACAGAATAGCAGCTAACAATTGTAAAATTAAATTAACCCCATAACTTACACGAGCTAATTCTGTAGTTAATATATTTATTAGATTTGTTTTCCTTTTCTCTAAAAAAAAACTCCACTTTGCTTTTAAAATCATACTATATGTTTCTAGTCTTAATTCTCGTATAAAAGCTTGTTGCGTTCTCGCATCCCTTAGCGTTATATTTCTTTGTAGTATATTTTGACCTAACACTATTAGTATATATATACCTAAAATAGAAACTAGACTTGCTGTTTTAGGAAAATCCTGCAAAAACCTAGAGACAGGTGCAATAAAAGTAGTCTCCTCGCCTATATTAATTATTCCAGTCATACTTATCATAGGAATTAATAAAATAATACCTATCCCTTCAAGTAAACTTATTAAAACCATACCAAATAAATTCACATACAGTATGTTTCCCGCCGAAGAGTATAGTTTCTTCATAAAATATATAATATGATTCATCGATGTTCCCCCTATAACAAAGCCAGCTTCTTTGTTTTCCTCCAAAGACATAAAAACGGACGTAGAGGAAAATATAAAAAATGAAGAAATTTAGGTAACGGTAATGTTTTCGCATCAATTGGATAAGGATATAGTTGGCTCATAATATATAAAATTTTTTGCTGATTAGACATTAGTGAAAATAAATATCGACTATGATAGATAAATACTTCTTCAGGGACAGGATCGGTATGCAAGTTTATCATTTGCTTGAAATAAAACAGTGCCTCTTGAGCTAACTGCTTTGAATGTTTTTTCGCTACTAATTCCATCATCCCTTCATCTAGTCGTACACCTAGCAATTGAGCTGCTAAAATTAATGCTTGTCCTCCTAAATGAAGCATTTGATATTTTCTCATTAACTTATGGATCTCACTCCAATTAAGTTCTTGATCGACAATTTTTTTTATATCTACTAACCAGCGTAATCTGGACCAACCATGTCTAGCACCATGAGATACCAAAAATAAAAATAAATCTTCCTTTCCTAACATATATACAGAATTACTCGTAAGGGTACTTTTTCTCTTTCTCCCCCAAAGCTCTTCAAACCCAGGTTCCTTACCCGGTCCGGGGTTTAACCTCCAATGAATTTCAACTTTGATCCGCTTTATTGGATGAAAAAATGTTATATGATGATGCCTCCATTTCCAATCATTTAATATCGTTTGAATATAATCGTCTTTTACATACCCCTGCTCTAAAAGTAGCATTTCTACTTTTTCTAAATTTCGCATCGGAATTAGAACGTCCAAATCACAGGATGTTCGTAAAGAAATATCCCCATATAAATCCTGAGATAGTACAGGTCCTTTTAGAAAAATCATACGAATCTCATTTTCATTACATAGTTTATTTATTCGTTCCATTTCAGCACTTAAATAAAGCATTTGAAATGTATTTTTTTTATATTTTCTATTCAAGGTTTGTACAATATGTGAAGGAATTAGTTCCTCATCCACCTGTTTAAGTTTTTGATATATCACCGGATAAACGCGATGATGCACAGCTTGCTCAAGAAATACCTCCCAATCAATATCCGAAAACCATTCATTACTGTAAGTTTGCACTGTTTCGTCATCTTGTAACTTCAAAATTGCAAAAAGAAGTTTCAATTCCTTAGACATGAACTCTACATTAAGACCAAAATCTTTCTCCATTTTATTCTCCTTTAATAATGTCCTCACTTAGCCTCTTTGCAAATGATCCAACGACAGTAAATTTCTCCATTCCTTCTGATCCAGTAACATAAAAAGAACCACTCCGTAACCATGCATGTGCAATTAAATCCCCATGACTATCCTTAGCAGTTCCTAAATAAAGAGTACTCTCAATGTGACGTTTTTCGAGCATTTTCATCCCAGCTATAGCTTTAACAAGACACTGACTTTCCCAAAAAGTATAACGGCTCATAATAGAAATAGCTTCAGACACCTTCTTTAGTGTATCCCCATGTGGCTGAATTTGGGCAACTGATGTTTCGTTCATGTAATCCCCTAAAGAAGGTGCAACTTTGGAAAAGGTAATACTTTTTAGTACACGCGCCCACCCTAAAAAAATAAAAGCCTCTAAAAATAAAAGCTTTGTTTCCATGCTCAGCGATAAAAATACCCTTAACCTTTTCACAATATTCATTAATCCCTTCCTAACAGTTCTCTTGAAATTACGAATTTATCTATTAGATTGATCTTTTATTTGAATTAAATCTTCTTGAAACAAACACTCTAAAAAGGAAAGAACTTGCTCTTCACAATCGCCCCGTTCAATGTTGTACTTTGACAACAATGTACTGACGAGTTCAGTAACCATAATTGGAGTTTTTATTAGTTCCCAAACTTCTCCCCCTGTTTCTCCCAAATTATAATATTTCCCTTTTTGAACATTTAGCATTACTTTTTCCCCATCCATATCACTCACAATATTCTCTTCACTTTGCACAATCTGACACTCTAGAGAAATTCTCTCTGTATACATCATCTATTACTCCTCCGTGTATAGTTTTTAATATAATTGATACAAGTTCATGCGCTGTAAACCTATTATTTGGACGTTTCAAATGAAACATATCTACCTTGTTTATCACATTTGTAGAAGTAGTGAAATGCCACTCTGTCAATTTTAATTGCGTAATTAAAAACTTACGAAATGTGTGAAAGAACAATGTACGCAATCGTTCAAGTCCTTCAATTCGAATCAACTCAACACTCTCATCCTCTGTTTTCGTTAACTCAATAACACCAGCAAGAGGTAATGGTTCAGAGAAAAAATGAGATTGTACAGGCACAGCATACTTTGTTTCTCGCTCAAACAATGGATTATAACTTGCCGTTCCCATTCCAAAAGCATTCAAACTCTCCGCCCATAATTTTTGTTGCGGATAAGATGGAATCACAATTGGAGTCTTATCTGACGAAACTGTCACAGCAATTACATCATCACTCAAAATTTTGTATCCTTTACTTAAAAAAGCCGCTGCAAGAGTTGATTTACCTGCTCCTGAATCACCTACAAAGGCATAAACTTTCCCATCAATATTTATTGCACTACCATGTAATGGTAATATTCCCCTTTGGATTAGTAAGGCACCCATACAAGTTCCAAGTATATAAAGACGGATCTTATCTTCACAAGCGTCCTTCAGTGGTGAAACAAATATTTGCTTTCCTCCTTGTATAGAAAATATAGCAGTATCAGGTATACGAATCATAACTACGTTTTTATCAACTACAAAGTTTTGTTTTGCGCTAGCAAGTTCACTCCACTTCTGAGATAAATCAGTTAATCGAATTACAATTTCTACATTCTCTTCTTGTTCATTGATTTGAGGTAATTCCGGCAATTTCATTTCACTCAACACTCTTAACCCAAAAACTTTATATACATTTTTATTTGTATTTTCCATCAACTCTCTCACTCCAAATTGCTTTCAAAATTTTTATAAAAACCCCTTATACTTTTACTGTATAAGGGGATAACAATGTGCATCCTAATTGAAAAATTAGCTATGGTGAACCATTTCGTCCTCATCCGGTTGAACACCATCAGGTATTTTAATACCCGGTCCAGCCATTGTCATATTGATATCAAGTACTTCCAATGTAGGAATTGTCCAATCTTTTTTCATTATGTCACCTCCCTTCAAATAATTTTTTTCATAAATCGATACACTATTAAACTACGCATTAAAATTCGAAAATCTAAATCAAATGCATATTCTGGATGAGGTTCTTCTTTAATCTTAGAAATCGCAGTTCTAATAACCTCTATATCCAAAAATTCTGAAATTGCAGGATCCTTACTAAGCTGCTCAAGCTCTTCAATAAATTCGCTCCATTGATGCGCCATACGGTAAACACCATCAGAACCTTGAACACCTCTAGTGAGCTGGTTCAACCTTACTTTATCAGGTAAGAAATTTTTTGTTGCTCTTCGAATTAGTGCTCGATCTAAACCATTTTGAACGTATTGTTCTTCTGGAACCGCTAAACAAAATTGAACAACCCGTAAATCATTCGTTGGATCGCGATCCCATAAGGAATAGCGCAAAGATAATTTAGATCCATATGTACCAGTTATGTTCCAATAGAATAACTGTTCAAATTGCCTCTTCTTTACTTCATATGCATCTGTTATTGAGGTGCCTGTTATATCAACATTATGCTCTAGGAGCTTATCGAACACATTCATCCTATTTGCAAATTCTGGATTAATAAATCTAGGGAAAACAATTTGATTTTTTGATGAAGATATTCGATTTAAAAACGGAAATGCCTTTTTTCTCACTACTGAAAATACTCGCGATTTCTTTACACCAATATTTCTACTATACGAATATAGCTCTTGCAAAAAGCGACGCACATTCATCTTTTTCAAAAGCATAGCTTGATAGTCCACAGCTGGACCCCATGACACCGTCCAATTTCCTCTCTGTCCGTTTAAGAGTACTCCAATCCCCTGTAACCGGGCCTCCTCATAAATTCCCCTAAGCCAAAAAGTATTCTCGAAGAATTTATATGGCATCTCTAGAATTTCAAGCCAATTATCTATTTCTGATAGAGGACTTCTTCCTTCAAAATCCAAATAATGCTCCTTAATATTTCCTACATGCTGTACAGTTGATTGAATAAAAGGTCGTTCATCAGCTATTCTACTTCTATGCGTCCAATCTACAAAACCCTTTACGGGGACATAACTATATGTATGTAGACGTTTATTTGCTGCACTTAAATCTCGTGCAGCAAAGCTGGCTACAGAACCCGAATCAAGTCCTCCACTCAAATGAGCCCCTACTTGATGATGGGTACGTAAACGTGATCTTATCGCATTTTGATACACTTCCAAAAACGCTTCTTCATACTCTTCGTTTGATTTGAGTTGAAGCCTTTCTCCGGCGATTAGTGTATTGTATCTCGATAATTTCACCTTTCCATTTTTCACAGTAACAGAATGGGAAGGTGGAATTTGCTCAACAGTTTTATATACTGTTGAAGAAGGGTCTACTGATTCAAAATTCACAGGTATAGTTAAAAATTCAGCAAGCCACTGCTCATTCAATTTTTTCTCAACATATGGTAGAGTAAATAACGGCTTTATACTAGTACAAAAAGAAAATTTGTTCTCACTACGATAAAAATAAAGTGTTCGGCTCCCAGAAAAATCTCTAGCTCCAAACAGTATTTGTTTTTTCTCATCCCAAATCATAAAAGAAAAATCACCCACCAAATATTTCGGTGCTGCTTCTCCCCACTTCTGATAAGAGAGTAAAATCAACTCACTATCTGTCATGTTTTTTCTATCCGCATAATCTACTTGTAATTTTTCAAACAACTCATAACGATTATCAATAATAGCATCTGCTGTAATTGCCAGTTGTTTTTCATAATTATAGAAGGGTAATTGTTCACCAACTGACTCTGGTGTAATCCATTGTGCGTGACATCCCAAGAAAGCGTTTTCCTTATGCCATATTTGAATATCATCAGCAGGGTACTTTTGTAAGTCACTCATTAATCGCGTGCCATGTTCAATTGATACAGGTTCATTATTAAAGTGAATAATGCCAGTTATAGCGCTCATTTTTCCCTCCTAATACATGAAAAGTTAATACAAATACTATTTATATATTAAATTCGTTAAACATACCTCTTTATCATTCTTTTTAACGAACAAAATCACTTATTTTATTACCTTCCCAATTTTTCACTTTAATTCGCTTGTAGATTAAGGATTAGATATTTAAAACCTAGCATTATATCCTTTTTATGTCAATTTAAACTGAATATCCTCAAACATTTTTCACAAAAAAATTCATTATAAAGAACTGTTAGTCGTACGTATACAAATCTAATTCCACTTTTAGTTACTTTTTATTTCTTTCATTTTAGAGCTTTTAAAACGCCTTGAATGACCCTTTGTTGATCTTCAACTAACATATTAGATCCTGAAGGCAAACAAATCCCACTTTGAAATAGATGCTGCGACACATCTTCATTTTTACTATGAGAATAATACTTCTTCCTTTTAAAGAGCGACTGTATATGAAGTGGCTTCCACATAGGACGCGCCTCAATATTCTCTTCTGCTAAAGTGCTCAACACTTTTCCAATAGAAATCCCGGATTCCTTTTCATCAATTGTCAATGTAGTGAGCCAACGATTTGAACAAGTATTTTCTAATTCAGGCATAAAATAAAAGCCTGGTATAAAAGATAGTGCTTCGTAATACCGTTTATATATAGATCTTCTAGCTTTCACCCTGTCTTCTAACACTTCTAATTGTCCTCTTCCAATACCAGCTAATATATTACTCATTCGATAATTATACCCTACTTCACTATGCTCATAATGTGGTGCTGGATCCTTTGCTTGAGTCGCTAAAAATCTCGCCTTTTCTAACGCTTCCACATCATCAGAAACTAGCATTCCACCACCTGAAGTTGTAATGATTTTATTTCCATTAAATGAATAAATCCCAAACCTCCCGAATGTACCACTTGCTTTTCCTTTATATGTAGAACCTAGAGATTCCGCTGCATCCTCAATTATAGGAACATCATAATGATTACAAAGCGAAAGAATTTCATCTAATTTAGCACTCTGACCATATAAATGAACAAGAATAACAGCCTTAGGTAATTTCCCTGCTTTATTAGCATCATGCAACGCAAGTGCTAGAGCTTGTGGTGACATATTCCATGTTTCCGGTTCTGAGTCAATAAATACCGGTTCAGCTCCTAAATAAACAATCGGATTCGCACTTGCTACAAAAGTGAAACTTGAACAAAATACTGTATCTCCCTTTTGAACGTTTAATAATCGCAAAGCTAGATGAATGGCAGCAGTCCCTGAACTAACCGCAGCCCCACCTTTAACTCCAACAAAAGAAGCAAGCTCTCTTTCAAATTCATCTACATTTGGACCAAGAGGCGCAATCCAATTTGAATCAAAAGCATCTTTTATATATTTCTGTTCATTTCCACTCATGTGTGGAGAGGAAAGATAAATTTTCTCCTTATTTTTTATCATCATTCTTCATCTCCTCTCAATTTACTACATTAATAACTTTGGCTGGAATACCAGCAGCAGTACAATTAGATGGGAAATCGTTTATAACTACAGAACCAGCTCCAACAATAGACCACTTACCAATTTGAACACCTGGAATTATAGTAGCTGATGCTCCTATATGTGCCCCCTCTGCTATAGTGACAGAACCTGTAAGTGTAGCATGTGGTGAAATATGAACAAAATCATCAATTATATTATCATGTTCTATTATTGAGCCTGTATTTATTATAGTATGGTTACCGATGAAAGTATCCGCATTAACAACCACATTTGGCATAATTACCGTTCCGTTTCCTATATAAGCATTTGAACTTATAATGGCTGTTTTATGAATTAAAGTAGCATATATGCTACTTGGTTGATTTAATATTTCTGAAATTTCTCTTCTTATTTTATTATTTCCTATAGCAATCACGAGCTTTACATTATTAAAATTATTGATAATTTCCCTTGCATCTGCAATTGCTCCAAAATAAAGATTATCTATAATATTTATACCTGTGTACAAATCATCTAAATAACCGACTATTTCATATCCTTCATTAGATAAGATTATATCCCTCACAACCTTGCTATGCCCACCACATCCTATTATTAAAATTTTCATTTTCCCTCACCCTTTATTTCTATTTTCCCTCCAGTAAATCGCTCCATTGTCACATGCCCTACATGGTTTATTCCCTCTGTTTTAAATACTTTTAATATTGTAAGTACAATTATTTTCAAGTCTAATAAAAAAGAGCGATTCTCCACATACCATACATCCAATTCAAATTTTTCTTCCCAGGTAATCAAATTCCTACCATTTATTTGTGCCCATCCCGTAATTCCCGGTTTTACATTATGCCTTTTAGCCTGTTTACTAGAATATAGGGGTAAGTATTCCATCAATAATGGTCGTGGACCTACTAAACTTAAATCACCCCTTACAACATTTATAAGTTGGGGTAACTCATCTAAACTATATTTTCTAAGAATTTCTCCAAAAGTAGTCAGTCTATTTTTATCTGGAAGTAATTCCCCATCGCTATCCTTCTTATCTAGCATAGTTCTAAACTTATAAACATTAAACGGTTTTCCATGCAGTCCTGGACGCTGTTGTTTAAACAGTACAGGTGATCCTAATTTCATCCTAACTAAAATTGCTACAACAAGAATAGGAAGCAAACATACAAATAATAACAATAAAGAAATAAATACATCAAAAATTCTTTTCATGTACTATCCTCCTTACTTATTTACGTTTAATACCCCTAACACGAAGAACCATTTAAAACTTTATATGCAATTAAACAAAACAAAAGACAACTACAGTTAGTTGCCCCTTGTTTTGTTTAATTACGTCATCTTTCATTAATTCTATCTCATCAAATAGTTTAAACATAGCTAGCCTATGTGAATATTCCCATGGGGTAGCACTGCTTATTTACAAAGGACCTGTTACTCCATTAGTTTCTATAACTTTACATGTACGGATCAAAGACGCCATTAATATAATTATCCTTTTTTATATGTTCATCCCTTAATTTGATAATTACTGTGTCAACAATATTATCTTTAAAAATTAAAGTGATTGAGGATGAAATCTGATTTGCATTCACGCCTATCATACTTTTATTTGACCTAAATATATTATTTTCTATTAACATAAACTCACTCGTAAATGTTTCATTCCAAAAATTAATTATACTGTCTGTCGATTCCGAATTAAGGTATTCAAATGCATTATTATTAAATTCTATTCTCCCACCAATGTCCCATAAAAAAAATGCTGAGCCCCATCTTCCTCCTCTAAAATTACTATTTTTCACTTTTAGCATTGCTATCCTTTGAGAAGACTCAACAGTAAAAAGATTATAAGCATCCCAACTAAATGAACATCCATTAAATTCATATTCTGCTTGAGGAGTTTTTGTAACAAATGATATTGTACCACTGTTCTCAAATTTACATCCCGTATATACTCCTGGTGGTAAATTCGTAATGATTCCTTGCGAGTGTTTCGTATCTATAAAAGAAATATTATTTAATCTCCATCCATTTTTCATACCAGGTGATACACCTGTCAAACTTGTACCCTCTACAGCCCCTCCTTTAATAACACAATTTGATATTGTTTGCGGTTCTGCTGAAAAACCAATTATTGAACCTAACTGTGAAAAAGAATGAAATAAATCTCGATCACTAAAAAATTTACATTGGTTCACTTGAATACAATATGCTTTATCTCTTCCCATTAACAATGCGCTATTATGGAAAATACAGTTACCAATAAGCGCTTCCTTATCTCCTTGATCTATCGTGACTCGAGTAGCATACATTTGATTATTCGTAAAAGTTACTTCTCCGCTTAAAACACAACTTACTTCCCTTAAGTGATTATTGCTTATAATCACTTTCTCTACATTTTCACCTACTACTAATGAATTATTAGCTAATTTATTTTGAATGATATTAATATATCTACCACCGACTACAACAACGTTATATCCCTGATTATCATATATGTTATTACGCTCAATGTTTATATATTGATTTAATCGATATCCATCTTCAATATCTATTGCTCCCTGAGGTGCTATACCTTTCATTTTGTAAATTTCACAATCTCTAATATAAATTTGTTTCGCTCCAGATACACTTACCCCAAGCCTTCTACAATCATGTATTTTACATTTTTCGATAAATACATTTCGGGAAAATTCCGGAATTCGAACAGTTATTTTACAACCGTTTTCTGTAGGTATTGTACCTTGATGAAGAACTATTTTCGCATAATCTGCTTCTTTTGGAACACTCACTTCTTCAAAAAACTTTACTCTATTCACAGCCGTTACAAAAGTATTATCAGCCTTATAAAATAACACATCATATAATTCTGTATATATTTCTGAACCAATTCCACCATAGCCATCTCCATACAAACCGAAATATCCCCATTTTATAATGCTACTTTGATGTAAATCTATTTTTAAATTCGATCTAATTTTATTATCATCTACTATTAGGGAACCATTGACATCACTAATCCCCCCTATTTCAAATGTACCAGCAAAATCATATTCTCCAATTTGTCCCCATGTACTTTCCATCGCTATCCCATCGCCAGTACAATTTAAGATTTCCATATTATCTATTGAAATGTAATTCATATTACTCCCCTCAACAGGAGTCGTATTTCCTACTTCAATCCCATATCCCCATTCATGAGTATGAGGAATCGTTGTATAATCATGTGTATCTTTATCCCCTTGAATCCTTCCATTCGTAACTCGAGAAAATTTTTGATTTCTTTGATATCGTACGATTGCATATTTTACTAATCCATTACTTCTTATTTTTAAAGTCGATCCACCTAAATTTAAAGTCATAAAGCTTTGTGGCTCAATTGGTGTATTTTCGTCAATTAAATATGTCCCCATGGGTAAAACAACTTCTATAAATCCTTGTTGAGATGCCCATAATAATGCATTATTAATCCCTTTAGAAGTATTATCCGCGTCCGTTCCATCATTTTTAACATTCCATCTCTCTAATTCAAGAAAATACGTGCCCGAAACCACATTAGCAGATTCTGTTTCTCCAACCAGTGCTTTTCTGGACTTAAAACCTCCAAATGTATTGCTTTTAAGTTTACTTACTAACCTCTCAAATGTATTCTCTGTTGATACTTTTACATTCCCTTTTTTCGTCCCAATAAATAACTCATTAGTATCTATACAAAAACAAAATTCTCCCTCGCTTAACACAGGAAGATTACTTTTCAAAACACATGTCACCTGAAATTTTGCCATGATTTATATATAACCTCCAACTAAGATAGAAGTTGAACTTTCACAGAAAATTCAAACTCACATCAGTAGATTGGGATAAATATTTTATATTCCGCTTACATACGTATCCCTTTAATAGAATACTATGCATTATATAAATACGATGTTAGGGCTAATGCTTCATGTTTTCTAATTAAAATCAATTTTCATTTCATACCAACAGGCTTCAACAACAAAATACTTCCTTAATAATTCAAACCAATATAATGTCCATACTTTTTATATTTAAATAACATTTCGTTTCTTTTTAATTTGTAAAAACATCACACTAAAGATATTTCTTATATAATGAAATTCTGTGCTTTTATAAAAAATTAAAATGTATATTACATTTGGTACTAATAAGCAAATCATACCTTTTCCGACTAACGAAATAAAGGTACTACCTTCTATGAAATAATTACATATACTTGTAGTAATGAAACCTGTCACGACAGTTAATAATATATAAAATACATATGTTGTGAAATACTTCCAAACTGATTTCTTAAAAAGATTTTTATATACAATATAAGGCTGAATCCAAAGTACAGTAGCAATTGTACTAATCGCCGTCCCTATGAATATACCTACCAATCCAAACATTTTAGCTAATAGAATGGATAAACTTAAATTGATTATCGCTTCAACTAATGGAATATACTTATCTTGTACAAATAATCCCGCTTTATTTTTAAAAATAGCTATCGCGGTTCGCATCCCTGTTAAATAAAAGTTTATGAGTATCACTACAAAAACCATGTTATTTAATAAATACTTCTTATCAAGCCACCACCCTATAAATGGCTCTAACAGATTAAATAAAAATATGGTACAAAAAGAAAAAACCCAAAAATTCACTAAATAAGTCACTTTAAATATTGTATAACTTTTGTCACTATTTTCAGTTGCAATTAAATTTCCTACACTTGCTTCAATACCATTTAATATAGGATTTACTACAGCTGCTAATTGATTTATTATCATTGTATAGTTCGAGTATATCCCGACCGTAGCAAGACCTACAAAAGATGAAATCAGTATATTATCCGTTCCAAATACAATATATCCTCCAATATTATGCAAAAACATCGCCTTTACATTTATAATTAATTTTTCTTTCGTATCATTATCTATAGAATACTTCTTTTTTGTCTTTATATAAGAATAGTTCTTATTCACAATCCTACCGTTTACGACATTTTGAATTACATATATACTCAACTCTATAATTAAATACAATATATAATTTTTTGTGTACATTAATATAAATATTTTAAATATTGTAGTTACCACTTGGAATAAGAGATCCATCCTAGCCAATATGTATCCTCTTTGATCAGCTTGTATTAAAGACCTCTTATGAGCATTTAAATAGGTAACGACATTTTTCACCACGAATATCGAATAGATTATCGCAACATTCGATATAGACTCCCCATCTTTCATTAAATAACTTAAAAAGGGATATATCATAGCACTTATTACTAAAATAATGATTGCTAAAATCTGATAAATTTTTTTATATAATTGAACAAGGGCTATAATTTTATACTGATTATTTTCTGCCAATGGTTTATACAAATTGTATACTATACTCGCTCCTATGCCAGCTTCAATTAACGCTAACATGGATAATACATTAATTAACAAACCATCTATCCCTAAATACTCTATTCCTAAACTATCCAAAAAAACTTTCCTAGATATAAAGCCTAGAATAACAATAACTATTTGAGAAAATATACTTATTGCTATGTTTTTAATTGAATGCATTGTTCGCATGATTGATCCCTCATCTCTAAGTAGAAAGAATCCTCCTAACAATAAAGTTATATTATTCTGGCAATAATTTCACTCTCATAATTCAAGTCACTAATTGCATTCACATTAGTTCCATCATCTACTTCACCAACATACTTATTTTTTATAGGTTGTTTTTCTGTCGCTTTCTTCAAAAACCATTCATATTCTATATCAATATGACCAATATCTAACGTTTGATATCCAACAGAAGACAAATCATACGCTAATACCGTAGCTGTTGGGCCTAGTGCAATTAATATTAATTTCGATTTTTGTTGACTCTTTGCTAGCTCTAAAATTTCCTTATACTTCGCAAAAGCATTTTTCGATGGGCATATTATTCTATCAATTGTTTTAACATTTTTAAAAAGATCGTTTCCTACCCCTAGTCTACTTTGAGCCCCTTCAATAATGATTATTTCTCTACCATTCCAAATATCTTTCATTTTATCAAAACGAATTCCAACCATACTTTTATCTTGATGATCTATATATAACCTTGTAACTAATGCGTCGTAATATTCTTTATTCATACGTATACTCTTGTAAATTCTGCTACGATTTAACTCTAAATATTTTTCCCAATACCCTCTTGATTTTTCCGTGCACCAATTTAAATCTTCAAAAACATTTGGAATACAAACTAAATGGCCCATCTTATTACTCTTAATAACTTCATCCAGTCTATCCTTTAATTCTTTTGAATACGGCTGAAAAATTAAATTTTCTCCATTTATAAGAGCAAATTCACCATCACCAAATCTACTTACTGAACAATTATTATTTATAATATAGTCAAGTGTTTCATCAACACTTTTCACTATTGGAGGCTTCTTTTTCATAGTAATCATCCTATTATATTGAATAGTCACTTTATTCTTTGTTCCAATATATAAATAATATAATTTCAACAAAGACTTCTTCATACCTATCCCCTTTTTGCAAAATTATTAATTAAAAATTTATACAATAATGGATGTAGCTTGGTCGCCAATAATAAAAATTTGACACTTTTCCCATACTCTTTTAAACGCATTGTTTTATAAAAATAACGATTCAATATACCAATAACTTTATAATATTTACTCTTATGCTCATTAAGTCTTCCACTCAATGATATTAAATTTAATACTACCATCGAACAATTTCCTAGTTTTAATATAACTAAGTTATATAATTCCTTATAATATCGCTCCATAAAATTACACATTTCATCATAAATTAATACTGAGTCAATTTTAATCTCTTTTACAGCCTGATCCATCATACTATTATCACGCTTTATATAATGATATTTAGGTTCTCCTATGAAACATACTTTGTTACACTTATGAATAACTTTATACGTAAATGCTGTATCTTCATATGACATACCTACTGGAAATTTAATACCCTCTAATAACTGTCTTTTGAACAGTTTAGTCCAAACAACTTCATCATACAAATTCCCTTCTAGCATCGCTTTCATGGCGCTATATCTATCATGAATAACAAAAGGATGATTGCTTGAAATTACCGTTTTATCATTGTAATGAATTTCACTGCTACAAATAGCTATATCACAATCCTGTTCTACACACATACCATATAACAATTCATACATATCCACTTCTATCCAATCATCACTATCAACAAATCCTATATAATCTCCCTGCGCTATTTCTAATCCAGCATTTCTTGCAGAAGATAACCCACCATTCTCCTTATGGATTACTTTAATTCGGCTATCTTGAGTCGCATACCCTTCACAAATCTCACCACAACTATCAGGAGATCCATCATCAACAAGTATCAACTCAAACTCTTTGAACGTTTGCTTTAATATAGAATCAATACATTTATGAATATATTGCTCAACCTTATAAATGGGAACAATAATACTAATTTTAGGATTCATAATTGCACCCTTTCATTTGCAATTAACTTAAAAAACGATTTACCTTTTCTAAATTGTTAAATTCCTCTTCTAACAAATTAGTCGTTACCTCTTCACGTACTCTTTGTTGATCCAAAAGATATTTAATCTTGTTATATAGACTTTCCTCATTACACTCAGCAACAAAACCATTATATCCATCTTTTATTTGCTCATATGCCCCTGTAAAATTAGTCGTTACAATAGGTTTTTTTAAGCATTTTGCCTCAGCTAACGTGAGGCAATACCCTTCATGCCTAGAGGTTTGAACATATATATCTGATTGATTTACATATGGATATGGATTTATTGCTGATCCTAATAATAGAAAATCCTGTTTCAAATTATACTTACATATTAATGTCTCATAATACCCTCTATCCTCTCCTTCTCCGATACAGTACCATCGCACTTCGTATCCCTCCTTACGTAGCATTGATAAAACTTTAATTGCAATGTCTTGACCTTTTTCTTTTGAAAGTCTACCTACTGTTACTATCTTCATACCTTTATATCCATTATCAAACTCTACCTTTTCTATCGCCATTTCATTTATTAAATCTGGAAGTACAATATTTAAAAAGACACTTGTCTTACTTTCTACTTTAGGAAACTTCTCTATTAAATGTTTTTGTGCTTCTTTAGAAACTACAAATATATTATCCAACTGATCATATAATTTCTCATATAATTTTGTATTAATTTGATGTTGAAAAACATCAAAATGGATCCAAGAAATTTTCTTTTCTGAAGCTACTCTATTAACTATATAATAATCAATTATGTCAGTAGGTCCTTGATATGCTATTGCAATATCATATTTATTCTTATTGTGTGGAATGTCTTTAAAAATCTCTTTATAGAAAACATATCTATCCTTTAATTTTTTTGATACCACATAAGTGAGTAAAAAGTTTAAACCCTTAATATATCTTGTATTTTCAAAATACTCTTTAATCGTTTTCTTTGGTGGTTGCATAATTTTAGGTTTTATATTTTCAAACCAAGTAACTTCTTCTATTTTTACCCAACTTGGTAATTGTTTTAAAAATCCCCCTCGCTTCTCCAACATCAATACTGTGACATCATACTTTTCTTTTGGTATTACAGATAACAGAGAAAGAAGTGATTTTTCTACACCACCTATATTCATACTACTTACCATAAATAGCACTCTCTTCATAACTATCTCCTTCTACCACCTAAAAGTTTTATAACAAAATAAAAAAACATCCTCTCAAAGATGTTTTCACAAAAAACATAATTTATAATAATGAACCGTCCATATTTCTGTAATAAGATAATAATACCTACTAAAACAAGTTACACATTAGAATTTGCTATTTTATATAACTTTTTTAACTCTTCTCTCGTATCTACCACTTCCTTTTCTATATTTTTTCTCAACCGTCCTTCCAGCGATTTATCACTTAATATTTGTACAATAGAATCATACATTTGTTGCTCATCAAATTGAACGATTAATCCATTGTGGTTATGGATTATCTGTTCACTTGCTCCTGTAAAATCTGTACTAATAATTGGATTATTAAAACATCTAGCTTCTGCAAGTGTTATGCAGTATCCCTCATATCGAGACGGTTGAACATATAAATCACATTGTTTCATAAATGGATAGGGATTCGAAACTGCTCCTAAAAAGATATAATCACCCTGGACATCGTAATTTTCCACAAGCTTTTCATACATTCCTCTTTCCTTTCCATCTCCTATACAATACCATCTAACATTGAAACCAGCTTCTTTCAGCTTAGCTAACACAGATATTGTTAAATCCTGCCCCTTTTCTATACTCAATCTACCAACAGTAAGGATTCTTACTCCCTCAAAATCATCCGCGAACCCAATTCCTTCATTGGCCATCTTACATATCATTTCAGGTGAAATAATATTTAAAAAAGTTTCTGTCTTATTTATCAATTCTGGAACAGTTTGAGTAAGTTTTATCTTTCCTACATCTGAAACTACAAAAACATGTTGAAATTTTTTATATACTTTATTAACAAAATGCTTATTAAAATATATCTTTTCAATATCAAAATGGATCCATTGAATCTTTCGTCTCGCCTCTACTTTATTTGCCACAAAGTAACTAATAAAATCCATTGGTCCAGCATAAGCGATAGCAATATCATAATTTTTATAAGCACCTTCATAATTCTGTAAACAATATTTAAAAATAACACTCCGTTCTTTCATAACCTTAGAGATTACGTACAACACTGCCAGTTGCAGTGCTTTTACAATTTTTCTTTGTTTTATAAAATCCGCTATAACTAATCGTGTTGGTTTATTCAATATACATTGCATTTCTTCGTAATCCTTTACATACTCAATACGAACCCCCTTTGGAATAAAATTTAAAAATTCTCCTTTTTTCTCTAACATTAAAATTGTCACTTCATATTTTTCTTTTGGGATTTCTGCTATCATATTTAAAAGGGCCTTCTCTGTACCACCTATATTCATATTTATAACCATAAAGAGTATTTTTTTTTTCATAGTTCCCCCAATTCTTTCTCTTTATAAAATCCTTTAATTGAAAGAAGCATATATCTTCTCAATTTCCTCTTCCGTTCCAACCTTTTCTTTCTTTAAATTTTCAAATAACCGTTTTTTTAGCAAACCGTTTTCTATAATTTCTTTCACCCCTTCATATATTGCTTCCGAATCCATCTTCACTATTAAACCATTCTCTCTATGTTTGATTTGATTATGAGCTGTAACAAAATCGGTTACTATTATAGACTTTTGAAATATTCTAGCCTCTGCTATTGCCAGGCCATATCCTTCATATCTAGAGGGTTGTACATATATATCACTGTGTTTTATAAAGGGATAGGGATTCTTGTATGTACCTAATAATATAAAAGTATCGTGTAAATTATATTTACTTATCCTATCCTCGAGTTCACTTTGAAGATTTCCTTCTCCAATTACATACCACTTAAATTTATAGCCTTTTTGCTTTAATTTATAACAAGCTTCTATGGCCAATTCATATCCCTTTTCATACACTAACCTACCAATCGTTAATATTCGTAATCCCTCAAACTGATCACTAAATCCTTTGCTCTCATTTGCCATCGATTTAATTAACGTCGGCGATATAATATCATAGACAACCTGAATTTTCGACTCTATTTTAGGAATTTCTTGAATCAATACTTCCTTACAAACATCGGAAACAGCTACTATTTCATTAAATTCCTCATAATAGTTCAAGTCAAAATCTTTATTATATGCAGCTAACCTATAATCCGTATTCACCCAAGCTATTTTTTTGCACGCGCAAACCTTATTTGCCACAAAATATGTTGGCATTCCTTGACTATAAGCTATGGCAACATCATATGTCCCCTTTAAACTATCCATCCCTTTAGATACCCATCTCCAAACTACTTGAGCTGCATGTAATTTTTTATTTATGTATGGATTTCTAAGAGATATAGAAGCCCCTACTCTAAGAAATAACTCTTTAAAGTATTTATGTTTGATTAAATAATTAAATTTCTCGGCCTGTCTTGTAATAATTGTCGGTACCTCTAATACGTTTACCTGTTTTGGAAGTAATGGTAAATACAATCCACTAGCAGAGAACATTAACAAATCAACTTCATATTTCGTATAATCAAATAAAGAAAGTAAAGAAACTAAACTTTTTTCAGCTCCTCCACTTTGTAGCGAATCTATAACGAATAAAATTTTTTTCTTCATAACTATCACTACCCTAAAGTGTTTTTATTAAGCTCAAAATATTAAAAATCATTTACTAATTTTCCCTTTACGAAAATAATGCATATAATTTATTAATTTCATTACGATTTCCATATTCACCTTTAAGAGTATTTGCTACCAGTGATTCCCTTAACTCTTTATCTTCAATAAGTCTCTTAATTCCATTAACTATCCCATTTATTCCCATCTCAGTTATTAATCCATCAATTCCATCCTGTACCTGACTTTTGGCAGTTGAAAAATTAGTAATAAGTACTGGCTTTCCGATGATTTGTGCTTCACGAACTGTTACAGCTTTCCCCTCATACCTCGATGGCTGCACATATATATCACATGCTTTTATATATGGATAGGGATTTGTCTTTTTACCCAATAAAAAAAAATGTTTTTCCAGGTTGAGTTCAGCTAATAACTTTCTAAGTTCAACTTCTTGTGCTCCATACCCAACTACATACCATTCCATATCATATCCCTCATCTAATAACTTTCTTAAGGCATGCATAGCAACGTCTATTCCTTTGGCATATGATAACCGCCCTACAGTAACAAGCTTTATTTTTCCTGATTTCATCTGTAATTCTTTCATAACATCTTCCTTGTCTGCTTGCTCACGTACGAACTCCGGAGATAATATATTTTCTATAATTTCAACATCCTTATTTACATTGGGTAAAATACTAAGAAATGAATCTCGACATCCTTCTGAAACTGCTACGATGTTATCCATTTTGCTCCACATTTTATACTCCATGTTTGCATTAAGATTTATATTTGAATAATCTGTATGAATCCAACCAATCTTTCGTTTCGCTCGAACTTTATCTCCAACAAAATAATGGGGCCATAAAAAACTAATTGCTACATCATACTCCTCTTCCAGTTTCGGTATAAATGGTAAAGTTATTCTCCATCCATACTGAATAACGAAATATCCCACCTCTGCACTTTTCACATATCTCCCATGCACATCCCCAAAAATTTTCCCTAAAGTCCTTGCCATTCCAATTGTAATTTGCCCTTCTTGCAATATTTGTTTAATTGATTTTCTAAAAGTAGTATATTGTTTTACTTCCTTTAACAAATTAGGCAGTTTAGGTAATAAAAAAAGAAACTCTCCCTCATGTTTAAATAACATTAAATCTACATCATATTTGCTATAGTCGATTGTATTCAATAAACCAATTAAACTTCTTTCTACTCCTCCAATTGCCATATCAAATGATGTAATGAGAATTTTTTTCTTTTTCATTTCTTACTCCCTCATCCGATTTATTTTACTAGTTTTATTCTTATGAAAGTAAGTACATTTAACTATGATTCCCTATACTCTAATCCATATAATAATAACCACTCTGGAATATTACTCTTTATATCAAAACCGCGCTTCGAGATCGTATCAGCTATTATTTCTGTATTTAATTTTTCTTTTTCCAAAACCTTTTGAATTTCTGCAGACCATATTTTAAAATTTTCATCTAAGCTAACAAATGATATTATCCCTAATCCCATATCAACATTTTTAGTTATTGTATTTGCCACTACACACGGAACACCTGCACACTGTGCTTCTAATGCAACAATTCCAAATCCCTCAAAAAGTGACGGAAAAAGAAAAACATCAAACATCCTTATAATTCTTGGAATGTCTTTTCTTACTCCTAAAAATCTAACTTTTTCATAGATACCTAGTCTTTTGGATTCTAGCTCAATAGAGTTCTTTAACGGTCCATCCCCTACTAAAACAAGCATAAAATTAGGATCATATTTTAATACCTCATTGAAAACTTTTAATATAAATATATGATTTTTAGATTCAGAAAAACGCCCAATATGACCAATAACTTTCTGTTCAACTGGTATATTGAATTCATTCCTTACTGCATTATCATCCTGTATATTTGCATTAACAAATTGATTAATATCTATTGCGTTTTTCATTATCTTTACCTTTGAATTATCAATGTTTTTTTGAAATAAAAAACGTGCAGATTCTACACTGCACGCACAATAATTTGTTCCCGCATAAGTAATAACAGTTCGTAAAAAACTCAATAAAACTTTCCCTTTTATCCCCAATCCCATCGGCCAATTATTACTGTGTGAATGACAAATCCTTATTTTTATACCAGCTATTTTAGCAGCAATAGCCACGATCCCCCCCTGATAATCAGTATGCGCATGGACTGCCACATATTGATTATCAGACATTACCTTAACAAGTTCTTTAATGTATGAGAGAGGGCCTAGCTGTCCTAAGCTAGATATTCGGTGTATTTTCCCACCTAACGCAATGATTTCCTTATCATAATCACTTTCTTCACTTTTATGAGAAACAAAATCAAATTGCACCATTCCTCTATCTATATTCCTATATACATTCATTAATAAGGTCTCAGCGCCACCTCGGTCCATCGCACTAACGATATGTAGCACTCTTTTTGGTCGTTCTTGTTTAAACATTGAAAATTACTCCCATCTAAGAACGATTTTCAAATATATATTTTATCCCCAGAAACTACTCTTATAAACTATTCCTAAAGTAATAATATGTTCATATACAAAGTAAACAAAATAACATAATATTACTGCATAGTAAATTAACTTTTGATCCTTTTCTATAAATAACTTTATAACCCATGATATCAATATCAAGTTATATAACCCAAAATATATGGAGAATCTTGCAAAAATCCAATTTTGAGTTGAAATAATCATAAATACTAGACCTAACAATGCCATATTTACGATATAATCACTTTCCGGAAAAAGCTCTCTTAATTTATGTCTTCCAACATAAGCGAGAATGAGCGGTATTGCATCCACAGCAACCCGAAGAATATTAGCTCCTCCTTCTTGAAAATCCTTATAGTGACCATATTGTGTATCCCCTATAGTTGCAAAGAAAATTTCTGCAAACTGATTAAACCCTATTACTATAAGTACCGCAATAAAGAGTAGTATAAATGTTATTGTCGACCATGCTTTTCTTCGGACTACAAAATAAATAGGAATCAATACAAGGGCGCTTTGATGAAAAGTAGAAGCAAATAGTACGATCAAAAAATATCTCTTCCAATTCCCATTTAAAATATATTTTGTAGCAGTAAAAATAATCGCTGCAGTTAAATACTGTCTGACTCCATTCATTGACACTAAATACATGCCGGATGCGATATACACATACAGACTTAATTCAATCATTCTTGAATATTTATATAGAACTGCTACTATTAATATATTTGTTATTAGAGCTGTTATCAAAATCAAAACTTGCGGATCATTCGTATATGCCTTTAAAATCATCTGCAAAATACTAAATCCAACATCCTTACTACTTTGAATATAATCCCAATTAAAATCAGTAACTGTAAAAGCATGCATATAAAAATACGTATCACCAATATTATTTCTAAAACCAGATACTAGTACAAGAGATGTCGTCGCCATTAAAATTAATAGTCGATTCGGTTTTAACATCACCATTTCTGAAGTTACTGGCATAGCAAAATACCGTGCGAAAAATGCTAGTATGAACACTATAAAGAAATTCATCCAAAGTATAGTCATTATTCTTCCCTCTTATCAATCCTAAGTAAATCCCTATATATTTACTTTTATTCTTGTTTTCAATGTAATGTAACTATATAGAATAACCCCAAATGGCACTGCGCAAAGGGTAAGCACTTTGCATGGTGACTCTTTTATAAATTTTTTATTTTTCGCTATAAAGCAACTTGAGACATAATGTACAGCTTGTCTATATTTAAATAGCCTATTTGCAAATGGTAGCTTCATCAGTTCCTTACGATAAAAAGCAAAACCTTTTGGATTTTTACGATACTGACTTAACATATTCATCGAAGAACCATCAGGCATATATTCAACATAACAAAGTGCTTCGTTCATGAGTAACATCTCATATTTCTGATCCAGCATATAGTATTTATATGCCAAACCTACATACTTTTCATTTTTAAAAACCGGATAAGGATACTTCCTAGTTAGTTCTGTACGATATACTAATTTCTTATCTCCAGTTACACCATGTTTATTGTAAAGATTAAACAGTGTGGAACGGTTAAGATTTAATGGTAGCTTTGAACCAATTACTGTCCCATCTTTATATAAATCAAGAGCAATGATTCCACTTACTTGGTCACTTCCATTTTCATCCCAAAACGAAATAATTTTCTCTACGGCATCACTAGGCATTGAGTCATCTGAATCAATACATACATTGAGTTCTGTATCAATCATTTCATAAGCTGTATTATGAGCACCATGCATCCCTTGATTTGGTTGCCAACAATACCGTATTTCTATGTAATCTTCAGAAATCCAAGAATACACTAACTCCTTTGTATTATCATCAGATCCATCATCTATAATAAGCCATATAAAATCTTTACATGTTTGTTTCTTCAAGCTTTCATAACATCCCTGAAGACAATATCCTCTATTATATGTAGGGGTAAAAACCGTTAGTTTTTTCAAATTTCTCACCTCGATACTGCTACATAGAATTTTTGAGTAAACCCAGTAATATTTTTTATATCGTATCCTTTTTCAGCTAACGCAAATTGTGCAATGCTCCTCGATATCTTCCTATCCGTTATACTTTGTAATTTCCCTGTCCACTCTCCTACATCTAACAAAGAACACTGTTCAACTAAATCCAACCCCAAATCCACATCTTGTGTAATAGTGTCCGAGATAATACATGGCAAACCCGCCCCTTGCGCTTCAATAAGAGTAACTGGCAAACCTTCATAAATAGATGGGAATACAAATGCATCAAATGCTTGTACTAAACGATTAATATCACTACGTATCCCTAAAAATTTCACTTTATCTGTTAGATCCAGTTTCTCTACTTTTTTCTCCACTTCCAATCGAAGCGGTCCATCTCCAACTAATAGAAGAATAGAGTTCGGCCTATATTTTATTAATTGAGCAAAAATATCAATTAAAAAAGTATGATTTTTTGGATGTGCAAATCTTCCCACATGTCCAACCACAAAAACATCCCCATGAAGTTTCAGTTCTTTTCTTACCTGCTCTCTAATGTCTGGATTAAATGTAAATTCATCACATTCAATTCCATTTTTTAATATTTTTGTTGTACTTTCTCTATTGGCAAACAACCATTGCGCTGCAGATACTGAACATGCTAAAAAATGTGTAGCACATGACATAATAAATGCTCCTGCATACCACTTATATATTTTTGCTATAGCGCCACCCTCACTGCTTGTACTATGACTATGTGCAATCCTAACTGGCACCCTTGCTTTTTTTGCTGAACGAAGTACAAAACCGCTCATTTTATCCATATGTGAATGAATGATTTTATATTGTGGATGAGAGTTAAAAAAGATATCTAGAGCCTTTATATAACCTCTATGACCAACATCTGTAACGTATGGAATTCTATGAACTTTCCCGCCTAATTTTACTATCTCTTCATCAAATACCCCCTCTTTACAAGTTAAAAAATCAAATTGTACTTTTGAGCGGTCTATATTACGATACAAATTCATAATTAAAGTTTCGGCTCCGCCTCTATTCATATTTACGACTACATGTAATACTCTTAATGGAGTGCCCAATTTAAATCCTCCATTTCATCCATATAACTTGTATAGATTTCTTTTTTCTCTTTCAATACTTCATTAACTGAATATTCATTCGTAATAATAGTACGTCCATACTGTCCAAACTGCGCTTGTAATTTAGTATTTTTAGAAATAGAATTGATTCTTTCAGCCATCGTCTGTATGTCATCGCGTTCTATAGTCCAACCATTTTTATTATTAATAATTAACTCCCTGTGCCCTCGGTTCCTTGTAGCAATAACTGGAAGTCCACAAGCCATGGCTTCCATAATATTAACTGGCAAACCCTCCCTGTAACTGGATGCCACGGCTAGGTCACACATCTGTAGCAAAGAGGCTATATCATTTCTATAACCAAGAAAGTGCACCATACTACTCACACCTAATTGCGTTGCTATTTTTTTGCACTCTTCCATTAACGGACCTTCTCCAGCAAGCAAAAGCTTTACATGCGGCATTTCATTTTTCAATTGTGCTAATACACGGATTAAAAAGCTTTGATTTTTATTCTTATTAAATTCAGCAGCATAAAACATTAAAAAATCTTTAAACTTATAACCATTTTCATGTCTTAGTTTCTCCTTTTCACTTTCAGTAACAGGAATATACCGCTCTATATCCACTCCTACACCATGAATGAGTTTAATATTTCCCGCCTGAAATCGATGTTTTACCGCTAAATTGTAATCTTCCTGATTAATTGTTATGAGACAATCTGTAGTAGTAGCTAAACTTCTTTCGATTGGATAGTATAAAAGCCAATTTATAAACGGCGATCCTTTACAAAAGTGAAATCCATGCGCCGTATATATGACCTTTGTCCCTTCCCTCCGTGCTTTTCGAGTAGCCAAACGAGCAATTACCCCTCCCATAGGCGTATGACAATGAATGATATTATATTTATTTTGATGAATAATTGATTTGAGTTTGTTATATGCATGAAGGTTTTGTATGCTAAGAGGTGATCTTTGAATAGGAATATTATATTTTTCAGTTACATACGGAAGGTGTATATTCCCATTTGCTGCAACGTGTACTTCCCAACCTTGGTCTGCAAACCATTTCAAATACGGTAAGTGAAAAGCTTTAAAATGATAATCCACAGTTGCACAAAATAGAACTTTTTTAGACACCATCCCACGCACCCGTCTTATTATAAATTTTTGTCGTTAACCTGATACTGGTATTAATAGTTTTAAAGTTTTACGCTGATTCACTAAATTTAACAATCGCTTTCTTAGTTCAAATCCATCTAATTCTGTATATTCAGAAATTAATTTTTCTATTTCTTCTATACGAACATTCATTTCTTGCCCTACATAAATTCTTGGGTGGACTTGCTGCTCATTCATTTCATCTTCTTTTAGTAATTCTTCAAAAAGTTTCTCTCCTGGGCGTATACCCGTAAATTCTATTCCTATTTCATCCACGGAGTTTCCTGACAATCGAATGAGGTTTTTAGCAAGATCCACTATTTTTACTGGTTCTCCCATATCGAGTACAAAAATTTCTCCACCTTTAGCTAACGCACCAGCTTGTACTACAAGTCTAGACGCCTCCGGAATTGTCATAAAATACCGAACCATATCTGGATGAGTAACAGTAACTGGTCCACCTTTTTGAATCTGCTTCTTAAATAAAGGGATAACACTCCCTCTACTCCCTAAGACATTTCCAAATCGTACAGTAACAAACTTTGTATGACTTATTTTATCTTTATGTTGTATTACCATCTCAGCTAATTTCTTTGTTGCCCCCATAACACTCGTTGGGTTCACTGCTTTATCCGACGAAATCATAACAAACGTTCCTACTCCATGTGTTCTTGCCGCCTCTGCTATATTCATAGTCCCAATCAAATTATTTTTAACTGCCTCTTCAGGATTGTTTTCCATTAATGGTACATGTTTATGTGCAGCAGCATGATATACAACATGAGGAAGATGTTTTTTCATTATTACATGCATCTTCTTTTCATCTTGAATATCTGCGATTTCTGGAATAAACACGCCTTTTTTATCATTATGTTTTTCATTTAATTCCATTTCTATTGAATATATACTGTTTTCTCCGTGACCTAATAAAATCAATTTTTTCGGCTTAAATTTCGCAACTTGTCTACAAATTTCTGAGCCTATTGATCCACCTGCACCAGTAACTAAAATGACTTTATCCGTTATATAATCTGAAATGATATCCACGTCTAACTCTACAGGATCTCGTCCTAATAAATCTTCTACTTGAACATCTCTGAATTCATTCACTGAAACTTTACCTGTTACTAAGTCTTCTAACATTGGAAGGATTTGTGTTTTTACATTTGTTTTTAAACAATCTTTTAAAATAATATTTCTTTCTTTTTTATTTAACGAAGGAATTGCTAAAATTATCATTTCAATATTCAGTTTTTTGATAACGTAATCAATTTGGTTCATACCACCAATTACGGGAATCCCCCAAATATCTAGATTATGTTTTTTGATATTATCATCAATAAATGCGACTGGCATTAATTCCGTAGCACTGTTCTTCAACAACTGTCTAGCAACCATTGTTCCAGCAGATCCAGCACCAACAATTAACGTTCTTTTCTTATCGCCTTTTTTTACATAATAAATATCTCTGTACATTCTCCAAATAAAGCGAGAACCTCCTATTAATAAAATATGAATCATCCAAGTAACAACTAACAATCGAAAATACATTTTCCCCATGATTAGTTGCTGCACAGCCGCTGTAGTAAGTATAGAAAATGTAACAACCTTGCATATAATTAGCAATTCTCCTATGCTTGCATATTCCAATGCCTTTTTATACAACTTATAAATAAAAGCAAACAAATGATGACTAGCTAATAAAGTGATAGAGCTAATAACTGATGATAAAGTGATAACACTGAAGCTAGCATTTACAAAAAAATAACTAAAAAAAATAGCAGTTAATACTATCAGTGAATCCATTAAAAGTAATAACGATATCCTCCGGCGATACGTCATATAACTTCCTCCTTTAATCAATTCCTTACTTAACTCTTTCAAACTTAAAGTTTCTAACTATATTCTCTTTATTAAAAACACATAGTTAGAAACTTTAATAAAACATGGGCATCTAACCCTCCCTCACATTACACTTTTGACGACTGGCATCTAAGGTTGTTTTCACAACCCACAGCATAATCGAGTGCCTCCATTGATAGCGGTTAGGAGACATCACCACATCACAATTCTATTATTTTTTCTTTATAACGAACAATTTCATGTACGAATGTTTAACTTAATAATATCTTTTATACTTTCCCATTCAAAATCGCACCCAATATTCTACTTTTCGTAAAACTTAGTGCTCTTTTCGTTTCAAGTGCATCTTCGTTCACAGTGCGATTATACCGGATCACCAAAAGTACTCCTTCACACTTATCAGCTAATACACTCGTATCTGTTACCTCTAATACAGGGGAAGAGTCAAATAATATGATGTCATACCGTTCCATCGCCTTTTGAATCAACATATCCATTGCCTCTGAACTAAGTACTTCTGACGGATTGAATGGCACTGGACCGCTAGTTAATACATCTAAACTTTCCATCTTTGTTTTTTTTACAGCACCCACCAAATTTGTTTTTCCGTTCAATATGTCAGTTAATCCAATTGTATTTTCCACTCCAAACATTTCATGAATCGTTGGTGTTCGTAAATTCGCATCTATTACCAATACTTTTTCGCCTTTTTGCGCTATTGAAACCGCTAAATTAACTGTAATTGTTGATTTTCCTTCACCGTACCTCGGAGAAGTAATCACTATCGTTCTACTTTTATGAATCGACGAAGATAATTGAATGTTAGTTCGTAGCGAACGATACTGCTCCGAAATTTTCGATCTTGGGGCGGTATACGCAATTATACTTTTTCCTTTAACTTCATTTGTTTTTCGTCTATTTTTGTATGCCACTCCGTTCCCTCCCCTAATAACACTGTATTTTTCCCACTAAATTTATCTTTCATATTCTTCTTATTCATTTTAGAAATTCCACCCAAAACAGGGATATCTAACAATTGTTCAATTCGTCGTTCTGATTTGATTCTCTCATCAAGTGAATCCAATAAAAAAATAAAACCGATACTGAGCACCATACCTAACGTGAATGCGATTAGTATCGTCTTAAAGTGATTTATATTTATAGGCATAGAATTCTTTTGAACTGGATCCTCTGGTAATATACTCACATTATTAAAATTCAGTATATTTGCTACCTCTTGCTTATAAACAGCCACTGTAGTATTTGCAATTTTATGTGCAAGCACAGGATCCATATCCACTACATTTATCCTCATAATTTGAGAACCTTGTACACTTTCCGTACTTATTTGTCCACTTAATGCACCTGCTGATCTGTTTATATTCAATTCAGCAGCTACTTTTTCTAATATTACAGGCTCATTCACCATCGCTTTCAATGTATTCATCGTTTCAGCGTTAGCTTGAACAATTACCCTTGCTGAGGAAGCATACAGAGGCGTTTTCATATACACACTATACAAAGCTCCTCCTACCGTTGTAAGAGTCGTAAACAATAGCAGTATCCACATCCTTTTCCATATTACAGTGAATAGATTTTTCAAATTTATTTCCTTATTCATTACTTCTCCCCCTCATTTAATACCAATGAGATTTCAGTTGAACATTCCATAAAAAAATAAAAATAAAATTATTATTTTTATTTTTCGAATATACAAAACTCCCTAATTACTGTCATTTTAGTTCTTTATATAGAACGAGTCAATATAATTTATTTTTGTTTAAACACTTCTTAATTTCAGTTCAAAAATTACGACAATATTCTTCATAATTCACTGTAGATAAATGACGAAAATCCCCTATTACTGCGGTATCAGGGGGTTTTTCTTTGTATTGAAACTTATTTCAACAAGACTTTTCACCCCATTAAAATAGGTCATATATATTAAACAATTCACTTTTTCAAATGATATTCATTTTGCATAGTTATTAGCAAGTACATTTTGGAATTTGCTTGCCCCTTTCTATTCCTCATATAAAAATACCCGATAAATAAAAAACCCTCAACACGTTATGTGTCAAGGGTTTAAGTCTCTTAGTATAGAGACATATATTGATCGCGTTCCCATTGGTGAACTTGCGTTCTAAAGATATCCCACTCAATCTCTTTCGCTTCGATGAAGTGCTCAAGTAAATGCTCGCCTAGTGCACCACATACTACTTCATTAGATTGTAATGTAACTAATGCTTGCGCTAATGTTGCTGGTAAGTCAACGATACCTGCTTCTTCGCGCTCTTCTTTTGTCATTACATAGATGTTACGGTCTACTGCAGCTGGTGGAGTTAATTTGTTTTTAATTCCGTCAAGACCTGCTGCTAATAATGTAGCCATTACTAAATATGGGTTTGCAGCTGGGTCAACACTACGTACTTCTACGCGTGTACTAATACCACGAGATGCAGGGATACGTACTAATGGGCTACGGTTTTGTGCAGACCATG
>Ga0209025_1001324_pt1 | contig 33532 bp, 30 predicted proteins | sample AraplaMF_Col_mLB_FD_184256 | JGI IMG/M metagenome (GOLD analysis project Ga0209025, IMG submission 184256) | Arabidopsis root microbial communities from the University of North Carolina, USA - plate scrape MF_Col_mLB (SPAdes) (version 2) | ecosystem: Host-associated > Plants > Roots > Endosphere... | reverse complement strand
TACGCCTCCTGGTCGAGGCTTTGCACCGATACGTGATGATGCCCGGCAAGGTTCACGCGGACGACACGCCGCTGCCGGTACTTGCGCCAGGTAAGGGGCAGACCAAGACGGGAAGACTATGGGCCTACGTACGGGACGATCGCGCATCGGGTTCGGATGCTGCGCCTGCGGTCTGGTTCGCCTACACACCCAATCGCCAGGGCCAACATCCCCAAGCACATCTGGCCGGCTTCCCTGGCATCCTGCAGGCAGACGCGTATGCGGGCTTCAACGCTGTTTTTACCGACGGCAGTGTTCGCGAGGCAGCTTGTATGGCCCACGCGCGCCGTAAGGTACACGATCTGCATGTCCGCAAGGCAACGCCTACCACCACCGAGGCATTGCGCCGGATCGGCGAGCTCTATGCCATCGAAGCGGAAATCCGGGGTAAGCCAACTGCAGTGCGTCAACAGGTGCGGCAGCAAAGATCCCGGCCCCTACTGGACAGCTTCGAAGTGTGGTTGCGAGAGCGGCTATTGACGCTCTCGACGCAGTCGGAAACGACCAAGGCCATCAATTACATGCTGAACCAGTGGCAAGCACTAATCTACTACTGTGATGATGGCCTGGCAGAGATAGACAACAACATCGCAGAGAATGCGCTGCGGGGTGTCGCGTTGGGTCGTAAGAATTTTTTATTCGCCGGCGCCGACAGTGGCGGCGAGCGTGCGGCCGCCATGTACTCGCTCATTGGGTCCTGCAAACTCAACGGTATCAATCCCGAGGCCTATCTGCGTCATGTCTTGGCCCACATCGCCGATCATCCGGTCAACCGGATCGACGAACTCCTGCCGTGGAACGTCGCCACTCAACTGGCGTTGCAAGCCTAAAGCAGGACCATTCCTGTCTCGTCGTCAACCACGGTGCTGGCGATGCGCTTACCCCGCAAGCGGTGGCCTTGTCACTGCGACGCACCGACACCTCGATCGAATCGACACCGAACGTTGCCACCCGTTCGGCAATCGCAATCGACGTGGCCGCCCATTGCGCTGCGGAGCAGCCGTCCACCCCGACGCCAATCCTTGCCACTTTGACATGGTTCTGGAACAGGTCGCTCAGCATCGTCCCTTCGATAGTGAACGGTAGGGCAGCGACCGTCGGGCCGTGGGGATGCGAGACCGGCACGGACACGGTCGCATCGGCCGACTGTCCGCACGCACGCACTTAACAGACCGATCGCTAAACACGTCAGTGCTAACGCCTTCATGGTTCCCCGCTGGTGATGGAAGGAGGCGATATTGTAAGGGGCGACGTCCCACCGCCCGGCTTGGGGTGGGCCACCGGACCCAAGCGGTCTTGCGCCGTCTCGGAATGGGAGTCGTTTCCGGAGGCGGTGCCTCAGCGTGCGCGCTGCTTAATCGAGGCGCTGGGCACGCCGGCACTGGTAACGCCCGACGAACGGCTGACCCATGTCGAAGCGTTGCACCATCAGCGCGCCTGAAAGATGCACAAGCTTACCTACCACTAAAATAGCTGTGCGCGTTCCACCTCGCTCAGTTCCTCGCGATGCAAGTACTGACCTGGGCCTGCGGGACACTGTGGAGCGCAGGGGCGCCTACTGGCTCCCCTCCAGGAGCTTCACGGATTGGCGTCCAAGAACCGTTCCACGCGCACCTCATTCTCCAATTCCTCGAGGGTTGCAAGGGCAGACCTTGCCGCGCTGTGCTCGATTCCGCTGAGCTTTCAGGATTCACTGACCGTGAATGCCACCTTGCAGGTCCTGTTCTCTTCGCCGCTGGGGCGATCGCTCCAGCGAGCGTAAGGGCCGATGGTGCCGCCCTTGTTGGTGAACAGCCTCATTACCAGACCTTGCTTGGCTAGGTGGGCGCGCACGTAGTTCGCCAGCCTTCGTTCAATGTTGTCATGGCGTGGGTCCGTCTTGCGGGTGCTCGCCGAGCTTAATCAGCAGTAGCTCCCAAGCGGCGGGCGGGATGCTGCGGTGGTTGGAGCTGCCCCACCGGCGCGAGCCATGCGTGCAGCGTGTACATCAAGTCAGCGGCCTGCTGCCGACTCAAGTTGTGGCGCTGAATCCCCCATCTCGCACGACGATCACGTCATCCTTAGCGTCGCAGCGGCGCCATCGCTGGAGCCCGCCGTCACCGGACGTGCCTTGCCGGCCGCCGACGCCGCCCTCCCACTCGAATGATCACTACCCAAGTCCCCGCCGACATCTTGACGCGCGCCGTGGCATCTGTAGCCCCAGCGGCTCAGTACGGCCACGCCCTTTCCTCTGCTTTGAGTTCCGCGGCGTGCTCCGGTCGATACCAAAGTTGCAATGCATTAAAGACGACGGCGTCGTTAAAGCGCTGTCTTGGCGGGTAACCGCAGGACGTTGGCGATGGCGAAGTGCTGTCCGACCTGCTCGATCAGATCCCGGCTGATACACCGATCGATACCATCGGAGGCGACGGCGCTTACGACAGCAAGCCGTGCCACGCGGAGATTGCCGCGCGAGGTGCACAGCCCTCGATTCCACCACGCGATGGAGCGATGCCTTGGTCCGAAAGTACACCGGGCGCAGCCTGGCGTAACGAGGCCATTGATATCATCGAAAAGAGCAGTCGACGCGAATGGAAAGCCGCCAGCGGCTATCACCGGCGCTCGCCGGCCCGATGCTTTCATGGCCCAGCCACAATGCGATGACACTGATGTCGACACCAGCCTGCAACAGATGCGTCGCCGTCGCGTGGCGCTTATATCGCTGGGTACATAAGCGTCATACTGATGCGTCGTTCTGCGTGGACTGCCTGGAGGATGCGCTGCGCGAGCACGGAAGGCCGCGGGTGTTTAACAGCGACCAGGGCTCCCAGTTCACGAGCTATGTCTTCACGGGCGTGCTCAAGCGCGAGGGCATCGCCATCAGCATGGATGGTCGCGGCCGGGCGCTGGACAACATCTTCGTCGAACGGCTGTGGCGCAACGTGAAGCACGAGGATGTGTACCTGAAGGGGTACGCCAACATGGCGGAGCTGATGATCGGGCTGGCGCAGTACTTCTACAACGAGGAACGGCCACATCAGTCGCTGGGCTACAAAACGCCGGATGCCGTCTATGCCAGTGGCGAGGGCGGCGGGGCAATGATTGTCGATAAGTTCGGCGGTGCGCGGGGATTTTCCCCGCGCACAATCAGGGCAGCGCTGTTCCGCTGCATGTGAAGAAATGGATGCAGCTTAAATTCGGTTGAAAGCTGTCTTGACCGAGGGATCCACTTTAAACCCTCGGTTACGCCTCGCAGGCTGCGTTCGGGCGCGTCTTCACCGGACGCTTCGGCGTGGGGCCAGGCGCGTATCGGCGCCAGCAGCGAGCATTGCGAACCACGATGCGCGGTGCCGTCTGACGGAGCGCGGCGCACCTATCGCTCTCCCAGGCACGCCACCGTCAGGTCCACTAACGCCCGCAATCGTGCCAGCCGGCGCAGGTCACGGTGAAGGCCAAACCAGACATCGCGCCCCGGCGGCGCTTCGCCCAGATCGATGCGCCGCAGGTCTGGCGTGGCATCACCCAGCGCACACGGCAGCACTGCGAAGCCACCGCCCTCGGCGCACATGCGCGCCTGCACGCCACGGTTGTTACTGCGATAAACGATGCGTGCCCTGGGCAGCATTCGCCCGACCCATGCCACGTCGGGCAGCGTGCCGAAGGCGGTATCCATACTGATGAGCGCTACACCCTTGCCATCGCCGGCGCGAGGCGCCACGAGATCCCGGTGCCCGTACAGCGCGTAGTTCATGTGCATCAGCTTGCGCTGGATGATGTCGGGCTCCTCGAACGGCATGATGCGAAATGCCAGGTCGGCTTCGCGGCGCGCCAGACTGTATTGGCGGGAATCCGTCACCAGCTCCAGCGACACATCCGGATGCTGCCTGAGGAAACGGGCAAAGACTGGGGTCAGCACATGCATGCCAAACCAGTCGGACGACGTGACACGCAACGAGCCTGTCAGCGCGTTGCCCTGTCCGGCCAGCGTTCGGGAGAGGCCCAGTGCTTCCTCCTCCATGCGCTCGGCGTAGACCAGGACGGCGCTGCCTTCGTCGGTCAGCACCAAGCCGTCGCTGGTGCGGTGGAACAAGGCCTGCCCGACCGCTTCCTCCAGCGCCCTCAGGCGCCGGCCCATGGTCGGTTGTGTCTGGCCGATCACTCGGGCCGCGCCGCCGAGCGTCCCGGCCCGTGCGATGGCGAGGAAGATGCGCACATCGCTCCATTCGAGTCCACGGTCATGCATTTATGACTAGCCACCATTCAGGATTATTAATTTCCATGCGATTGCGCATGAGCCATCATGAGTCCAACGACACGCGGAATGCAAGATTGCCGGGCGTGACGACCGAAAGGAAACACAGGAGATGACGATGTCCATGCAGGCCCTGGTGCTGAACCACTACAACGGCCCCCTCGAACCAACCACACTGCCCCGGCCCACCCCTGGCCCTGGGCAGGTACTTGTACGCATCGCTGCGAGCGGCCTCAATCCGCTCGACACCAAGATCCGGGCGGGCGCCGCCGCGCATGCGCGGCATCCGCTACCACTCGTGCTTGGCATTGACATGGCCGGCACGGTGGAAGCAGTCGGGGCAGGCGTTACCGCTTTTCACCCTGGCGATGAAGTCTACGGCATGACCGGCGGCGTGGGCGGCCTGCAGGGTTCGCTCGCGCAGTACGCCGCCGTCGACGCCAACCTGCTGGCCCGCAAGCCGTCGAATCTGTCGATGCGCGAGGCCGCTGCCCTGCCGCTGGCTTTCATCACGGCCTATGCCGGTATCGTCGATCGGGCGCATCTGCGGACCGGCCAGACCGTGCTCGTGCAAGGCGGCGCTGGCGGCGTGGGCCATATCGCGGTGCAACTGGCACGCGCGCTGGGCGCCACAGTGTTTGCCACGGCCAGTGAGAAGGATCTTGACCTGGTGGGCGAGCTCGGCGCAACGCCCATTGACTACCGCACGCAGCCCGTCGAGGCGTACGTCGCCGCGCACACGCAGGGTGAAGGCTTCGAGCTGGTCGTTGACACTGTCGGCGGCCCGACGCTGGATGCCTCGTTCACTGCGGTGAAGCACTTCGGCCACGTGGTGAGCGCGCTCGGCTGGGGAACGCATGCGCTGGCCCCGCTGTCATTCCGCGAAGCCACCTACTCCGGCGTGTTCACACTGTATCCGCTGCTCACCGGCAAGCTGCGCGCCCATCATGGCGAGATGATGAGCGAGGCCACGCGGCTGGTGGAAAGCGGGCTGTTGCGGCCGGTGGTCGATCCGCGCCGCTTCACGCTGGCGCAGGCGGAGCAGGCATACGAACTCGTCACCGCAGGCACCGCGCGCGCCAAGGTGGTCGTCGAGATCGCGTGATGGCTGGGGCAGGACTACGCGGCCGTCCGCAAGGAAGGCCGCGACGCGCCGAATGCGCGGAACGCGGCGCAGATACTGATGCGAACCCCGCCACACGTTGCGCCGCACACGCACCTCTGTGGGCAGTATGCGCCGCAGGCCAAACCACTCCGCCCGCGCGAACGCCGGCAGCATGCCGATACCGGCACCCACCGCAGCCGCGAACATCTGCGACAGCATGCTGGTGGAGTGGAACACGATGGTCGGGTTGGCCATGACATCGTCGAGCCAGCGCACCGCATCGAGGCGAATCAGGTCGGGGACATAGCCGACGAAACGATGCGCCGCCAGGACGGCGATGCTCAGGGGTTCGCCATGCTCGGCCAGATAGGCGGGACTAGCGTAAAGGTGCAGCGGAAACTGACCGATCTGCTCGGGCCCTTCTCTTGGTCGCAGGCCTATCTTGGCCGGAGGCGAAGTCGCCCCTCCAGCCACGGGCGCGCATGCCATGACTACTACTCGAGCGCCTCTTCCACGGCTTGAGCGATCTTCGCGATCATCTCGCGCAGCCAGGAGTGACCGGCGTCGTAGTCGTCGCGTTCATGCCAAACCGCACGCATGGTCTCAATTCCTGCTTGGTACGGCGGATGTCGGCAAATCAGGTCGCCACTCTTGGTGAGAGCCACTGCCAGCGAAGCCGGCACAATCGACATCATGTGCGTATCACGAAGCAGCGCTGGAATGGCGAGCGAGTGCGGAACGGTAACCCTCAACCGCGACATCGCCTTCGACTCAAGCAGCGCCTTCTCTAACGCACGCCGGTCGAACATCTCCGACTGCCGCGCGAGGCCGCGCTCAACGATGAACCCCCCTACCGCGCCTTCTTCCTGCCCGCCGACGGATAGGGTGACAAGGGGGTACTTTGCCAGATCTCGGATGGTGAGCTTCCGTCGGGAAGCAGGATGTCGCTTGCACATCAAGATTGACTCTCGCTGGGACATCAGCGCTCGGGAGTTCAAGCGGGGCGGAACCTGGGAAAAGATGCCGATGGCAAGGTCGATGCGTCCCAGGTCGATCTGCTCGGCCAAGTCCAGCCGCGTGGAAGGTCGGATGACGAGGTCGACGCCCGGGGCAGCCTCTTGCAACTCGCGGGACAAAGGCGCAACGATCACTTCCGTGACGTGATCGTTCGCCGCGATGACAAAGCGCCGTTTTGATGTCTGCGGGGAAAACAGCTCCACGCCTAGCGCGTCCTCGATGCGACGCAGTGAGTCCAGCAGCGCGGGCGCCATCGCCGTGGCACGGCCGGTCGGCACCATGCCCTTCCCCATGCGCATGAAAAGCTCGTCGCCGACCAGCTCGCGCAGCCTCCGGAGCGCATGGCTAACCGCCGATTGCGTGAGATTGAGGCGCTTGCCCGCCAGTATCAGGTTGCGCTCCTCATAGACGGCCTCGAACACCTTCAACAGGTTCAGGTCTGTGCGGCCGATGCTCATGATGTCGCCCCCTCAATTGAATTACATGCATTATGCAATTGCAAAGACATCAATTCCATTCAACTCATGGTTCGCGCATGATGACATCCAGCCATTTGACAGGAAACGACACCATGACGGCCGAAACCCTAATCCAGGATCGAGAAGCGCTGATCGAGCGCTGCATCCCTTTCCTTGAGGAAGTGAAGGACCTGAGCACCAGCACCGCTGTCGAGCGCTGGTTGAACGAGAAGTACGGCCCTGACAGCGAGCTCTACCAGATGCTGGCCCGCCTGGTCAGGAAGGGCGTGGAGGACGGCTGGGCAGCGAACGTCGAGATCGAAGGCCCAGCCTACCGCCGCAGCCGCATCGCCGAGCCCAGCGAACGCACGCTCCACTTCAGCATCACAGCTGTGTATATGGATAGCACCGGCAACAGGCAAGGCCACCCTGACCATCGATTCCGCGGGCAATACCACGGGCATCCCTATGGCGAGTTCAACATGGTCATTCCGCTAAATCCCGGCGCCGCGCTGAACGGACCGAATGGCTGGTGCTTCAGTGGCTGGACCGCCCCGGCGCCTGGTAGTCATCACTATCCGGAAGCGAAGGGTGGCGCCGTGATCGCGCTGTTTTTCCTGCCCGCTGGTCGGATTTCGTACCACGACGTCCCGCAGGAGTAAGCCATGGCAGAAGCGCCAATTGAATGGTCGCAGGAGGCGGTCGCCAGATGCATTGCCGACGTCGTGAGTTCCCGGCGTGCCATCCGTGCCTTCAAGCCTGAGCCGCTGCGCCGGGAAGTCGTAGAAGACATACTGGAAGCAGCCGCGACCGCGCCGAGCGGGGCCAACACCCAGCCGTGGCGGGTATATGTGGTTAGCGGCGCGATCAAGGATGAATTGGCCAATGCCCTGGTCGCTGCCTCCCGCGCCGGAACTGCACCCGCCCCGGCCCATTTCCCTGAGCCATTGCCGGACGTGTTCCGCGCGAGACTGATCGATTTCGGGGCGCGCTACTACGCTTCGCTCGGCATTGATCGCAACGACCACCTGGCGCGCGCGCGGCAGACCGAACAGAACTTCTCATTCTTCGGCGCACCCGTGGGCCTCATCATCAGCATTGACCGCAGATTGAAGCCGCACAGCTGGATCGACATCGGCCTGTTCGCTCAGAACCTGATGATCGCCGCGAAAGCGCGCGGCATCGACACATGCCCGCAGGTTTCCTTCGCGCCGTTCCATGACGTGCTTGCCTCGCATCTGCACATGCCACCGGAGGAAGTAACCGCCTTCGGTATGGCCATGGGATATGGAGACCCGGAAGCCAGGGTCAATAAGACGAGAATGCCACGGGAGCGCGTGCAAGACTTCGCGAGGCTCTTCGGATTTCCGGCTTGAAACTCACGGCAAATGCTCCAGCGGATGTTGCCGGAGCCGGCGCCGGCAAACCCTTTTGCCAGGCGATCACTTCTTTTTCGTGCCGATCGTTTTGTCACGCGGGCCCCGCAATTCCTCATGCGGCGCCCATGGAATCCATGCTTGCTCGCGAGGCACGGGGATATGGAGGCGATTCTGTCGAGACACTGTTCGCCAATCGAGGCGCTGCGGCGCCGCATCGAGGGAAAGATCTGGTCGGTGACGCGCACGTCCACGGGCCACCTCATCGATCTCTCGACACCTCACGGCGATCCCGGCCTGTTCGGCCCGGCCGCCGTCTGCTGGCAGGTGCACGACGACTTTCCGGCGATGCTGGTAGGTGGCATCCGTGCGCTGATGCTTCAGGCGTTGCATCCGCTGGCATTGGCCGGTGTGCTGGAACACTCGATCTATCGGCAGGACATGCGCGGCCGCTTGGCGCGCACAGCCCAGTTCGTGGCCGGCACCACGTACGGTAGCGTCCGCGATGCCCACGGATTGATCGTGCATGTGAACGGCATTCACCGGGGTATTGCCGGCGTCAGTGCCGATGGACATCCCTACACCGCCACGGACCCTGCCCTGCTTCGATGGGTGCATGTGGCCGAAGTTTCGAGCTTTCTCGATGCCCACCTGCGCAACGTGAACCCGCAGCTGGCGCCTGCGGACCAGGATCGATATCTGGCGGAAACGGCCACGGTCGCGCGATTGTTGGGCGCGACAGACGTGCCGGAGACGCGGGCAGGGGCTGAAAGCGTGCATCCAGGAACAGCGTGGCGAACTGGTGGCCAGCCACCGCCTGCACGAAGTCTTTTGCAGCTTGTCACGCAAGCCGGTGCCAACTGCGCCGAGCGACTGGCCATGCAGATCTTCGTCGGCGCCGCCATCCGCCTGCTGCCGCAGTGGGCCAGCGCCATGGTGGGCGAATCATTGACGCGATTCGTTCACGGATGGACTGAGCCGGCCATGCGCGCCGCCTGCGTGGTGCTGCGCTGGTCGATCCGGAACAGCGCGGCGATGCGCGCACGTGCGCGCGTCGCATCACCGCAGACCATTTCATGACACTGAGTTCAGGCTCAGGCAGCGGTCACGAACAGACGCATCGCGGGCATGACCTGCGATGCCTGTTCGGGGCGATCCAGCGCCGTCTCCAGGTTCAGGCGGGCCACGTTCACGTGTTCGGTGGCCAACCCCTGGGCACGGGCGCCCTCCCCGCGTTGCATGGCATCGAACAGGCTGTGATGCTGGCGATGGGCGTAAACCAGCCACTGCTGGCCTTCCTCCACGGCGGATTGCATGGGGAGCATGGCGCTGGCCGCGGCGAACGGCAGCCGGTTATTAAGTTCGATGGCGCGCGCCAGCGCGCTGTTGCCGCTACCCTCGACGATCAACGCGTGGAAGCGGTCGTTCATATTGCTATATGCCACGTAGTCGTCATAGTCGAGCTGCGCCTTCATCAGCACGCGGTCGCCTTCGCGCAGGCAATCCTGCAGATCGAGCGACAGTTGCCGCGACAGCCCGTGCTCGGCCACCAGCCGCGCGGCCATGCCTTCCAGATGCCCGCGCACGGCGATGGCGTCCTGGATCTCGCGCGGCGTGAAGCGCCGCATCATGTAGCCGCTGCTGGGAGAAGGCTCGATCAGCCCTTCCTGCTCGAGCGAGGCCAGCGCCAGCCGGACCGGCGTGCGGGACACGCCGAGCTTCTCCGCCAGCGGAATTTCCGCAAGACGTGCGCCCGGCTCGAACTCGCCCTTCAGAATCAAATCCCGCAGCTGTACCAATACCCGCGTCTGGTGGGATTCCATTTCGCCCCTTCTCAAGTGGATCTCTGGCAGCCCTGCATACCAAACTGGCAAGCATTGCATGCAATGCCTGGTATGGTACACCAGCGAGGGCGCAATCAGGCTGCCGCAAGCGACTTCAGGGGGATCGATTCGTCCTGTAGCGCCATCGGATCCGGCCGTACCCGTGCCGCGATCAGGCGCCGGGCGGCAAGATGGTCGATGGGACGGTTGACCGTGTCGGCGCCGATGAGGGTGCCGTCGCGCAGATAGAGCGCGGTGAACTTGCCACTCTCCATGTCGCCGCGCAGCACGATCTGCTCATGGCCTGTCGAAGCCCCGGCCATCTGGAGCTTGTAGCCGTATTGGTCGGACCAGAACCACGGCACGGCCTCGTACGGCGTGGCACGACCGGCCAGCGTGGCAGCGGCGACCCGGGCCAGGTCATTCGCGCTCTGGATCGACTCCACGCGCATGCAGCGATCGGGCCCCACTCCCTGCCCCACGGCATTGAGCCACGGGTTCGGGTACGCTGCGCAGTCGCCGGCGGCCACGATCCGCGGATCGCTGGTCCGTGCATAGCGATCCACGACGATGCCGTTGTCGACCACCAGGCCGCAGGCTTGGGCCAATTCGACATTCGGCACCACCCCGAGCCCCGCCACGACCATGTCGGCGGCAATCACCTCCCCCGACTCGAGCTCGATCGCCTCCACCGAGCCATGGCCAAGCAAGCGTCGCACGCGCGATGACAGATGGAACCGGACGCCCTGATGCGCATGGGCGCGCATCAGGAACGTCGAGATCAGCGGCGGCACTGCGCGTTGCAGCAGCCGGTCCTGCATCTCGACGACAGCTACCTCGACGCCAAGCGTGCGCAGCGCAGCTGCCACCTCCAGCCCGATGAAGCCCCCGCCGATCACCACTGCGGTCCGGGACCGGCTTGCGGCATCCCGGATCGCGCATGCATCCGCCAGATTGCGCAGATAGTGCACGTTACCGAGGCCGGCGCCTTCGCACGTCAGCGTCCGGCAGCGTGCACCGGTGGTGAAGGCCAGATGCGCGTAGCCGATCTCGCTGCCATCAGACAGTTCGACCTTGCGCCCCTCGCGTTCGATCCGAAGCGCCGTGACGCCGGTCCGCAGCGTGATGCGCTCCTCCGCGAAGCGCTCCGGCGACTGCAAAGGCAGGCTGGATGCGTCCACCTCGTTGCGCAGGAAAGCCTTTGACAGCGGCGGACGCTGATACGGCGGATGCGGCTCGTCGCCAACCATGGTGATGTTGCCCGCAAAGCCGTTGGCGCGCGCGGCCAGCGCAAGCTGGGTACCCGCGTAGGAAGCGCCGATGATGACGAGATCGGCCATGGACTACCCCTGCTTCTCGGGCACACGCACCACCATGCCGTCCAGCGCGTCGCTGATGACGATCTGGCAGCTGAGCCGGCTGAAGTCCGTGCGCGCGGCGGCAACGCCTTCGAGCAGCTCGTCCTCCATCTCGTCGGGCGTCGGCAGCATGTCCAGCCACGCCTCGTCGATATAGACGTGGCACGTGGCGCACGAGCAGCAGCCGCCGCACTCGGCGTCGATCCCGCGCACGTTGCCTGCGATGGCCACTTCCATCAGCGTCTTCCCATTGGCCGCGGCCACTGTCTTCGTATTGCCGTCCTTCAGGACGTAGGTAATTGTCGGCATGACATCCTCACTGCATGATCATTAGAACGTGTCGAAGTACTCGCGCTGCTCCCAATCGCTCACTTCGAGGTTGAAGCGATCGATCTCGGCCTGCTTGATATGACAGAAGTAGTCGACGAAGCCGCTACCCATGCCCTCGCGCAGCACTTCATCGTGGCGCAGGCAATCCAGCGCCTCGCCAAGCGTCTTCGGCAGGCACGGCGCCGGCGTTTCGTAGGGCGAGTCGGCGGACGGTCCCGGATCCAGTTGGCGCCGGATGCCGTCGAGGCCCGATACGGCCTGGGAGGCCAGGTACAGGTACGGATTGGCCGCCGGCTCGCCCACGCGGTTTTCGATGCGCGTGGCCGGATCGCCGACGCCACCCAGGACGCGCAGCATCGCCCCGCGGTTGTCGCGCGCCCAGATCGCGCGGTCCGGCGCCAGCGAATAGGCACGGAAGCGCTTGTAGCCGTTGATCGTCGGCGTGGAGAACGCGGTGGCACCGCACGCGTGTTGCAGCAGGCCCCCCAGGTAGTGACTCCCCACCGCCGAGAGGTCGTCGCCGTCGCGCTGGGGCACCATCGCATTGGCGCCATCCTGCACGCGCTGAAGCGACTGGTGCAGGTGCCATCCGCTCGACACCACGTTGCTGATCTTCGGCCGGCACATGAACGTGGCGTGGTAACCATGCCGCTTGCAGACCTGCTTGACGGCGCTGCGGAACAGCACCATGGCATCGGCCGTCTCGCATGGCGAGGCCGGCGCGAACGTGAATTCGAACTGGCTCGGTCCGAACTCGATCTCGAGCGAGCGCACCGGCAGCCCGAGCTGTTGCACGTTCTTGCGGATCAGCTCGATCACGGTCTCCGTCGCGTCATAGCGCAGTTCGGTCAGGAACTGGTAGCCGTGCGATAGCAGGCCGACGTCAGGCGGCTCGCCCGGCTGGCCGGCATCGTCGGGCTTCATGTGTTCGCCCAGCAGCCTGAAGACGTGGAACTCCACCTCGAGCCCGGTAACGAGCCGGTAGCCTTCGGCCTCCAGCCGCTGCTCGGCGTTGCGCAGCACGCGGCGCGTGGCGTACGGCACGGCGCGGCCATCCTGGAAGTACGGATCGCAGAGGATCCAGCCGGTATTCGGCGCCCACGGCAGCACCTTGAACGTGACGGGATCGGGAACGAGGGTGACATCCGCGCCGCCCTGCATGCCGGGGATGTTGAAGCCGCCGCCCGAGGCAAACACGGGAAACACCGTGCGATGCGAGGTGTCCTTGGCGAACAGCGTGGTGGTGACGTTCAGGCCGCTGCGCAGGGCCTTCACGGCCTCCGACGCGACGAGGGCCTTGCCGCGCAGCACGCCGTGCTGGTCGGGGAAGGAAAAGCGCACGACCTCAATGTCTCCCGCGCCAATCCGCTGTGCGACTTCGTCTGCCGCGCGCGCCTGCGCATCGGTCCAGAGGCCGAATTTGTCTACAAATGCCATATGGGTTCGGCCATCCGCGCCGCGTCACGCGCGCGGTCAGGCCGCCTCGGTAGTTGATGGGTTGTCTGGTACGATGACATCAGGCGCGCGACGCCCACTCCGAGTCGGCACGGCGCTTCGCATCGGCACTGCGCCAGTAGGCATCGTGCTCCATGTTGCCGACGCTGACGCCGTCGATCGACGGCGGCCCGGTCAACGCGCTGGCCTGTGCGGCATCCACCATCATCAGCGCCTTCTCGCCACGCTCGTTGGCTTCGATGGCGGCCACCAGTTGCTTGCGGTAGGCGATGATCCCCTTGTCGGTGGTGCCAAGATGCTCGCGGGTGCGGTCCTGGATCGGCCCCTGCGACTCCACCGCCCACTGGTCGTGCACGTTGATGTCGTTGCCCATGCCGGTGTACGTCTTGGTCAACTGCTCGTACGGGTTGAAGCCGTACTGGTTGGCCTTGTTCTGGCGCGGGCGGTAGTCGGGCAGCTCGTACAGCGCCAGCCGCTGGTCGCGCATCTGCTGCTTGTTCACCGGCTCGGTGAAGCTCGTGAAGATGGCGTACCAGTAGCAGCTCGTGTCGTCGATGGGCACGTGCCATTGGGCGATGGTCATCTCGGCGCTCATCGGGATGATGAATGCCTGGGGGAAGACCACGTTGGTCACGCGCACGTGTTGCTGGCCATCCCCGAGATCGCGCAGCGCGGTCAGGCGCATGCCGTAGTCGGTCGGCGCAAGGTTGATTTCCGGGCACTCGAACTCACGCAGCACCTTGGTGATCGGCATGGCCGAGTCCGCCGAGGCGCCGCGGAACTGCTTGCCATAGCTTTCGGAGGTGTCCTCGTCCTCGAAAAAGCGATGGAGGAACGAGGCGTGCGCCGGGTCGATTCCGACCTCGAGCGCCTGGAGCCAGTTGCACTCAAGCAGCCCCTTGAACGCGAACGTGTACTGGTTCGGGGCGACGAAGCAGTCGAAAGCCGGAAAGGCGGGCGGCTCGCCCTCGCCGATAAAGGCAAACAGCATGCCGCTGCGCTCGACCACCGGGTAGGCGCGCTGCTTGATGCGGCTGCACAACTTGCTGCCAGCCGGCTCCGCCGGCGTTTGCAGGCACGTGCCGTTGCGGTCGAACAGCCAACCATGGAACGGGCAGCGCAGCCCGCCATCCTCAAGCCGCCCGAAACTCAGGTCCGCACCCCGATGGGGACAGTCCCGATCGAGCATGCCGTACTGGCCTTGCTCGTCCCGAAACACGACGAAGTCCTGACCCATCAGACGCACGGCCCGCACCGGGCGCTCGCCCTCGAATTCGTCGACCAGCGCAACCGGCTGCCAATACTGGCGCAGCAAGCGGCCGGCCGGCGCATCGGCCCCGACGCGGGTAATGAAGTCGTTCTGTTCCCTGGACATCATGATGGGGATCTCCTGATCGATGTGGTTTGTGGATGGTTGGCCGACGTCGCATCGGCGTGTTGTATGCAGCAATACTAGCTGCTGCATACAAGTAAAACAAGATGAGGTTTTAGGCGAACGGTGACCCATCTCGCCCGGCTCTACATTTGACATGAATAAACTTTTGTAAATTATTGATATAACTATATTTATGTCACAACTATTTCCGAATCAGACACCCGTCTAGGTGTTTACCCGCCCAGACAGGATCATTCCGCATTGCATGCCGTTTTGGATTTTGATGTACGCTTATGTGTGCACATTGCATGCACGCGCCAACGGTCGCGTTGCATGGGCTGGAGTTCAGAAATGGTCAGAATCCTCACCGCCGGGCATCAAAGTCGGGCGGCAAGCACATGGGCCGACACGGAAGTCGAGGTCATCGAATATGGCGAGCTTCAGGACGTGGCGCGCCCGATTGGATCGCCGCGGGTCAGCCTGCGGGCGGCCTTGCGTGAGACGGGCGGGCACATCGAGGCCCGCCACCACCCGTCGCGACCGCTTACCGACGCGTATCGGGGCAGCGATCACCTGAGCCTGATCGAGCGCGGCGGGGAGGCGTATGGCCACACGCCCTTCATTCGCAGCTTCCGGTGCGCGGCGGTGCATTTCTCCGACGCTTTGCTCCGCGATGCGTGCGACGCCGTGGACACCCCGCATGCCGCGGACCACTTGCGTTCCCGCCTGATGTTCGAGAACAAGGCCATCTGGGCGATTACGGACCGCCTCGCGCTGGAATGCGTGGCGCCGCGCGTGGGCCAGCGGCTGTATTGCGAAAGTCTGATCGGGACGCTGGCGGTGGAACTCGCCCGGCTCGGCGCCACGGCGCCGCCGAAGGCGCTCTCGCTCAAGGGCGGCCTGGCGCCGTTCCGGCTACGGCGAATCCTGGACTACATCGACACGCATCTTGGCGACGACATCGCCATTGCCGAACTGGCCGCGCTAGCCGAAGTCAGCCTGCCGCACTTCATGCGTGCGTTCCGCTCCTCCACGGGCGAGGCACCACTGCGCTTCATCATGCAGCGCCGGGTGATCCGCGCCACGGCGCTGCTGCTGGACACCAACACGCCGCTGATCAAGATCGCGCACGACTGCGGTTTTGCCGATCAGGCCCATATGACCACCTGCTTCCGGCGTATCGCCGGCAATACGCCTGCCCGTATGCGGCGCGAGCGCGCCTGAGTGAAGGCGGCTGGCGGCGTGCTGCTACAGCACACCCGCGATGGCGGCAGCGCGCCCGAGCGCCTGCTCACGCGAGGCCGGCATCGCCGGGGCGTCAGGGTGGGTCGGGCCAAAGGTGATGGTCTCGATATCGTCCACGCCAATCATGCGGAGCCAGTCTTCCATATACGGTTTCTGGTGATCGAACGGGGCGAGCGGCGTGCCGGCCGAATAGTCGAAGGAACTCGCATAGATCACCACGGCGCGCCGGCCGAGCACCAGGCCCTCGTAGCCACGCTCGGGCGTCCACTTGAAGGTCAGGCCCGGCTGCGTGATGACGTCAATATAGTGCTTGAGACGGTACGGCAGGCCCCAGTTCCACATCGGCACGCTGAACAGGAATACGTCGTACTCGCGCAGGCGCGCCACTTCGCGCTGCACGGTCTCCCAGGCAGCGGCCTGCGCCGGCGTGTGCTCGCGCCGGGCCAGGATCGCGTACTTGGCGTTAAGCACGTCCTCGCGCATCTCGGGCAGTTCGAGCTGCCAGAGGTCGAGCGTATCGACCTGTGCATTGGCGCGGGTGGCGGTGTAGGTCTCTAGCAGCGCCTGCGCCACCATCCGGGATTGGCTGTTCTCGCGCGGCGAGCCGACGATATGGAGGATCTTGGTCACACTGAATTCCTTTGCATGGTTCGCCGATGGCATACGGGAATCTAGTCCGCGCAGCCATCGGCCGTCTTTCACTGGATTGCCGCGCTTTTCACGCGGCTGCGCTGATGCTCAAAGATCCACGGCCAGCGTCTCGCCCTCCGCCCAGCAGACACAGACGCAGGCCAGCCCTTCCTCGCTGCGCTGCGCGTCGGTCAGGAAGCGGTCCCGGTACGACACCTTGCCGTCTCCGAGCAGCTTTGTGGCACACAGGCCGCATTCGCCACGCTTGCAGCTGTGGGGCACCGGAATGCCAATCGACAGGGCGGCGTCGAGGATCGACGTTCCGGGCTCCACGCGCAGTTCCCGCTTGGACCGGGCGAACAACACCGTCACGGGCTTGTCACTGCTCAGCGGCGCCGGCGCCTTGAACAGTTCGTGATGCACGCACGCTGGCGGGAAGCCAACCGCGCTGGCGGCCTCCACCACGGCATCGATCAGTGCCGCCGGCCCGCAGGTGTAACTGTGCGTGCCGGCGTCGCGGCCGGCGAGCACTTCGAGCAGGCGCATCCGTGCGCCCTCGCCTGCCGAGGTGTCGTAGAGGTGCAGTGCGTCGCCACAGATCTCGCGGAGCGTGTCGACGAATGCCGCACCACCCAGGCCGCGCGCGCTGTAGTGGACTTCGAACGAGGTGCCCGCCTGTTGCAGCGCGCGTGCCATGGCCACGATCGGCGTGACGCCGATGCCGCCCGCGATCAGGATGGCGTGGCGTGTGGCGGGGTCGAGCGGGAACTCGTTCACGGGTACCTCGATTTCCAGTGCAGCACCCACCTCCACCTCGTCATGGAGGTAGCGCGAGCCGCCGCGCCCTTCGTCCTCGCGCAGCACGGCGATGTCGCACCAGCGGCCATCAGGCGCCGCCTCCACCACCGTATATTGGCGCGCTTCGCGGGTGCGATCATTCAGCACCGTGCCGATGCGGACATGACTGCCAGCCGGGATCGGCGGCAGCGCCAGTCCCCCTTCGATGGCCAGCCGGAAGCGCTTGATGTCGTGGCCAACCATCTCCGTCTCGCTGACGGTGACCGGATACCGGCCATCATGCGCATTGACCTCGGCCGGCGTCCGGTACCCGGCGCGCTGGGCAAAATCCTTCACGTAATCCGGCGTCGCCACCGACTCATGCAGGCGCTTGGCGGGCCGCCCCGGCAACGCCACCGTGGCCAGCGGAATCTCTCCCGCCCAGCATTGCTGCTTGTACAGCGCCTCTCCGCCGAAGATGGCCAGGCCATCGGCCGGCGGGCCCGAGCGGCGCTTGGCCGAGCCCTCCTCGATGCGCATGCGCACCATGATGATGCTGTGCAGCTCGGCCTCGGAGGGCTGCTTCACCTCGTGCCAGCGGCCCGGGAAATAGCGCGACAGGAAGTATTCGAGCTGCTCACGGCGCGCCTTAGGCGCCGCCACGCCTTCCGGGCGCCCGAAGACCATGACCGAGCGATAGTTCAATGTGTGCGCCGACGCCAGCCGTGACAGCACATAGCCATCCAGCAAGGTGAAGTTGACGCAGACATTCACACCCTGGGAGACGTGCTTCAGCATGCGGCTGCCTGCGGACCCATGCCAGTAGATGTAATCGCCATGGCGCCAGACCATGGTCGGCGTGGCGAATGGCTGGTCGTCAATCTGATAGGACACCACGCCGTACAGCGCGGCATCGATGATCTCGTGGATGGCCTGCTTCTCATTGGAGCCCCGGCCGCCGAACAGGCGTACCCGTGAGCGGTCGGTAACCGGGTAGCTGGTGTCGTTCATGTTCCTATCCTTATGCGGCCCTGATGCCGCGTTCTACGGGTGACGCCATGCTCCCGCACGATTGGTCCGGGCAAAAGGACCAATCCCGGCGAGACGACCATGCCAATTCCCGCTCCCGCCCAAAACTTCCCCAACGAATTTCTTACCCAACCCACTAGGGATAACCCGGGACAATGCCCCCGGGGAATGGACACCGTAAGGGCTTCCGTCTAACTTACCCATGTAATTATCTTCTACGGAAGATATTAAGCGAGATATACACCGGCGCGCCGGAGAGCCCCACCTTTGAAGGAGAACCCACGATGACTACTGCTGATGAAAACGAATTGCTGACCCGTGTCGAGAACGGCGCGCCGATGGGGCGCATGCTGCGCCAGCTCTACTGGATGCCGGCGGTGCTGTCCTCCCGCCTGGAAGCGGATGGCGCGCCGGTGCGCGTGCGCCTGTTCGGCGAGAACTTCGTGGCCTTCCGCGCCACCGATGGCCACATCGGCTTCCTGGACGAGGCGTGCCCGCACCGGGGCGTGTCACTGGCCCTGGGGCGCAATGAAGACTGCGCCATCCGATGCATCTTCCATGGCTGGAAGATCAGCGTGACCGGGGACGTGCTGGAAGTCCCTAACGAAGCCTCGAACCCGGATTGCTTCCGCGGCACGGTGAAGGTGCGGCATTTCCCGACCGTGGAAGGCGCCGGCATCGTCTGGGTCTGGCTGGGCGAAGGCGAAGCACCGCCGCCGCCGAACTTCGAATGGATGAACCTTCCGCCGAACCAGGCCTATGCCTGTGGCATCGAGCTGAACGCCAACTGGCTGCAAGGCGTGGAAGCGACGATCGACTCCTCGCACATCGCGCTGCTGCACCAGAGCTGGCTGGAGAGCTCGCCCACCGACATGGCGGCCACGCGCGTCAACTCCGCCGTGCGCTACCAGTTCGAGAACACCGACTACGGCATCCGCGCCGCTGCCCTGCGGGAAGCCCCGGATGGCTCCTGCGTGGCCCGCGTGACCGAGTTCGTGATGCCCTACTACGGCCTGATCCCGCCAATTGGCATCGGCGCCGCACAGGATCGCACCGTCATCATCGCCGTGCCCATTGACGACACCCACCTGATCCAGTGGTACATCTACTACAACACAGAGCGGCCGGTCGATTCGATGAAGCGCACGCAACGCGCCAATACCTGGCCGATGGCGGGCGGCATTCCGGGCGGCCCGGAGCAGAACTGGGGCCAGAACCGCAGCCTCATGCAGCACGGCAACCACACGGGCTTCCACGAGATCGTGATCGAGGACTTTGTCACGCAGGTCAGCATGGGTCCGATCGTCGACCGCACCAAGGAGTACCTGTGCTCGGCGGACCAGGCCATCATCCGCGTCCGGCGCCAGTTACTCGACGCGGTGCGCCGCTACAACACGGGGGTGCTACCGGCCAGCGCCACGCCGGAGGGCCGCGACCATGCCGCCATCCGCGCCACGGGCGGCCGGATGGCCTCCGCCGAGCAGGACTGGCGCACGCTCCCGCGTTGAACGCCAGCCATCATCCCGCTTGAAATAGCTGGCGGGCGGCGCCCCGCCGCGCCGCTCGCCAACCGTTCGCCTTATCGGAATACGCAGCAAATGGACCACCAAACGAACCAAGAGGAATGGGTGCGCGCCTGCCAGGTTGCCGACGTGCGCCCCGGCAACCCCAAGGGGCTCAAGCTCCGCAATATCCCGATTGCGCTGTATCGGCTGCCAGAAGGCGTATTTGCCACCCACGACGTCTGCACACACGCCTATGCCCTGCTGTCGGAAGGCTTCATCGACGACCACGTGGTCGAATGCCCGCTGCACGGCGCCAAGTACGATGTGCGTAATGGAAAATGCCTTGCCGTGGCGGATTGCGACGTCAAGACCTACGCGGTCCGGATCGAAGACGATGCCGTCTACGTTGCGGTCCCGACCGAAGTGACATCCGCATGAACCCCGCCAGCCCGCAACGGATCGTCATCATTGGCGGCGGACAGGGTGCCGGTGCGTCGCTCAGGCATCTGCGCGCGCTGGCGTATGGCGGGATCACCTCGGTCGTCTGCGCCGAGGACCAATACCCGTATGAGCGCCCGCCGCTTTCCAAGGACTATCTCAATGGCACGACGACGCTCGACGCGCTGACCCTCTGCAAGCCCGAGAACCCGCGCGAGCAGTTCTATCTTGCCGACACGGCGGAGCGGATCGATCCGGCCGAGAAGGTCGTGGCGCTACGGAGCGGTGTGTCGATTCCTTATGACAAGCTGCTGATCGCCACCGGCGGCGAGGCGCGCAAGCTGGTGATTGCCGGCGCCGATTTCCCCAACGTGCACTATCTGCGCACCGTTCACGACGCCCGGCGGCTGCGCACTGCGCTCGCGGCCTGCCGGGCCGCGCAGACGCTGGTACTGGTGATCGGCGGTGGCTGGATCGGGCTTGAGATTGCCGCCGCCGCGCGCCAGGCCGGCCTGGCGACCACGCTGATCGAAGCGGCCCCACAGCTTTGCGGCCGTTCGCTGCCAGCGCCAGTTGCGGCGGAACTGCTGCGCGCACATCAGGATCGCGGCGTGAACATCCGGCTCGGCTGTGCGATCCATGCGCTCCACGGCGACGATCGCGCCACGGCGGCCACACTGTCCGATGGCAGCACCGTCCCGGTTGGCATGGTAGTCGTCGGTATCGGCCTGATACCCAACACGCAGCTGGCGGCGGACGCCGCGCTGGCCGTGGGTAACGGCATCCGCGTCGATGTCAATGGACGCACCTCCGACCCCCATATCTACGCGGTGGGCGATGTGGCGGAGTTCCCCTGCACCTGGCACGGCTGCGCCGTGCGCATGGAGACCTGGAACAACGCCAATGTTCAGGCGGCGCGCGCCATTTCGGCCATGCTCCAGCACGCGGAATCTCCGCCCGCCGGCGACGCCGTGCCCTGGTTCTGGTCCGATCAGTTCGACCTCAACCTCCAGGTACTGGGCGCGCCACTGGCCGGAGACGGCTCGCTGGTATCGACCGATGCCGAAGGCGGCGCCCTCCATCTCTACATCAAATCGACGCGCCTGATTGGCGCCATCGGTATCAACCGAGCGCGCGACATCCGCATCCTGAAGCGGGCCGTCGAGCGCGACCCGCAACTGCCGTTCGAGCGGGTGGCCAATTGTCTGGCGAACCTGCGCGAACTGCTTTAGCGGCGCCCCCGCCGATGTTCCGGAGCCCACCATGACCTCCATGCTCGACACCACCGCCTGGTGCAGCGAACTCGACCGGACATCCACGACGCCGCTGTACCAGCAGCTTTGCGACAGCATCCGCACGTCGATTCTCGCGGGCCGCATCGAACCAGGGGTGCGCCTGCCGTCCACCCGCGATCTGGCCGACGAGCTGAAGGTGTCGCGCAACACCGTGGTTGTCGCCTACGACCAACTTCAGGCCGAAGGCTTCCTGAGCGCGCTGGTCGGCCACGGCACCGTGGTGTCACGGCAGCTGTTCAACCGCATCCAATCTGTGCCGCCAGCTGGCCAAACTGCCACCTCGGCGCGGCTTTCGGCGCGTGCCGGGCAAATGCTCCAACTGGCGCCGCGCGCTGCCACGCCAGGTGGTACCGCAACGCTTCCCCGGGTCGACACGCCGTTCCGCGTGGGTGTTCCGGCACTCGACGAGTTCCCGATGCGCACCTGGGGTCGCATCGTGTCCCGCCGCTCGCACCGGCTCAGTGCCGAAACCCTCGACTACAAGGGCGCCGCCGGCTACCCGCCGCTACGGCGGGCCATTGCATCGTACCTGGGGGTGTCGCGCGGCATCGTCTGCGATCCGGACGATGTGCTGATCGTTGCTGGCGCGCAAGGCGGGATTTCACTCGCAGCACAGGTGCTGCTGGATCCGGGCGACGTGGCGTGGGTAGAAGATCCCGGCTATCGCAACGCGCTCGGCGCCCTGCTTGGCGCCGGCGCGCGACCCCAGGCGGTACCGGTGGACCACGAGGGCCTCGACGTGGCCACGGGCCTGCGGCTCGCGCCGGGCGCGCGTCTCGCCTGCGTCACGCCCTCGCACCAGTATCCCCTCGGCATCACGATGAGCCTCTCGCGCCGGCTCGATCTGCTCGCCTGGGCGCGCAGCGCCGGTGCATGGATCATCGAGGACGACTACGACAGCGAATTCCACTACGCCGGCCACACGCTGCGTGCACTGCGCGGGCTCGACAGCGGCGCCGCACAGGTGGTCTATGTCGGTAGCTTCAGCAAGATCATGTTCCCGGGGCTGCGGCTCGGCTACCTGGTGGTGCCGGGTGGGCACGCGCCGGCGTTCCGTGCGGCCTTGCGCTTCAACCAACTCCAGGTGCCGCTGCTGGAGCAGGCCGCTACGGCGGACTTCATTCTCGAAGGGCACCTTGCGCGCCATATCGGCCGCATGCGCACCATCTACGCCGCGGGGCAGACCGCGCTGGTCGCCGCGTTGCGCCGCCATGGTGTCGTCGCGGCGGATTTCGTGGCCCCGGAGGGCGGGATGCACCTTGTCCTGCCGCTCGCACGCGATAGCGATGACGTCGTCATCGCGGCACAAGCCGCGCAGCTTGGGCTTGGTGTGCAGGCGTTGAGCCAGCACGCGCACGGTCATGGGGACCGCCGTGGCCTGCTGATCGGCTTTGCCAATACGCGCCCGGAGCAGATGGAGCCAGGCGTGGCACGCCTGGCCACCTTGCTTGACAGCGCAAAGCGCCGCAGCGTGCCGGCAGGCAGCGCTGCGGTGGCCTGACAATCAGACGCGGGAGGGTGCCTCAGGCATCCGGCCGTCGATATCGGTGAATCCGTACTCGACCGCCAGCTCGGCGGCGAGCAGTAGCTTGCCGGACTTTTCCATGACGTTCGGATCAGCCGCCAGCGCCGCCACGGCACGGCCCGCAAACTGCGCCGTCTCGCCATGTTCGAGAATGCGCTTAGTCAGCGCGGGCGGCAGCCGGTCCGGTTGGGCCAGCACCTTCTCGCTCTTGATAAAGCCCGGCCAGATCACGACCGCCGCGACATTGTGGGGCCGCAGGTCGTGGGCCATGTCCTTGGCCATCTTGTCGACACCGGCTTTTTGCACGCCGAACGGGACGTTGAACGTATAACGCACGGCGCCGCCCGACGAGGTATTGACGATCAGGCCCTGCTTGCGCGCCACCATCAGCGGCGCCGCGTGGCGACTCGCGATGTAGTGGGAACGCAGCCCCACGCGCATCAACGTCTCCCAGAGGTCTTCCGGCAGCTCCCAGAATGGCACGTTGGTCGGCATGCGGTCCGGTGCGCCGAAGACGTTGTTGACGAGGATGTCGAGATGGCCCGCCTCATCGGCTACGCGCCGGAACAGCGCCGCGACACTGTCGTCGTCCGCATGATCGCAGGCCACCGGAATCCCTACGCCACCCAGGCGGGTGACTTCGGCGGCCGTCTCTTCCAGACTGCCGGGCCATATCGACCCACCCTGCCGCAACGTGCGCCCGGTGACATATACCGTGGCACCCGCCTCGCCCAGCCCGAGCGCCATGCCCTTGCCGACGCCTCGCGTACCGCCCGTCACCACCGCAATCTTGCCCGCGAGGGGTTTCTTCTGATCCATCATGCCTTCCTTGTTTCACGAGAAATCGTTTGATGTGCGGCGCGCTGCATCCGTGCCGCGTCGCATCGCGTCGTCCAGTCAACGCAAGGTGTCCTTGCTGCGTAGCTTGTCCGTGCACCAGGACAACAGGCCCGCGAGCCCGTTGGGCGCCAGAAACACGCAGCCGAGCATCAGCGCGCCATACACCAGCCCGGTGGCCGCCTTTGACACCTCTTCGGCCACGTTCGGGACGAACACCAGGAACAGCGCGCCAATCAGGGACCCGATGGCGTGCCCAGTGCCGCCAACCACCACGCCGGCCACCAGCCCGAGCGAGAGCAGCACCGTGAAGCCGTCGGGCGAAACGAAATGGGTCAGGAGCGCGTTCATGGCGCCAGCCATGCCAACAATCCCTGCACTGGTGGCGAAGGCGCGTGCACGCCACTGGCGCACCGGCACACCGGCGGCCAGCGCTGCAGCCGGATGGTCGCGCAGTGCGCGCAGCGCGATGCCCGTGGGTCCGCGCAACAAACGGCGCACCATCGCGTAGATCAACAGCGCGCAGGCCGACACCACCAGCAGCATCCATTGGTCGGCATCGAGCGGCAGGCCGTAGGGTGGCGCGGGCGTCTCGATGCTGATGCCTGCCACTCCGCCGGTCACGCCTTCCAGCGCCGGGTGCTTGAGCACCTGCGGCAATGCCAGTGCCAGCGCAAACGTCGCCAGTGCCAGATACGGTCCCGACAATCTGACCGCAGGCATGCCGAACAACCCGCCGGCGACAAATCCGACCACGCCAGCGGCGGGAATCGTCAGCCAGTAAGGTGCCCAGCCACGATCGATCAACATGGCCGCCGTATAGGCGCCGATCGCAAAGAATGCGCCGTGGCCCAGTGAAATCTGGCCGCTGCTGCCGATCAGGAACTGCACACCCATCAGCGCCACCGCATATGCGACGACAAGCGCGAACTGGAACGCCACGTAGCCGCGCACGTAATAGACCACTACCCAGGCCATGCCCAGTAGCAGCAGCGCCAGCAGGATGCCGCGCCATGGCAGACGGGTAGGTTCAGCGAGGCCGCCCGGTGATGCCCGGCGGCGTGAGACTTGCGAGAGGAAGTCAGACATGTTTCCGATGTAAGCGAGTAACGGGGTCGCGACGATGCGGGGACGGGCGAGCTAGAGCCGTTGCGCCGAGCGGCTGCCGAAGAGCCCCTGCGGCTTGACGATCAACACCGCGATCATCGCCACCAGCGCGAGCGTCAGTTTCAGTTCGGTGCCAACCAGATAGGCACCCGCGAGGTTCTCGAAGACGCCGAGCAGGATGCCGCCCACCACGGCGCCCACGGGGCTGTCGATGCCGCCCACGATCGCCGCCGCGAAGGCGTAGATCATGATCCCGCTCATCATGTGTGGATCGAGGAAGACGATTGGCGCGGCCAGCATGCCGGCAATCGCGCCAACTGCCCCCGCGATGCCCCAGCTCAGCATCAGCAAGCGGCTGACGCGGATGCCGACAAGCTGGCTCGACAAGGGTTGCACGGCCACCGCACGCATCGCCAGGCCCAGCCGGGTAAAGCGGAAGAACGCCGTCATCGCGGCAAGCACGCCCACCGTGGTCAGCAGGATGCCGACCTCATGGCCGGCGAGGATGCCGCCAGTGCCCAAGGCGTCGAATGGCGACGGGAAACTGCGGGTTTCATAGCCGAAGACCAGGCCAGCCGCACTCTGCACGATCACGTAGAGCGCCACGAACACGGTCACCACGGACAGGACCGGCGCGTGGTGCAGCGGCCGCATGACGACACGCTCTACCAGCGCGCCTGAGACGAACGCGAACAGCACGCACGCCAGGAACGCCACGGCATACGGCACGTTCGCGCCAATCAGGATGGCGGCGATATAGGTGCTGAACATCGCCATCTCGCCCTGGGCGAAGTTCACGTGATGGGTCGATCGGTAGACCACTACAAGCGCCAGCGCCAGCATCGCGTAGATGCAGCCGTTGACGATGCCGGTCGAGATCTGGTGCAACAGTTCATGCATGAGCGGTCTCCTCCGGCTGACCCAGATAGGCGCGGCGCACGCGCTCGTCGCCGCGCAGCACGTTCGCCGGGCCGCTGATCGTCACGCGGCCCGACTCCAGTACATAGGCATTGGTCGCCAGTTCCAGCGCAAGGCTGGCGTTCTGCTCCACCAGCAGGATGCTCAGCTGGCGCTCGGTGTTGATCTGCCGCAGGATGTCGAAGATCTGCCGGACGATCATTGGCGCAAGGCCGAAGGATGGCTCGTCGAGCATCAGCATCCTCGGAGACAGCATCAGCGCACGCGCGATAGCCAGCATCTGCTGCTCGCCACCGCTCATCAGGCCGGCCGGCTTGCGGCGGTACGCATGCAGGCGCGGAAAGTAGTCATACATGCGGACCATGTCCTGCTGCCACGCGGCCTTGTCGCGGCGCGAGATCGCACCCAGGCAAAGGTTCTCCTCAACCGTCAGTTCGGTAAAGGTGCCACGGCCGTCGGGCACATGGGCAATGCCGGCCCGCGCAATGGCGTCGCAAGGCTGGCCGTCGATACGCCTGCCATCGAACGTGATTTCGCCGGTGGCACGCACCATGACCTGGCTGATGGCCCGCAGCAGCGTGGTCTTGCCGGCGCCGTTGGCACCAAGCAGCGCGGTCATGCCGCCTTGCGGCACATCGATAGACACGTCGCTGAGCACTGCCAGCGAGCGATAGGAGGCGTACAGGTTCCGCACCGTGAGTATGGACGTCATGCGTGATCCCCGAGATAGGCCCGAATGACTTCGGGGTGATTGGCCACCTCGTGCGGCGTGCCGTCGGCCATCACCCGGCCGAATTCCAGGCCGATTACCTGGTCGGAGACGCGCATCACAAGGTTCATATGGTGTTCGATCAGCAGGACCGCGACGCCAAGCCCGTGGCAGATATGGCGAATCCATGCCTCCAGTTCGCCTACCTCCTCGAAATTGAGGCCAGCGGCGGGCTCGTCCAGCAGCAGCAGGCGCGGCTCCATCGCAAGCGCGCGGGCGAGTTCCACGCGCTTGCGCGTGCCGAATGGCAGGTCGGCCACGAGGGTGTTGGCGATGTCAGCGAGCCGCGTCATGTCCAGCAGCGCGTCCACGTGCTCGCTGACCCGGCGCATCGCTTCGCCCGCCCGGCCCATGCCGAACAGGTGGGAGAGCGTGCGGCCATGCAGCTTCCGGTAGCAGCCGGCCTCCACATTGGCGCGCACGGTCTGCCGGTCGAACAGCGCGACGTTCTGGAAGGTGCGGGCGATGCCCGCCGAGGCTACGCCCTCTGGCGCCAGGGCGGTAATGTCCTGACCGGCGAAGGAAATCGTGCCGGAGTCCGGGTTGCACAGCCGGCTCAGGCAGTTGAACAGCGTGGTCTTGCCGGCTCCGTTCGGGCCAATGATGCCGCACACGGTGCGCGGTTTCATCGCAAAACTCACGGCATCCAGCGCGCGCGTGCCGCCGAACTGCACCGACAGAGCGTCCACGCGCAAGAGCGCTTCCGATTCGCCTGTCGCCGGAATGCGGCCCGGGGTCGCCGTCTTCTGACCTGCGCTGCCATGTTTGTGGGGAATCAACATGCTTATCTGTGTAATGTCGTTTCGAGGGGGCGGGTTCGATCCGCTCAGGCCATGCGAACCCAGCGTGTGCCGTCGAAACGTTGCAGCCGCAGTTGCCGGATGATCCGGTAGTCCTCGGGCGACGTGCTGACCGTGATGCCGGGAATCAGGCCCGGCAGCGTGACATCGCGCAGCGTGGTGGCCTGGCGCAGCACGCGCGCCGGCGTGAGGTCGTCGCCGCAGTCGCGCAGCACCTTTTCCATCAGCACGGCAATGTTGTAGCCGCTCAGGTTCAACTGTTCGGTGATATCGCCCTCTGGGTAGTACCGCTTCATGAAGGTCAGCCAGTCACGATAGCCGGCGTCGTTTGCCCACTCTGGGTCGCCGGCGGACTTGGTCGGCGTGGCCGAGATCAGCCCTACGCACTTCTCGAGCCCAGCCGCGCGCAGCACGGTGGCGACGAAGTTGCTCGTGATCGGCACGATTTGCAGCGGCTTCCAGCCCAGGTCATAAGCCTTGCGGATCGCCTGCGTGGTGAACTTGGGGGAAGTGATATTCAGGAAGACATCGGCCTGCGACGCCGCCAGCGAGATCACCTGCGAATCGACCGTGGGGGCAGTGACCTCATAGGTCAGTGCCGTCGATACGGTCATCGTGCTGCGCATCTCCTGCAGGCGCTGGCGGAAGGCGGCCAGGTACTCCTTGCCGAAGTCGTCGTTCTGGTAAAGCACGGCGACCTTGGCCCCTGGCTTCACGCGGTTGAGGTACTCCGCATAGGTGGCGGCCTCGGTCGGGAACGTCGTAAGGCCAGGCACCGTCCACGGATATTGCTTCGGATCGGCAAAGCGCTCGCTGCCCGCATACACGAACAGTTGTGGCACCTTGCGCGTGTTCAGGTATTTCTGCACGGCGGCGTTCTGCGCCGTACCCATGCTGCCGAACATCGCCAGCACGCGCTCCTGCTCCACCAGGCGCCGGGTCTGCTCCACGGCCTTGGCCGGGTTGTATCCGTCGTCGAGCGACAGCAGCACCACCTCCCGCCCGTTGATGCCGCCGCGCTCGTTGACCATGCGGAAGTAGCGTGACTGCACCTTCCCTATCGCGCTCAGCGCCGAGGCCGGGCCGCTGTAGGGCATGGTCTGCCCGAGCTTGATCTGCCCGCGAAAGGCGGCCGTTTGTTGTGCCGCCGCGTCGATCACCGGTGACGCCAGCAGCGCGCCACCGATACGAAGCATGTCCCGTCGATTGAACAAGGTGCCACTCCCCATCGCCTTCCCCATAAGTATCTTCCTAGTAAGATTTAATGCTAGCCGCTATCGCACGCGGCCGCATCAGGGAAAACGCCGAGACGGGTCAGATGAGCGCGGCGGATACGCCGCGTTCACCTACATGCTGGCAACGAGCTTGCGGAAGCAGGCATCGACAGTGGCAAGCTCTGCGGCGGTAATGCCACTCGCGGCCACGATCGCGGAAAGGTTCTTGTTGATGCGCGAAATCGCGCCGTCGGCAATGGCTGCACCACGACGCGTCAGCCGCACGAGTTCGGAGCGCCGGTCGTCGGGGTCAGCCACGCGTTCCACCAGTGCTTGCTGCACCAGACGGTCGATGCGCTTGGTGATGGCGCCGGAGGTCACCAGCAAGGTCCGGAACAGGTCGGTGGGCCGCAACGCATAGCTGGGGCCGCTGCGGCGCAGGGCCAGCAGTACGTGGAGATCGCCAATATTCACGCCCTTGGCGCGGGAAATTGCGGACAGGCGCTGTTCGTGCAGATAATGCGCGTGCTCGATGCGCAGGAAGAACCCGGCCAGACGGAAATCGATATCAGGCCGCTCCCGGGCCCACGCATCGGAGATGGCGTCGAGCCGATCGGAATGAAGGCGCTCGAGCGGCCCGTCGATTTCGGCCTTCGCCACCGCAACCTGCTGCGCCCGGGGACGCTGTGGCGCGGGACCGCCGAACCACGTATCGGCGGCGGCAAGCGCCTCCAAATAGGTCAGCGCGCCCGCCACCGGCGCCGCGCTCGCGTCGTTGCACGGCCCCAGACGCATCTCTTCATAGCGCCCTTCCCCAACAAACTTCCGCGCATGCCAGGTGGCCGATCGCGCCCCCCGGTAATAGCCGATATGCCGGCCCGGCGCCACGATCTCCCAATAAGGCTTTCTGCGCGGCGCCAGCCGGGTGCGGCTCTCCGGAGTCTGCAAGTCGAAGTCGTCGTTGCCGGAAGAAGGCATGTTGCACTGTCCTTGGTCATTATCCCCAACTATTTTACCCAACTCCAGCACCAACACAAGGCATGTCCCGATTGGCATGGTGAGCCCGCATAGATTGGATCTTCTGGGCGTCATTCCACTTCGCATAGCGTGTCGCCCAGGGGCAATACCGGAAACCAGAAGCCCCTCTGATACGGAGATGACATGAAAAGGTGGATGGCTGGGCTATGCGGGGCGGTGCTGGGGGGAACAGTGCAGGCCCAAACGAGTGTGATCCTCTACGGGGTTGCCGACGCGAACATTGAATACACGACACACAACGCCACCAGCACGGGTGGCAGCGGATCCAGGGTAGCCATGCAATCGGGTGGCCTGGCCGGCTCCCGCTTCGGCTTCCGAGGTACGGAAGACCTCGGCGGCGGCATGCAGACGCTGTTCGCCCTGGAGAGCGCGATTGCCATCGACAACGGTACGCTGCAACAAGGCGGCCGACTGTGGGGCCGCCAGGCATTCGTGGGGCTCTCCGCCCCCTACGGCAAGCTCACGTTCGGGCGGCAGTACACATCGCTGTTCGACCTGAACGCGAGCTACTCGCCAACCGCCTACGCCACACAGTTCGAACCGGTGGTCTTCATGCTCGGCACCTCGCTGCGCGAGGACAACATGGTCAAGTACACAGGCAACTTCGGGCCTGTGACGCTGGAAACCCACTGGGCCTTCGGCGAGCAGGCCGGCAGCGCCACCAGTGGATCGGGCTGGGGTGGCGGCGCCAGCTATCGCGCCAATGGTCTCGGCGTACAGGTGTCATATGACCAGGTTGACGGTACCCGCACGGCGGGCAGTACGCCCAAGACCCAGAAGGTGGCCGTGGCGGGCCGCTACGAGTGGGGCCCGGCGTCCCTCTTCGCCGGTTACCGCTTCGGCAAGAGTGACTCCACGGCGGCACGCACGGTCGCCCTCGACAACTTCTGGTGGCTGGGCGGCATCTACCGAACCGGCGCGCTGTCGCTGACGCTCGTCTACTACTACGACGACCTGCGCACCTACCGCCCGACCGCCACGACCACATCGAGCCAGGCCAATCCGCGCCAGTGGCTGTTCGTGGTCGACTACGACCTGTCCAAGCGTACCGATGTCTACCTTTCGGCCGCCTATTCGCGCTATTCGGCCCTGAATTTCGATACCTACAACGGCCCGGCGGCGTCTTATGTCATGGCAAACGGCAGCAGTTCCCAACTCGGCGCCGCCATCGGCATGCGGCACCGCTTCTAAACATCGGAACCGGGGCAGCCGAGCGACCGCCTTGGTCCAGTTCCGGATGCTCCCTTTTTGTGCCGCCATTCACCTCCGGGCGGCTTTTTTTGTCTTTAGCACCTTGTTATGCACCGTACATGCATACATAGTGACGCACTAAGTCGCTCAAAAATGACTTATAAGTACTTTATTAGATAGTTCTTGCATGTATTGCATGCAGTCTCCTATTATCGGCATGCAATCTACTTAGCAGCAGAGATCAAGAGACTGTTCCATGTCGTCATTTGCCACCTCACCCCGCTCGGCCGACCGCCCGTTGGTTGGTGTCGTCTGTGACCGGTTCTTCGTGGGAGACCACGACCTCCACAGCGCCAAGGAGAGCTACCGCCGCGCATTGAGCCAGGTCGCCGCCGTCACGCCGGTCTTGATTCCCGCCGCCGAGGATATCGAGGGCGTGGCGCCCTACCTCGACGCGGTGTCGGGCCTGCTGCTTCCGGGGGGCGCCTCCAACGTGGCGCCGGGTCTCTACGGCGGTACCGAGCCCGCTGCGTTCCTCGTCGATCCTGCCCGCGACAGCGTCGCCATGTCGTTGATTCAGGGCGCCATCGCACGCGGCATGCCAATCCTGGCCATTTGCCGGGGATTCCAGGAGATGAACGTCGCGCTCGGCGGCACGCTGCACCCCGACATCTACGATGCCGGCCATGCCACCGACCATCGCGAAGACCCCACCGAATCGATGGTCGAGCGTTATCGCTACAAGCACATGGTCACGCTGGCGCCGGACGGCTTGCTCAGGGACTGGATCCGTTCGGGCAGCGCAGTCGTCAACTCGCTGCATACCCAAGGCATCCGCACGCTTGGGCAAGGCCTTTCCGTCGAGGCCAGCCATGGCGATGGGCTGGTCGAAGCGATTCGCGTCAAGGATGCGCCCTTCGCCATCGGCGTGCAGTGGCATCCGGAAGTCACGGCGGCCGTCGATCCCCTGTCGCAGGCGCTGTTTTCCCGATTCGGCGATGCCTGCCGCTACTACGCCGGGCAGGCCTGACCCGCACCGCCCAGCAACCCGAACACCCAGAACCGACGCTCCCGCCGCCCCGCAAGGCGCGGCAGGGGAACTCTTTTATCCAATCTGCCCACGGAGAGAGACATGCAGCCATCCAGCCCCCCCGCGCTCGGCGCGGTCGATGTACAGGCCCTGATCGACTACCGGCCGTTTTCCGCCTATCAATGGGCGATCCTGATCCTCTGCTTCCTGATCGTCGCGATCGACGGTTTCGATACAGCCGCCATGGGCTATGTCGCGCCCGCCCTGGTCCAGGACTGGAGTATCGACAAATCGACGCTCGGCCCCGTGATGAGCGCCGCACTGTTCGGGCTGGCTTTCGGCGCGATCTTCGCCGGCCCGATGGCCGACCGCGTCGGACGCAAGAAGGTACTGGTGCTATCCGTGTTCTTCTTTGGCGCCTGCAGCCTGGCCACCGCCTTCGCGCCCACGCTCTGGTCGTTGACGGTGCTGCGCTTCCTCACCGGGCTCGGCCTCGGCGCTGCCATGCCCAATGCGGTTACGCTGATGTCGGAGTTCGCACCCGCCAAGCGCCGCGCGGTGCTGGTCAACACCATGTTCTGCGGCTTTCCGTTGGGTGCGGCGGCGGGCGGCTTCTTTGCCGCAGTGGTCATCCCGCACTTCGGCTGGCAGAGCGTGCTGCTGTTCGGCGGCGTGGTGCCGCTGGTACTGGCGGTGGTGCTGGTCTTCGCGCTGCCCGAATCGATCCGCTTCATGGTGGTGCACCGCTACCCGACCGCGCGCATTGCCGAGGTGCTCACGCGCGTAACCAGCGCCGACGTTGCCGGCGTGGAGCGTTTCACCATTCACGAAGCCGCTCCTGCCACGCACTCGGCAATCGGCACGGTGCTGGCGCCGCGCTACCGGCTGGGCTCGGTCATGCTGTGGCTGACGTACTTCATGGGGCTGGTCATCTTCTATCTGCTGACCAGCTGGCTGCCCACGCTGATGAAGGATGCGGGATTCTCGATCCAGCGCGCCTCGCTGCTGACCGCGCTATTCCCCTTGGGAGGAGGCATCGGCACCATCACCGCGGGCTGGCTGATGGACCGCATGAATCCTAACAAGGTGGTCGCCGCCATGTACGCGCTGGCCGGCGTGCTGATCTACGCCGTGGGCCATGGCACGGCAGACCAGGTCCTGCTGGGCGTGCTGATCTTCCTGGCCGGCACCGTGATGAACGGCGCGCAGGCTTCCATGCCGACACTGGCCGCTGGCTTCTACCCCACGCAGGGCCGCGCCACGGGCGTGGCCTGGATGCTCGGCATCGGTCGCTTCGGCGGCATTACCGGCGCGTTGCTCGGCGGTGAGCTGCTGCGCATGCACCTGGGCTTCGACACCATCTTCACCTTGCTGGCGGTGCCGGCCTTTATCGCGACGGGGGCGCTGGTCGTGAAATTCCTGAGCGCGCGTGATGTGGCGCCTGCGACGGACGTGGTGGCGTCACACTAACCGGCCCGATCGCCCAGATAGGAGACCGCGCCAAACCGGGGGCTGACTAAGCGGCAAGGCGGTAGCCTTCTTCTCCGGCGATGGACGGATACCATCTTTCAACGTAAGACCGCAGTTGGTTATTGAGCACGGCGGTGCGGATCTGAA
>Ga0209025_1001323_pt1 | contig 33574 bp, 23 predicted proteins | sample AraplaMF_Col_mLB_FD_184256 | JGI IMG/M metagenome (GOLD analysis project Ga0209025, IMG submission 184256) | Arabidopsis root microbial communities from the University of North Carolina, USA - plate scrape MF_Col_mLB (SPAdes) (version 2) | ecosystem: Host-associated > Plants > Roots > Endosphere... | reverse complement strand
TGACTCCGCTCGATCCCCCGACCATTATGGCATCAGTTCCAGATAAACATACACGATCCAGCGCCTCATCGCCAATTTCTTTGTCCGGGTCAAGCTTGAATACGTGCCGCCAGTCATCTATCGGTTGTAAAGGCGTCTTCACGTGCGTTTCCTCCAGGTCTGCCGCTCACGGATGTAAGTGGTACGATGAGCGACCTTAATTTAAAAGTTCTATATTGTAGTGTACCAGAAATATGCCTAGGGGTGGAGGGAAATGGGTGCCATATATGAGGCTGAGAGATAAGAGCGAATAGAATGTATGTTCTTATTGTAATGAAAGGTAAGGGAAATGTCACGAGGGAATTGATGTAGCATCAGAAATATAGCAATCGTTCATTTTATCAAAATATATAAGACCCCCAAAAGGACACACCAGAGGATGACTCCTGTTATAAAGGAAATAATCCAGCCTCGTCCTACTTCAAGTTGTTCATCATCTTCTTCATGAAAGTAAGGCATAAAACAACTCCCCAAATGTGAAATATATTCACAGTGTGGGGAGTTTGTGTCTAAGTTTAAACTCAAAATATACATTTTGTAATCTGGATACTTTTTTATTCTGATTCTCTAGTAATTGCGACCTCACTGTGACCGCTATGTAAATCTATTTTCTTATTACTAAGATTAATGACCTCACGCACAAGATAGAGCGGTCTCCTTTTGGTTTCATTATAGATACGACCAATATATTCCCCAATAACGCCAAGAGTTATTAACTGAACTCCACCAAAAAATAATATCGCCACCATTAGTGAGGGGTAGCCTGGAACTGGATTACCTCCAACTAAAGTAGATACGATCATAAAGCCTGCATAAATTAATGCCAGAATTGATATAGCGAAGCCTAAATACATTGCAATTTGCAACGGTGCGAAACTAAATGATGTTATTCCCTCAATTGCAAAATTCCATAGCTTCCAGTAGTTAAAACTAGTTTTTCCGGCAAATCTAGGTTCCCGTTGATAAATGATACTTGTTTGTTTAAACCCTACCCAGCTGAATAGCCCCTTCATAAAACGATGTTGTTCCGGCAACTGATTAAGTGCATCTACAACTTGCCGGGACATCAAACGGAAATCCCCTGTGTCTGCAGGAATATTTATTCGTGTTATTTTTTGAATAAATCGATAGAAAAGGTGGGCAGTAGCCTTTTTAACAAAAGTCTCACCTTCCCTTCTAGCACGAGTTGCGTATACAACATCATAACCTTCTTGCCATTTTTCAATAAGTTGGGGGATCAACTCCGGAGGATCCTGAAGATCAGCATCAATTGGTATAACAGCATCCCCTGTTGAGTATCTAAGTCCCGCCGTCATCGCGATTTCTTTCCCAAAATTTCTAGACAGGTCAACAACTTTTATGCGTTTATCTTTTGTAGCAATTGCTGAAATACGAGAAAGAGTTTGATCCTTACTCCCATCATTTACACATACTATTTCATATTGATAATTATTTGATTCAAGTACATTGGTAATCTTGGAATAAAAATACTGAATATTTTCTTCCTCATTGTACATTGGGACTACAATTGAAAGTTTAAATTCCATGGCTCTCCCTAGATTCATGTTTTAATATGCATTTTTATTTATAAACCCATTCCAGATCGTCTTCCATATAATTTTAATATCAAATAATAAGGACCAATTTTCAATATAGAATATGTCGTAACGAATCCGTTCTTCTATAGATGTATCACCACGTAGACCGTTACTTTGTGCCCAGCCTGTAATTCCAGGACGAACATGATGTTTAACCATGTACTTCGGAATTTCTTCCTTAAACTGTTCTACGAAAAACGGTCGTTCCGGTCTAGGACCAACAATACTCATATGACCGAAAAGCACATTGAAAAATTGCGGTAGTTCATCCAAACTCGTCTTTCGAAGGAAGCTACCAAATTTCGTACGACGTGGGTCATTTTCGGTTGTCCATACCGTATCTGATGTTTTTTCTGAACTTAGCTTCATGGAGCGGAACTTATACATCATAAAGTTTCGCCGGTTGAGCCCTACGCGCTCCTGTTTAAAAATGACTGACCCAGGAGATGTCAGTTTTATGCCGATTACAATAAACAGCATAACGGGAAATGTTAATATTATTGCAATGAGTGAAAACGCAATATCGAAAGCTCTCTTGAAAACCCGGTTACGCAGCACATCGAGTGGAATATCACGTACGTTAATCATCGGCATTCCTGCAAAGTTATCGAAATAAGGCCGTGATGGCAAGTAGTCGAAAAAGTCCGGAATGATGAGTGTACGGACACCTGCTTTTTCACAACTATTTATAATATTAGGAAACTTATGATGTGCATCAAGTGGTAGTGCCAGAATGACCTCATCAATAAGACGATCACCTAATATTTGTTCCAAATCACTCAATGCACCTAAAATCGGTTTAAATCTTTTCGACTCCAAAGTTTTCCATTCAGCGTTATCATCAAGAAATCCAATGACTTCATAACCTAGTTCTGGATAACTTCGAAGGTTTTCATAGAACCGTTTGCCAAGCGTACCGGCACCAAGAATAAGAATGAATTGTTTATTATAGCCCTTTTGTCTTATCGAACGTAGCATAACTTTAACCGAGTATCGATAAAATATCGTACATAGAGTTGACGCCGTCACAAATATCGCTAAAAACTCCCGAGAAATATGGATCTGTTTAAAGAAAAACAACAATCCCAGCAAGATGAACATGCTTATAATATGTGTCTGAATGATACGTATCAACTGGTCGGCGAATCTCTTTTTTCGATGAAAATGATACAAAGAGGACATGGCTCCTACGACAAGAACTACTCCTGCATAGACTGCCCCCCAACCGACATATGTAGAGAATGGCAACGGGGTATCATTATCAAGCCAGTTGCTCATAAATTTCAATATCCACGCAATGCCAAACGACAACATCATCGTAATCACATCAAAAATCATATAAATCTTCGACAAAAACTTTTGATTTTTGCGAATCATTGTGTAAACCTCTTTTTCCAAGGATGTAGTGGCACATCCATTATACTAGAAATGAACGTTTAAGTTAAGATGAGAGGGTATGATTGTTAATTACTTTTCGTGTTCTGTCGAATTGCTGTCATCCCTTTCGCTAAAGCGTTAAGTAGAAGTGCCACAGACATTTTTAACCCCATTCCCGCATACATAAGCCCATTTATCCAGAAAGGGTACTTGTTACAAAAATGCTTATTGTACAGAACAAAGAAGGATCTATGAAATTCATACGTAATCTTAAATGGTTTATTACGACTACTGGCGCGTTTATAATGAATAATTTGCGTCTTTGGATAGTAATAATTTACCCATCCTGCTTGCTTAATACGGTAGCACCAGTCAACATCTTCACCATACATAAAGAAATTTTCGTCTAACATTCCAACCTGTTCAATAGCCCCACGCCTTACCATCATAAATGCACCTATAAGGCAATCGATTGGATACTCTTCATCTGGATTCAAATCCTCTCTATGATAAGCATTTATACGCGGACTCGTTGGAAACAGCTTAGATAATCGAGATACGTAAAAAAACGTAGCAGAAGGAGTAGGAAACCCCCGACGACACGCTTTGTCCAGAGAACCATCTGGCAGCACGACTTTACAGCCGGACGCCCCTACGTTAGGATGGTCGTCCATAAAACCAATCATGACATTAAGTGTATCAGGTTCAATCACAGTATCTGAATTTAAGAGAAGGACATATCGTCCCTCAGCAATTCGCATACCTTGATTGTTTGCTTTGGAAAAGCCGAGATTATTCGTATTGGAAATTAATCTTACTTGAGGATACCTGTCGGCAATAGCTTGAACCGAATTATCATGCGAAGCATTGTCGATCAAAATAACCTCGATTTGATAGTTTGTAATTGACTGATATACCGATGCCAAGCAATTAAGGGTTAGTTGCTTCGTGTTATAATTAACGATAATGACAGATAAATCGTTCATTTCAATATGTCTCCCTTAATCATCATAAATCGAAAAACGAAATTATCCAGTCTGGATTGACGGTATAGCCGTGTGTTCAATGCATAACTCGCTCTCCTCACTATTCCACGATTCGTAAGAAGAAATTCTTCTAGTTCCGATTGGAATTCCAGAGGCAAATCATCTCCCCAGCACCGTTCAAATTCTTTTGCTTGATTCCACAGTATTTTTTGAGTTCTATGTTTTTTATAGCTCCTCCATTTTTTTACCCACTTATCATAGAAACCTTGCTGTCCACCGATAACATTGTTTTGATGCTGACGATAATAGATATACGGCTTATCATCATAAATCACTTGGCCATATGCAGAAACGACCAAATATGCCCACCAGTCATGCATTACAATACGTTTCGTGTTCGGTAGATTCTGTTGTAGTATATTAACAGCCAAGCAATTTAACACTGTAGTCGCTCCAACTGCGATATTCTCTACCAAAGCATTTAAGAATGACACTCCCCGCTGTGGGGTTGGGGGCCAAATATTAAGCGGCGCCATCGTTTCAGTAACCATTTGAGTTGGGCATACGTACATCATTGGAATCTGACCGGCCCGCTCGTTCAACAAATATATGGCCCTTTCCAACTTTTCCGCCATCCAGACATCATCTTGATCACAAAAACATACGTACTCTGAATCACTATGAGTATGGCGCGATAGTAGGTTAAAAAAGCTCGCGATAACTCCAATGTTTTCTTCGTAATAAGCCTCGATTTTTTCTGGGAACTCAGCTACATATTCTTGGATTATTGCTACCGTATTGTCAGATGAGCCGTCGTCTCGTATCGTGATAAAAAGATTCGGATGGGTTTGCTCCAATAGGCTATTAAGTTGTTCCGCTAAATATTTTTCCCCGTTATAGGTTGAAAGCAGAACTTGAATTTTCCCTCCTCGCTCCCCCATAGATTATTCATCCCCAATTCTAAACTTATATTTGTTAATATACTCTTCTAGTGCCTCCCGCCAACTTCTCAATGGATCGAAGCCATTTACTCGAATAGCCATAGACTCCATTGCTGAGTATCGCGGCCTTACCGCCGGACGTTGAAATTGCTCTGTAGTACATGGTTCTACTATAACAGGAATATCGGACAATTCGAAAATCGCCTGAGCAAATTCATACCATGTACATATTCCAGTGTTTGAGGCATGATAAATGCCATACTTTTCAGATAATACAAGCTCTTCTAAAAATGAGGCGAGATCCCACGTATACGTTGGTGATCCCCACTGATCATTAACGACCTGTAGGCAATCGCGCTCTTTTCCCAGTTTGAGCATCGTCTTGACAAAGTTAGTACCCGCTACTCCAAATACCCAGGATGTTCTTACGATGAACCATCGAGAGCAGAGGGACTGTACTAAATGCTCCCCTGCCCGCTTTGATTTTCCGTATACAGTTAACGGGTTTGTATTGTCATATTCATAATAAGGACTTGAGTTGGTTCCGTCAAACACGTAGTCCGTACTAATGTAACATATTTTTGCCTTTACCCGTTCAGCAGCGGCAGCAATGTTTCTGGTTCCGATTGCGTTAACCAAATAAGCGTTATCTATATCTGTTTCTGCATTATCTACTGCTGTATATGCCGCACAGTGTAAGATTGCATCTGGTTGAAGTTCTGTAATGGTATCACTGCACGATTTCCCATCCGTAATATCCAATTGGGTTCTGTTTAAACCGACTACCTCATGTCCCTTATTAGAAAAAAGACGTAATACGTCCGTACCCAATTGCCCATTGGCACCTGTTATTAGTATTTTCATTTCATCTTATACCCCAGCCGTTTTGCATATTGTTGCTCATAATATTCTTGATATGCTCCAGAATGTATTCTTTCCCACCATATTCGGTTATTTAAGTACCATTCAATCGTTTCGTTAATTCCAGTTCCGAAAGTATGTTTGGGTCTCCACCCGAGCTCGCTCATGATCTTGCTAGCATCAATACCATATCGACGGTCATGTCCAAGTCGATCTTCGACGAATTGGATTAATGAATCCGACTTTCCAAGTCGCTCCAATATCGTCCTTACTATATGAATGTTCGAATGCTCATTACTACCGCCAATGTTGTAAACCTCTCCACTTCGCCCTTCATGAATTACTAAATCGATAGCACTACAATGATCCTCAACGTACAGCCAATCTCTAATATTTAGACCATCCCCATAAACAGGGAGTTTTTTACTATTCAAGGCATTTACAATCATCAATGGAATAAGCTTTTCCGGAAATTGATACGGTCCATAGTTATTCGAACAACGCGTGATATTTACAGCAAGGCCATATGTTTCATGGTATGCCCGAACGAGCAAGTCACCTCCAGCTTTACTAGCGGAATAAGGACTATTGGGCGCAATTGGAGTCGTTTCTGCAAATAACCCCGTTTCTCCTAGCGAACCATAAACTTCATCTGTTGACACTTGAACAAATTTTGAGACACCATGCTTTTTAGATGCATCGAGCAATACTTGCGTACCAAGTACATTAGTTTTAATAAAGATATCAGGTTCTAAAATACTACGGTCCACATGAGATTCTGCTGCAAAATTGACGACAACATCAACGCCTTCTTTAAATATACACTCCATTGATTGAGCATCTGTAATATCCGCTTTTACAAAGCGATAGTTCAAATTACTATGAATGTCTTTTAAGTTTTCAAGATTACCGGCATATGTTAATACATCTACGTTTACAATTTGATAATCAGGATACTTTTTTAGCATGTAGATGACGAAGTTGCTTCCGATAAATCCTGCACCGCCAGTTACGAGTAACCTCATAAGACTTATCTCCTATTCAAAATTATTAATTTCTGCTTCTTCAAGAACGGGAAGTAACCTATCCTTATCCGACAATATTGGCTTAGATGTTGGCCAATCAATGCCTAAGGATGGATCATCCCATCTAATTCCCCGATCATGCTCTGGCGAATAATATTCATCTACTTTATATAACACCTGTGTATTAGGGTTTAGCGTACAAAACCCATGCGCAAACCCCTTAGGTACCAATAGTTGCCGGTGATTATGTTTAGTAAGGATTACTCCAACCCACTGTCCAAAGGTTGATGAACTTTTTCGAATATCGACTATAACATCATATATGGCGCCAGATATCACTCTAACTAACTTCGTTTGTGCCTTTGGTTCAAGCTGAAAATGCAATCCTCGAATTACGCCTGTTTCTACAGATAATGATTGATTGTCTTGGATAAAATTGAAATCTATCCCTAGTTCGTTTAATGTTTTTTTACTATAGCTTTCCATAAAAAAACCCCGGTGATCTCCATGAATCACCGGTTCGATAATATATGCATCTTTAAGGGGTAAAGCTTTTACGTTCATACATTTCCACTCCTTACAGCTTCAGTTTACCAAACTCTTCGCCAAGTCTAATGTCTTTTGCAAGCTCATTCGCTCTTGCTAGCGATACATGCGTACCTGCATCAGTCCACCAGCCTTGAAGGACATCGAATGTCAGCCCATTTTGTTTTATATATACATTATTCACGTCTGTAATTTCAAGTTCTCCACGACCGGAAGGCTTTAAAGTCTTAATAATATTAAACACAGTATGATCAAACATATAGATACCAGTTACTGCATAGTTGCTTTTTGGTTTTTGTGGTTTTTCCTCAATAGAAACAATGTGTTCTCCTTGCAGTTCTGCCACGCCATAACGATTTGGATCATGTACTTCTTGAAGAAGAATTTTTGCTCCCCGCTTTTGATCTCTGAAATTCTCCACATAAATGGAAATGTCATCTTCAAATACATTATCACCTAATATAACTACCATTTGGTCATTACCTACGAATTGTTCAGCCAATCCAAGTGCTTGCGCAATTCCACCTGCCTCGTCTTGTACTTTGTATGTAAAGGAAACCCCCATCTCACTTCCGCTTCCTAGGAGGTTTACTACTTCCCCCATATGATCTCTGCCCGTTACAATAAGAATGTCATTTATATCTGCTGTTTTTAACTTATATATCGAATAATATATCATTGGATATTTACCAACAGGCAATAGGTGTTTATTGGTGACTTTAGTTAAAGGAAAAAGGCGAGATCCCGTCCCGCCCGCTAAAATAATACCTTTCATTAAAAGTTCCTCCTATTCACAATATCAGCAATAACATTATATAGTTCATTTTATATGGTTATTTAGAATTGACTGTACTTCTAATATTCTTTTTCCCCAACTATTGTTACTGATAAATTGTGCAATTTCTTCTTCTGACTTTCTAGGATCTGAACAGTTCTTTATTTTAGTAATAATGTCAATCAAATCATCACTAGTTGAATATAAATATATAAAATCACTAAACTTTAGTGTTTCAGGATACTCTACAACAATTGTAGGCTTTCCAAGGGCAATATACTCATAAATTTTAACCGGGTCAACTGACAAAATAAGATCGTTAACAACAAATGGCATTATAAAGGCGTTAGCCTTATAACTTATTTCGAGTAAGTCCTCATGCTTAACAACTCCTTTATATTGGATTCTGGGATGTAAAGGTACTTCAACTTCCTTTGGTCCGTAAAATAAAAACTCGATGTCACTAAAATAATTTGCTATTTTTACAACAACATCGAAATCGATCCAACTTCCAATTGTCCCAAAATAAACAATACTAAAAAAGCTTTCTGGATCATTAGCTTTAGTTATTAACATTTTATTTGAGAATGTTTTTAAATCCATCGCGTTATTTATAATATGAATATCTTGCTCAGCACCCCTTTCCTCCATTTTTTTTGACAAATTAAATGATGACGTAAATACAACGTCTGCCCGTGCAAGAAGTTGTTTTTCTAGACTATACACATAATTTATTACAGCTTTATTCTGAGGGAATGAAATAACATCATCCATACAGTCATATACAATAACTTGGGAAAAATGAAATTTATTTAAATCAATAAATTGAAGCATTATTGGGGATGTAATCCATATTACATCATATTCCCTTCTATATATTTCACTTACAACATTAGAGTTTATTACTTTCTCGATGTTATTTAATAACTTACTCCGGGCAGACAAGGGCATTTTTATAATTGTTTCAATATTATTAAATTGTGCAGACAAACTATTATTAACCAAGTTTTTACTAGTTATCTTTTTAATATATAACAAATCTACATCAAAGTACCTAGTCAATTCTTCGGCCATAAAATGCGGACGTTGCTTAATCCAGTTCCAATCCACATGCATTAAGTATGCCATTCGATTAGACATTTGTTCCACTCCACATTTTGTAATTATAAAGATATAGGAATATATACTTTATTTATTTTTAAAGGTACCCCATGAAAGAATAACTCTATACATAATAATAAAAACTAAAAAGTCAAACACGACATTAAACATATAGAGCTGCTTAGCAGTATCAAGTCCACCATCTCCGATAGTCGGAAGTACGTACTGTATGCCACAAAAAATAATTAAAGTTGCAATATACAAACAAGCAATCCTATTTTGTATTTTACTATTTTTTAAATATTTGTAAGTAGCTACAAATAGATAAAGGAAAAAGAAAGTTAAAACAAACACAAATCTTTTGGGGATCATAATTTTTTTAAATGCATAGTACCCTGAAAAGAATTCTACGGCGACGGCGTCTTGACTAAAGGATTTCGTCCGATTCCCTAAATGTTCGGGCTTATTGATAAACGTGACTTCTCCAGTTGAAAACATACGTGTCATTAACAAATCAGGATGCCTCAAATAAAATAATACAATGTCCTTTTTTCCAATTTTATCATAAAAATCCCTTCTGAATTCTTCTGAGTTTATATCAATTGGGTAATCACTTTGGAAGCCATTGGTACCAGCTAATGCTTTATACTTTTGATCTAGGCCCAAATCATGAAGAAAATCTCCAGCAGTTTCTTCATTTTTCAAAATTCCGCTAAATACAGAATTATATGTAGTAACTTCATTTAAATATTTGGGTTGTATAAAAAACAGGATACTATTTATACCAATCATTAAAGTAAAACAAATAGTTAATATGATGCGACTTCTTTTTGTATTATAGAATTTAAAAAGATATAGAAATAGAGGTAAAAACAAAATAGCTAAAGGAGCATATTGTATTTTTGATCCTAAAAATAATGTTGTACTGATAAAAAATAAAATTCCGTCAAGTAATTTCGGCTCCTTCTTTTTTAAAATTGATGATAAAAATGAAAGAGATAAAATGAAAAATACATATGCATTAGGTTCGGCATATAAACTATTAAAATAAAGAATATTTGAACTATCAGCAATAATCAGTGTCAAAAGTGTAAAGATAATTATGTTAATCCAAACATTTTTGGTTTTTAAGTTTTTCATAAGTATAAACATACCTAGTAAAAGTAACACTATATAGATAAACGATAAGAATCGAATATCAAATTTATCACTGGAATATACAATAACATTGATAGTTTTAGCTAAAAGTACGGTTAGAACATGAGTGTTTAAGTAATTGTTATCAATAGTCGGCAAAGGATTTAAAATATCATATTTATGGTTTACATATTTAAAATATAAATCATCATAAGTTTTATCTTGCTCATACCACATATGAGTAGGTCTTAAAACTCTATTAAAATCACCATTGTCAGCAATCCCTGCAATTTTCCCATTAAATAAGATTATTGTTATTACAATTAAGATTATAGCTATAAATATCATTTCTAGTTTGATTTTACCCTTCAAAATTCGCATTTTTACCCCCCTGTTTCCTTTTACTTCTTAGGTAACTCAATGATTCCCTTAAAGATTTAAAATTCCTTTTAAATAAATTAAACATACAAAACACCCCCTTAAGGAGGTGTTTTGTAAACTTTGAAATTATCTTTCACGTTTTTTTAAATCATTACGTTTAATTTCAATAAGTTTTTCATAAGCCTCGATATTTGATTTTTTATAAACCAAATCAATAGAACTTTCTTCTGTAATTTTATCCTTGTTAGTTTTAGAATATTCCTCTTTTAAAATATTTAAATGCTCAATATCATAATCAAGATTAGATTCCATAGGGGCATACAAATCTACTTGTAGCTGATAGTTGGTAATCAAACTACTTAACATAGTTTTTTGAACATGTTCAATTGTATATCTTGAATGATCTACATCATGAATTACTTTCATTTTTGGATTCAATGCAACTTTGTATCCAATTTCTTTCATCATAAATGAGACTACAATTTCCTCTCCGCCAGCATAATCATTTCCTTTACGTCCATATGACGTTCTAAAACCACCTATCCGAAGCAATGAATCTTTCCTAACAGCATAATTTGCTCCGTATGGGAACTCCCATTGATAATTTGAATATTTCATTTCATTATCACTAATAATTAACTGGCTCCAATATGCTTCCGTACCTGGTCTTACAATACCCGGCACAGGATCAGGCAAATTAAGAATGATGTTACCTCCAACTACACCTAGCTTGGAATCGGAACTAAAGCAATTGTATGTCTCTTCGATAAGATTATCGTCTGCAAGGGCATCATCATCAATGTATAAAATAATTTCCCCTCTGGCAGAGAACATCCCTACATTGCGCGCGAATGAAAGACCCTTTAAAGGAGCAACATGATATCGAATAAAGTCCTCCGTTAGATTAAATTTCTCCTTATATTCTTGAACCAATTGTAATATTTCATTATTGTATATATCATTATTGACTATTATTATCTCATAGTCATTTTTCAAGAAGCTTTGATTCACTACTGAAGCTAATGCGTTTGCTAACTTTTCTGATCTCTTATAGGTACAAATAACAACTGATACCTTTTTTGAATATTCCCTCTTTGTTTCAATCTTTTCTTCAATACGATATAATTGATCATTTTTCAATTTTAAACTAATGAGGCTATATAGTGATTCAGAATCGGTCACCTGAAACACTTTCTTACTATTAAATACTCCATCATAAATTTTCTTGTCAGTCGAACAGAATAAATCCCAATCTAATGCTGTATTTTTTAATAGTTCATTTTTATTAACACAAATCACTTTATGAACTTCGCTTGGCAAATGATCAAGAAATCCATGAGTCACGCTTTCATTCTCAGATATATATAAATAACAAATTGGAATAGCTAAATTGTCACTCGTTAATTTACCTAAATCCTCGAGTTCAAGTAATGTGTCCCCTTTTTCCCTAAATTTCTTTTTTATGAATTCTAAATCGCCGTCCCCATCAATAATCCATACTATAGGTGAGAGGTAATAATCTCTTCTATAATCGTCAAGCACCATTAGCTTATATCGATTTGAAGTAATCCCCAGTTCAGAATCCTGCGCAGTTAACGATTTATCATGCCATCGGTAATCATAAATCGGTTCATGAAATGAAGTATGACACAAGTTAAATAAGGAATTCATCCTCATCCAATAATCATAATCCTCTAGGGTGTGTTTGAAACTAGAGTAGTCACCCAGTACATGCGCCGCTTTAGCTCTATACATAAACGCCGCGCCTATAGTATTATTAGGGTAAATATTAAGTTCGAGAGTAGTAGTAGGTAAGGAAACAACCCCACTCCCTTCGGGGATTTCATACCAACCGTGCCCGCTTATAATCTTTCCTTGCGAATCAATAAGATTCATATTGGCATAGACCATACCCAAATTTTCATCTTTCTTTATCTCGTTTACCATATTTTCTATGAACGTTTTATGCATTATGTTATCAGCACTTGTCCAGGTATAAAATTCACCTTTAGCCATTCTAAAGCCCCTAGAAAGAGTTTTAGGTATTTTACTATTTTGTTGGTGAATTACCTTGATTCTACTGTCTCTTTGCTCATATTGATTTAAAATATTTGATGTGTTGTCAGTTGAACCGTCGTTAATAATAATAATTTCAAAATGCTTATATGTTTGTTGTAATATACTCTCAATAGCAGAGGATAAATATTCTTCACCGTTATAGACTGGTAGTACAACAGAAACTAAATCTTTTTCAAAAGAAAAATTAATATCGTTAAGACTGAATTGGTACGTTTCGTTAAACTTTTCTTTAAATCGAAAGAACTTATATTCATACCAGTTCATCATTTCTTCCTGTATAGTATTTGAGGTTTTAATGCTTCTATCCTCAACCTTTTCATTATTCTTCATTTTATTTAAGTATTTCGAGATTTTTAATTTTGATTTTTTGAAAAACACCTTAAACCCATACTGTTTCCATGTTGAGTATCCTTTATGAATATAAATGAGCTTTGACTTATAAAGTAAACCCTTCAATTGATTAGCCACTCTCCATCTTTTAGATAAATAAATATTTTCTAGTTCTTTCCTTAACGCCTGATTTATCAAATCTTTATCATTAACCAATTGCTTCAAATTCTCTTCACTTGTTTCGGAAGTTTTTAATTGATTTTCTAGAGTTCTTAATTCATTTTCTTGAGTTCTTAATTCATTTTCTTGAGTTCTTAATTGAACTTCTAATTGATTTTCTAACTCAAATTCCCTTTTGTTAGCATCAATCAGCTTTTTTTCTGTTTCAGATAGCTGAAGTTTTGATGTCAGCAACTCTATTTCCTTATCTTGAAATTCAGAATACAATGAATTATATCTAGTTTTGAATTCATCCTGGATTGATTTTAATTCAGTATTTTCACTACCCACCCTATTAATTTCATCCTTAATTCTTTCATAATCTATATTAAGATCATCATATTTCTGATTTAATTCAGATATTTTACGCTCCTTGGTCAAAAAATCTTTTACTAAATGATTATGTCCTGCTATATACTTTTCATCTATATTATGATTCAATAAATCATGAATAATATTTATAATTTTGTGAATTGTCATTTCCCCATTAACAGGAAATAGATCGCTTGCGAATTCTCTCCTTTTCTTGATGATTGTCTCATCAAATAATGCAGTGAATAATTTTTCTCTTAATTGTCCTTTTTCTTTCACAACTGGTACAATATTTTTTCTTACCAACTCTCCTTCAAGAGGTAGTAACCCCTCAAATGAATCAGTTTCGTTTTGCGGAAATATAACAATAGGCGTATCCGTATATAAAGCATCAAAAATGGCTCCGGATCCGTCTGATAAAATCACATCAGTTCGCGCAATCAAATCTACTAGCGAGTCTCTATGGTCGAGAACTTCCGGGAATATCCCCTTGATAAGTTCAACCCTTTCTTGCTCTAAATAGGTTGTTCCGTGATGAAGCTTAATCGTAATATTAAATTCGTTTTTTAATTGTTCTAATTCACTAATTACTTGTTCAATAGAAGACTCTACACCATAAGTGGGTAAATATAGTAAATTAGGTTTGCCATTATCTCTATCACTTTTTATTTTCTGAAAGTTCGCAAACTTCAATAGCCCAGTTATTTCACATGCTGCATAAGTACGAAGAACTGAATAATCATAAGTAGAGTTACATAAGATATAATCGAACCGCAAACTCCAGGCACCGAAATTCCAATTAGGCTTAGCCATGCCATACTGGTATCGAATAGTATATACGGAGTCAACTTCAATATAATATGGTAGATATGGATAAAAAGCTATCGTGTATTTTTTTAGCGGTTTATCGTTTATTAATTCTACTTTCTGATGAATACTTTTTAAAAATTCATAAGTATCTGCAGCCATATCACGCCACTTGTCTTCATATATTTCTGGAATAAATAGATCATAGCCAATATTCAGTCTTTCAAGTTCTATTAAAACTGGCTTAATGGTTTCATATAATACTGTATTATGAATGACAAAGGCTATCGGCTCATTATTTATTTCACGCACGATAATTATCCCTCTTCTTTATATTATTATTACAAGTCATTCCTTAATTTTATTAATGTCTCGTTTAATAAAGTGGACGAGGTTCCTTTGGTATAAGGAAAATATATTATTTTCACGCCCACCTCTTGAAATTGTTGCTCGTACTCTTTCCACCTGTTATTTTCATACCAATCATCGCCTACAAACATCACATCAAACTTTATTTTCCTCCATACTTCCATCTTATCTAATGTTTCTTGCGGTATTACGGCATCGACATATTTAATACTCCTAACTATTTCCATCCTCTCATTAAAAGGAATTACAGACTTTTTATGCTTGTATGACACTAAATCATCTGTTGAGACACCAACAACCAATCTATCGCATAATGCGCTTGCATTTTTCAGCAGGTTTAAATGACCTATATGGAAAAGATCATATACCCCAGAAGTATAACCAATAATCATAAGTTCCCCTCCAACACAGCCAAATTGAAATCAAACCAGCTGTCGTACGAGACACTGTGTGTTTTTTGTCCAGCAAATATATCGGTAAGAGGTACTGGAAAGCCAACTTTTTTTCTTTCTATTACTTCTACAGGCAATAAATCCCTAAACACTCTTTTTAAAGGAGCCTTTACGACTCGATTTTCCATTTTATACTCAATAGAAACACCTGAGAGTCTTTCTATCAGTCTAAAGTCTAAAAATGGCGATCTTGCCTCTACGGAACACATCATTGTAGAATTATCCAATCTACGAAGTAGACCTCTTAAATGAGCTTCTTGAAAAAATGATGCGGCTATGGATATCGGTTCCTGGTATACCAAGTAGGGATTAATTGCATCCTCAATGATTTCAATATCATCATGAGAGCCATATGAATATAAGTCATTAAATCCTTTTATATCCCAATGAGTGGTTGAAGCCGCCCACTTAAAAATTCGATCATATCCGAAAAATAACTCATCTGCGCCTTCTCCACTTAATATTACCGTATTCTCTGATTTTGCTTGGAGTGTCATGAAATATATAAGTACTTCATTAGGCACAGTTAAAAGTTCTTTTCTTTCAGTAATCAACTTCCTCGCAGTCTCCAAAAATTCTTCCCTATTTATCGATATACAATGATGTTCTGTTCCGAATTTATCTGCAGCGAGCTTTGACCATTTGAATTCATTTTCATTTTCAAACCCGATAGTCCATGTATGATTTACATTTGCCAATGCAGTAACTATGGTGCTATCAAGTCCTCCACTTAAATAACTGCCTACACTAACATCTGAAATTTTTCGGTAATTAACTGCCGATTCAATTAAATATTTTAATTCCTCGTCAGTTGGAGGAGCCTTTTCACTGTAATTATTCGACCAATACCTAGATACTTTTCCGTTACAACTGAAGTGGGCAGGTGGGAATTCGCGAATGTTCTTATACATTGTTCGGTTATTAAAAAAATTTCTCATTTTTTTATATTGACGTATTGCTGTTTCATCTAGATTTGCTGAAGTAAAGTTAAGTAACGGAGCAACTTCTGAGCTGATGATTAATTCACTATTTTGTTGCACATAGTATAACGGTTTAATTCCCAACCTATCTCTAGCAATAAAATACTCATTCGTTAAAGTATCCAAAATAATTAAACTAAACATGCCATTTAGCTTGTTTAACATTGAAGAACCTATTTTTAAATATAATTTTAGTATTAGCTCAGTATCTGAACTCGTTTTCATTTCGATCATATACTGAATGGCTAATTCCCTATAATTATAAACTTCGCCATTATATATCATCACATATCTTTGATCATCCGAGAAAAAGGGCTGGTTCGCCCGTAAATCTAGATCCATAATACTCAGACGATTGTGACCTAGCATGAAATCATTGTGCTGAAAAAAGCAAAGGGGGGCATCCGGACCCCTATGCTTAATAATGTTCAGCGAGCTTATAAATTCGTTTTTGGTAATCCGATTACTTTTTGCAAATAATATGCCGCACATGATATCCCTCTTATATATTTATTACTTGACTTTCAATTTCATTATCTACAAAGATTAATCCTGGAACATAATTATTCTCAATTTTCCTTACTTCAAAAACAGCCGCAATACTTATGCTGTCAAAATATAAAGGCTCAAAAGGCTTGGGTTTCAAACCAATGGATATTGTATATTTTCCGCTCTCAGATAATAAATTCACAAATTGGAATTTCACTTCTAATATCCCATTTTTCCTCATTGGTGGTAAAAGTCTTGCTTTATTATAGATATTCATTCCAAATATATCGACACCATTGTGATTACGAATCATATATCCAATTGTTCCTTCTGTATCAACATCCATATAGTATTGCGCTACTAACCGTAAAGTTACTTTATCCCCAAAAGACAATGTGTTTGTTTTTTTTCCGTTGACAAGTAAATCAGCTCGAATGAACCGTGCTTCACCAGTTCCCGAACGAAACTCATTAGCCATTTTAGTAAAATTAATATCTTCCTGATATAATAATGAAGTGTTATTTTGATCAGAAATGCCACCCTTAACAAACTTATCGAGTGATTGTACACTCTTCATGTCAGCAATTTCTTGATTCATCATATTTTCATAGGTCTGGACTACTTTTTTGACGGAACCATACTGAATCATCTTACCCTCGTTTAGCAAAATAGCCGAATCACAAAAGCTTTTTATTGTATCCATCGAATGCGATACGAATAGAATTGTACAAGTTTTAGATAATTCTTTCATTTTAGTTACGCATTTCGCCTGAAAATAGATGTCCCCAACCGACAGCGCCTCATCAACAATAAGAATCTCTGGTTCCACATTGATGGCTACAGAAAAAGCTAAACGAGCAAACATACCGCTTGAGTACATTTTGACAGGCTGATGAATAAATTCCCCGATATCCGCGAAAGAAATGATGTCGTTAATCTTGTCATCCATCTCTCCCTTATTATACCCCATCAAAGTACCATTCAAGTAAATATTTTCTATACCAGTTAAATTTGGATTAAATCCTGCCCCTAGTTCCAATAGAGCCGCGATTTTCCCATTTCGAATAATTTCTCCTTCTGTAGGAGTTATCACTCCAGTCACCATCTTTAATAAAGTAGATTTTCCAGAACCATTTTTGCCCAAAATCCCAACTATTTGTCCCTTATTAACGCTGAAAGAGACATTGTCTACAGCCCTAAATTCTTTATGATACTTCTTTTTTGTTAGATTAAACGCCTCTTTAATACGATGTGAAGGATTATCATAGATTTTATAGATCTTAGTTACACTCTTGACTTCTAACACTGATTTCCCCATTGTCTTCTCCTTTAAAGCACGTCAGCAAAGTGAGAACGCATTTTTTTATATAAAAAGATCCCCAAAAGTGAACTGAATGTCACAAAAGACCAAAAATACAAAGTTTGCCATGGATGATGCCAGAACCACTTGTCATTTATAAAAGTATCTCTATAGCCCTCAACAATATAGAATATAGGATTAACTTTAAAAAATATTTGGTATTCTTTTTCGACAATATTTAGATTCCAGAATATAGGCGTCAACCAAAATAAAAGTTGCAGCATTACAGCTACTATTTGACCAACGTCTTTAATAAACACAATAAGCGTAGAAGAGATCAAAGAAAGAGCTAAAGAAAGTGCCATTGAACAAATTAGATAATAAACCAATTGGATATTATATATGTTTGGGTACCAACCATATAAAGCAAACATTAGAAATAGAATTAATATAAAAAACAGATGGACAAATAAAGACGAAATAATTTTTATTACTGGCAGAACGCTAACTCGGAACACTATTTTTTTAACTAAAAAACTGTTCTCCGTGATCGAGTTTGTAGCGTTTGCCCAGCTTTCTGAAATAAATAACCAGGGAACCATTCCAGACAATAGCCAAAGAACAAACGGAATGTTGTCTACAGGTACTGTCTTAAAACCAACTTGGAAAACTGTCCAATATACGAGAATTGAAATTAGTGGATGGACAAATGCCCAAAGAACCCCCATAAAAGAACCTAGATATTTTGATTTTATATCTTTCCTAGATAACTCCAGTATTAATTTATAGTTTTTAAATACATATGAAATATAGTTCACTTGAAGTTTCACTTCCTAAAAAAAATTTGATGATCAATAAATTTTGGTTAAATGTGTATGATGAAATATTTACAAATTACTATAGTAAAGACGCAAAAGTTGTCTACATTATGGGTATACCATCTCCAAAACCACTAAAAATTCTGATAATTCCAAGGTGACTTAGATACTCTATTTTTAGTTATACCCTTATTTTACTTTGTTCCACATTTAAAGTTGCATTGTTTAGCAGAAAACATCAGACTTCGAGTAGCCAATATATGTAACCATTGCTCTCAGCTATCAAAACGTAGCTAAACATAACAGATGATTGGAAACATAAATCGCATGATCCGAATACAACTAGGCTATGCTTAGCTAATATTCCTGCCGCCCAGCAGCCTTGCACTGTCTATGGAAATAACTGCATCCCAGTACTTAGCAAAACATGCTGTTTATCACGCTTAAACAAGGTTTTTTGTCGCTTTATCTATTATAACGCAAGACGGTGTCTTAAATCGAACATTAAATCTAGCCATCATGATCATTTCTTGCATTGTCGTCTTTTTTGTTATTCCATCGGTTAGGAAATGGTTCCGTAGCTACAACAAGTGCCAACTAACAAAAGTAACGCTTGCATGCAGCCTTTCTGAGCAGTTCTAATGATGAATGTTCCAATTTACGAGTATATGCTGAGTTTCTTGTGACTTTCATTTTCTTTGTTCAGGCATCATTGTTCGTTTTGAAACCCCAAAGAAACTACTTATGTAACGAAAGACGTTAACCCGAACAACCAAGAGCTTCCACGCTGGTAAGTAGCTACAACGATTCTACAAGGCCCTGAAATCAAGATGTTTCAATAGGCCCAGTTCAGAAAAGAGCAAATTGTTCAAATTTCAATGAGGAATGCGACATAAAATAAATATAAAAAACCGACCCTTATGTGGGTCAGTTTTTTTATAAGAGTACAACTATTCATATTTTGTTATGGCCTCTTTCATGAATTTCAATAAATCTACTTTTAATTCCGGACGCTGAAGCGCATAATTTAGTGTTGTTTCTATAAAACCAAGCTTTTCCCCCACATCATGCCGTTGTCCTTCGAAATGATACGCCATAATGTCTTCTAATGTTCCTAATTTCGCAATAGCATCTGTAAGTTGAATTTCTCCATTTACCCCAACCTCTTGCTGCTCTAATAAATCGAAAATACGAGGAGTTAGTATATAACGACCCATTATCGCCCAATTAGAAGGAGCCACTTCTTTAGCAGGTTTTTCAACAAGACGTTCTGCCTTCATGATTCTTTCACTTATTTTGTTACCCGCGATAACTCCATATCGAGAAACCTCTTCCCAAGGAACGGGCTGGACACCAACCACAGAGGACTCATATTGCTCATAAACCTCTAGCATCTGTTTTAGACAAGGTTTTTCAGCTTGAACAATATCATCGCCAAGTAAGACAGCAAAAGGTTCATTACCTACAAATTTCCGGGCACACCAGATCGCATGCCCCAAGCCACGCGGTTCTCTTTGACGTATGTAATGAATGTTCGCCATTTCAGAAGATTTTCTGACTTCTTCAAGCAATGCTAGTTTATCTTTTTCTAACAGATTATGTTCAAGTTCAAAATAGTTATCAAAATGGTCTTCAATTGCCCTCTTCCCCTTACCTGTTACTATAATAATATCTTCAATGCCTGAGTCTACAGCTTCCTCAACGATATATTGAATAGTTGGTTTATCAACTATAGGAAGCATCTCTTTCGGCATCGCTTTCGTTGCCGGTAGAAATCGTGTTCCCAAACCTGCAGCTGGAATAATCGCTTTTCTAATTTTCATTTTGTTCCTCCAATTAATATCATAACTCTATACCGTTTCCTAATAATCATACTATACTAGTATACATGAGACTTTTATAAAACTATAGTAATTTAAAGGAGAATAACATGAGCATACTCGTCACTGGCGGAGCAGGTTACATTGGCTCTCATACCGTACAAGCACTGCTGGAACAAGAGGAGCAAGTCATAGTCGTTGATAATCTGTCTACCGGGCATCAAAATGCAGTAAAGAACGTTGAATTGGTTCAGTGCGATATACGTGACAAAGAAGCACTCAGCCAAGTATTTAGAAATTATAATATTGAAGCCGTTGTTCATTTCGCTGCAAGTTCACTTGTGGGAGAGAGCATGCAGAAACCTGGAAAATACTACGATAACAACATATATGGAACGTTATGCCTGCTAGAGATAATGGTTCAACATGGGGTTACTAAAATCGTATTTTCCTCCACTGCTGCAACATACGGCAATCCAGAAATCATTCCGATTACAGAAAGCGAAGCAACAAAACCGACAAATGCATACGGCGAAACAAAGTTAGCCATGGAATCTATGATGAAATGGTTCGACATTGCTCATGGGTTAAAATATGTAGCACTTCGTTACTTTAATGCTGCCGGTGCACACGAAAATGGGATAATTGGCGAGGATCATCAGCCTGAAACACACTTAATCCCATTAATATTACAAGTTCCATTAGGAAAACGTGATTACATTTCAGTATTCGGAAATGATTATGATACGGCTGATGGTACTTGTATACGCGATTACATTCATGTAAGTGATTTAGCCGATGCCCACATAAAATCAATTCACTACCTAAAATCCGGTGGAGAAAGTGCCGTATTCAATTTAGGAAATGGTAACGGTTATTCAGTTCTAGAAATGATTAATGCGGCTAGAGCAGTGACTGGACACCCGATTCCAGCGAAAATGGAAGAACGTCGAGCAGGTGATCCTGCTGTCTTGGTGGCTAACGCACAAAAATCCAGAGAGATATTACAATGGGAACCTAAATGGACAAACATCGAAGAAATTATTCATTCAGCCTGGAAGTGGCATTCTGCAAATCCCAATGGCTATGAAAGATAAATAACAATTCTACATACAAGTAGAGCCTGTAGGCTCTGCTTTCTTTTTTGTAATGGACAGTTAGGTCAGTCAAGAGTTTAATAAGTTCATTCAAAAATGATTTGTAGGCCGTTTACCAACTCAGCTATTTTTGACCGCTTTTGCATGAGTCATAACGATTGAGCAAATGGTCGAGTACAGTGGTTGAAGATTCATTATTCTTTACAATTGTCTAACTTAAAATGACCAAAAATCATCACACGTTCGGAAATCATTTAGTCGTTTTCAGTTGTTCCAGTCTTTCTGATGAATTTTACATGAAGCAATCAATAGTCAAATTTACTATAATGAACGAAAACACTTCATAATTTATACTCTGTTATAATGTGTCGAAAATGAAATTAGCTCGTTAATAGTATTTTGTGCTAGAATTAACAATGAATATTTAATGTAAAGGAGCATAAAAAAATTGATGACTTATGGATATACCGGCTCCAAATCAAAAAACAGCGAAGGTTCTAAAGGGCCTTGGCTGCTGCTTGGAGTCATTATTTTATTTTTACTATGGTCCTCATTCAAAGTTGCACTATTTAACGGACAAATGGCAGATTTCGATCAACCAATATATGTAGCAGCATTATGCTCCGCTATTATAGCCATGATAGCCATCGCTGTTGGTTGGAAGCAATTTAAATGGTCTAGCCGCAAAGACATATTGTCTCTCTTTGTATTCTTATTACCTGCCAGTTTCGCATTATCTATGATAACAGCAGCATCAAATTATTTGGCAGTCAACATGCTAATTATCATGCTGATGTACGGTATATTTTTTGTCGCTTCTTCCATTATAGCGCAAGATAGTGTCGTAAATCGAACATTAAATCTAGCTATCATGATCATTTCTTATATCGTCGTCTTTTTTGGACTGTTTCATTGGTTAGGAAATGGACCCGGTGTGACGGCACTTATTAAGTGGCTAGGAATTTCAACAACACCATCTGGAGCATACTTGAATGCAGTTATGAGTGACTCTAATGGCGAGCGGCTTGCATCTGTCTTCCAATATGCAAATACATATGCTGGTTTTTTAATGGCATTTCTATTGGGAGCGTTATTCTTTATTAGCAAGTCTCAAAAATGGTGGAGGAAATCTATCCATGCATTTATGATTGTACCCATTATGTTGTCAATCTTTTTAACTCTATCTCGTGGTGGATTACTTCTCCTCCCCGTTGCGTTTATCGTTGTTCTAGTTTTTTTAAAGCCATATCGTCAATTGATGTGGTTTTTGCATTTAGTTATCAGCGGAGTAATTACAGTTCTTATTTTGAATCCCGTTACTGAGATCGGCTTACGGGTTCAGAAAGATTTTTCCGTATCTGATTCCTTGAAGGGCTGGTCCTATATCATAGTAGGCTCTTTACTCTCTGCAGCAATCTCTTATGTACTTGAACGCTGGATTTCGCCGTGGTTAGAACAAAAAACAACTGCAGTTTCTAATAAACGATGGGGAAGTTTCCTAATACCTGTCGGCGGAGCAGTTTTGGCAGGTCTTCTGTTGTTTATTCTTATAGGAACGAATGTTAAAAATATGCTTCCTGAGAACATTACAACACGGTTGGAAACTATTAACTTCCAACAACATAGTGTTCTCGAGCGGATTACTTTTTATAAAGACTCCATGAAGCTCGTAGCGGATTATCCTCTCATCGGGGCTGGTGGTGGCGCTTGGGCTGCACTTTATGCGAAGTATGAAAATAACCCTTACGACGTTCAACAGGCACATAGTTTTTATATGCAGTATCTCGTTGAAACCGGGATCATTGGAATGCTCGTTCTTATGGCTTTTCTTATCTATATTTATTGGAACTACATCCGTTCGTATATAAACGCCAATGATCAAGAACGTGATAGTTATTTTTTGTACTTCATACTTTCAACGAGTATTCTTATTCATAGTGCAATGGACTTTAACATGAGTTATGTGTACATTGGTATACTTGTTTTCATATCTCTTGGGGGGATGACTGCTTCCATTAAGTCAAAACCAATCGAGAAACGTACGCAAAAAACATACCAGATTGCATTGACAAGTATTCTAGGAGTAGTTGGTATCGGCCTTTTCATTACTTCCATTCTCTTTGTTCAAGCATCTAGCTCGTTTGCAAGTGCAAAACAAATCGTCCTTGCAACTCAGGATTTTAACAAGACGATGGATCAGTTAAGAAAAGCAAAGAGCATTCGCTCTACTCACCCGGAATACGCAGCTTTCGAAGCGAATCTATACATGTCAGTATATGAACAACAAAAAGATGAGCAGTTCTTCGCAGAAGCGGAAAAGGTGTTGAAAAATGCACTGGGGGATAACCCTCATAATAAATCGCTGCTATTGCAGCTAATCAAGCTCTATAACATAAAGGGGCTGGACGAACAAGTCTATACCGTATATTCTCAAAACTCATCCAACTTCCCTTGGGACATGAAATGGTACGGTGAATATATGGATAAGGCTTTACGCGAGGGGTATAAAGCTATATCAACAGCACCAGACCAAAAAGAAGGGTATTTGAACGAGGTCATCGCCGCGTTTGAGCATGTCAAAGCAGGCGTGGAGCACTTGAAGACATTGCCGGAAGGACAGCTTCAAGGTAATCCATTTTACGTTACTTCTAGTATGGCTATGAATGCAGGACGCGCATATGTAATGAAGGGGGATCCTGCTAAGGCGGCTGAAACGATGAAGCCATACTTGCACGAGGACTTAACTGACTCGAAAAACCCTGAGAATACCCCTGAGGACAATCGTGAGCTCGCACGTTGGTACGTAGCTGCAACGATCAAACAGGGGCAAGTGGATCAGAATTGGTATAACAAACTTGTTGCACTAGGTTCAGACCAAAAAGAGCAGATTGATCAAATCGTGGAAATGAAATTTTAAGCTGAATAATCGAATGGATACAACAAAAAGGAACGTTCCAATGGCGGGACGTTCCTTTTTCTGTTCACCTTTATTTTTCATACTCAACTATCATACGCTTCATATACTCAAGTAAATCTCCCCGCAGCTCTGGGCGCTGCAGTGCGTAATGCAGTGTCGTCTCAATAAAGCCGAGTTTCTCACCAACGTCATGCCGTTGACCATCGAAATGATAAGCTAACACACTTTGTTCTGCGCTTAGCTGTGCAATCGCATCCGTGAGCTGTATTTCTCCGTTGACACCCGCTTCCTGCTGTTCCAACAGTTCAAATATACGCGGAGTAAGTATATATCGTCCCATGATGGCCCAATTCGATGGAGCCGACTCTTTGTCTGGCTTCTCTACTAGCTGTTCTGCACGAATGAGTCGCTCTTCTACAGAAGGGCCTGCTACGAGTCCGTAACGTGACACATGCTCCCAAGGGACTGGCTGTACGCCAACAATCGAGGATTCGTAACGATCATATACGTCAATCATTTGTTTCAAGCAAGGTACCTCGGCTTGTACGATATCGTCTCCAAGCAGTACAGCGAACGGTTCATTTCCGATAAATTTGCGAGCACACCATATCGCGTGTCCTAATCCCCGTGGCTCTCTTTGCCGGATATAATGAATGTTGGCCATCTCGGAGGATTTCCGTACTTCTTCTAACAGCGCTAGCTTATCTTTCTCCAACAGGTTATGCTCGAGTTCAAAGTAATTATCAAAATGATCCTCGATAGCCCGCTTTCCCCTACCTGTAACAATAATGATATCTTCGATGCCGGAGTCTACTGCCTCTTCCACAATGTACTGAATCGTCGGCTTGTCTACAATCGGCAGCATTTCTTTTGGCATTGCTTTTGTTGCAGGCAAAAAGCGCGTACCCAGCCCTGCGGCTGGAATAATTGCCTTTCTAATCTTCATCTTAAGCCTCTCCAATCTCAATCGTTCATCTAACTCCATCCGTTCATACCTGATGCTAACTTTAGTATACATGAAAAGGGATCAAGAAATATACTTACCAAGGTATACGTCATTGATTTTATTACTCATTTAACTTATTGCTCCTGTTCAGTATCATAGTTAACGTAAATAGCAATAATATGCATCCATCTTTTTTGAAGAATCTCCTTCTGTACTTCCTCCTTCGGATAAAATCTACAGATTACTCACCGTAATCAGTAAAAGATATGAACTCGAAATGGACGCCTTTCTAACAAAAAAACTCGAACCCAGATTTCCATGCAGTTCACTACACATTCCATCTAGGTCGAGTCGATTATTGTAACTTTACGTTATTAAGTTAATGACCACTACTTACTTCACCAATTGCCCACGCGTTACGCCGAGCTGGTTGGTTGCCTTCAGCTTGCGCCATACTTCCGTGCCGCTGATTTCACCGCGAAGTGCACGGCCGTACAGGTCGATTACCTCTTGCACTTGCTCTGGCGTTTCCTCCAAGAACTCGACACGGTATGTGCCAACGCCAAGCTCCAGGAAGTTAACCAAATACTCTGCACCCGACTGCTCAATCGCGTTGTACACGGTATTACGGCAGCCCTCGTCTACCCGAACAGGGTGGGACATGCCGATGCGGTCACGCAGGGATACACGGTGCTCCTCGCACGGACGACCGCAGTTCGTGTAGTCTGTTCCTTCGCTTAGGAATGTGCAGTACACGCAGTGCTCGGTATGGAACATCGGCAAATGCTGATGGATGACGATCTCCAGCATCGATGTATCTGCATGACGCAGCATATCGACCATTTGCTGAATGTTCAAGTCATATGATGGTGTAATGCGATCCAATCCTGCTTCCTTGAACAGCTGTACCGTCTTATGGTTCGCCACGTTCAAGGAGAAGTCCCCGATCAGCTGCGGGAACGGCTCGCCTTCCGGCTTGCCAGGGCAGATGGCCAGCTGCGGATCATTTGCAGCCTGCTCTATAACCTCTTGGCTAGGCATCCCTGATGACGCCCTCTTGCTCTCCCATTCCGCCTTCTCCAACTGGTAGTAATTCAGTGCACCCGTGTTGCGGACGAGCACTGCATCCGGCTTCAGGTTCAAGATGTTGCGATGGTATCCGTTCTCGTTCGGCATATGGATGCGCGGCGTTACCAGTGCAATCGGCTTGCCTGCTGCGCGGCATGCTTCAATGGCAGCAGGGAACTGCTTAATGAATTCAAAGTCAGCGTAAATCAACGATACATCTGTCTTCACGGCAGCCTGCACCTGTTCCAAGTTGCGGCACATCGCTGTCAACTGAGCACCGCCAAACGGTACTGGCGTCTGCTCCTTAACAGCATCACCCATAGCCGCGATATCGTGCTTCACGTATACCGGCGGTTTCGGACGTTCTCCTGCAAGCTCCTCCACGGCATGGCGGCGAATCGCATTCAACTCGCGCATCGGAACGATAACATCGCCTTCAAGCGCCGATTCCAATGCCTCAAGCTGATACACTGTACCGCCCAGACGACCGAGTTGCTCACGCAAGAGTGCCTCGTCCATCGGACGTTTTTGTGCAACCTCAAGCGGAAGCTCCGAATCCACTTGAACGACTGTTCCCTTTTGCACGTCCGTCCACCACGTACGCAGTGGCTCGCCAGCACGGCCTTCAACACGCACATGCACAGGGAAGACACGGTAAGGCTTGTCCGTCTCAAACGTGGCACGCATACGCTTATCGAGCGCCTGGTCGCTCGTCTTCCAGATCCGATCCCCAACATGAACGCGGCGCAAGTCCACGTCATTGCGTCCTGGCACGATGTCTACAATCCAGCCTTCCTCCGCTTCGCCTTCCAGCTTCACGCCTTGACGACGCAAATCGTAGATGCGTCCGCCCTCTTCCTTCTTCGTCGGATCACCAGCATCGAAGCCAATGCCGTCGCCGCGCTTCAGAGGCGCTTCCAGTTTACATACGACACCGTCACGCAGCACCTGCTGCACCGTACCCACATATACACCGCGGCTCTTCGGGAACGTTCCGTCCACAAGCTGCTTGTTGTTCGTCCCTTTCAAGAAGCCGTGCGTGAAGCCGCGAGAAAAGCTTTGCTGAAGCTCGCGAACTTCTTCCTTAGAAGGGCCTGCCCAATTGCCATCGAAATAGTCATCAATCGCTTTGCGGTACTTGCTCACCACGTTCGCCACATATTCCGGCTGCTTCATGCGCCCTTCAATTTTGAAGGACGTAACACCCGCTTCAATCAACTCCGGCACAATATCAATCGCCGCCAAATCCTTCGGCGACAGCAAATATGTCACATCACCCATCGGCTGATGCTCCCCGTCAACCATCATGTCATACGGCAAACGGCAAGCCTGCGCGCATTCCCCTCGGTTCGCCGAGCGGCCGCCCCACATTTCGGACGTTAAGCATTGTCCAGAGTAGGACACGCACAACGCACCATGCACGAACACTTCCATCGGTACGTTGGCCTTCTCACCGATCTTTTGAATTTGCTTCAGGTTGTTCTCACGGCCAAGCACAACACGTTCCATGCCATACGGCTTCGTAAATTCAGCCGCTTCTGGTGATGTAATCGTCATTTGTGTTGAGCCATGAATCGGGAAGTCAGGCGAAATTTCACGAATCATTTTCACCAACCCCAAGTCCTGTACGATAACCGCGTCTACACCCGCATCAATACAAGCCTCGATAAGCCCCTTTGCATCCTCAAGCTCATTTTCAAACACCAATATATTAAACGTCAGAAATCCTTTAACCCCATAACTATGCAAAAACGCCATAATGTCTGGCAAATCATCCATCCGGAAATTGTTCGCACGCGCACGTGCATTGAACTTCTCTACTCCGAAAAAGATCGCATCCGCGCCATTTGCCACTGCGGCACGCATGCAATCCCAATCCCCAGCCGGCGCCAGCAGCTCAATATCTCCACGCTGTATCCCTTGCTTCATTGTCGACATGCTCATCCTCCAAGCTAATTTATCCATTGCCGCATGATGCGGTCATCTCTATCTACTTATTTAAATATGCTTCAATTAGTATAGCGATCTTTACGCCGAAACTCCAGCATAGGCTAGAACTTCCTGCTCACTATGCCGCATACCTACACATAAGCTTGCTCGCTGCAGAGTTGCGTAAGGAGATTTCCACCTGCAACTAGACAACCAGCTGCACACGTAAGAAAAAGAAAAGCATCCCGCCATAGCTTGGCTAGGATGCTGTCTGCATCATGACTTCTTATTCGTCACTTGCTCCGTAAATTGAAAGGATTCCATCGTACGCTTGAAAGAGTCAAGCAGTTCTGGTGTTCGCGCCGTATCCTCCATGGAATACACGACTGAGAATACTTTGCCTTCACGCGCAATTAACAGCAAATTCACGGTGAAGCTCAATTGACCGGCCTCGCTGAATACTTTCATCTCGACCGCATAAGCTTTATTGCCTTGAACCGTCGTCTTCTCTTGCTTCACGATCTCAACCTTAGTGTCGCCTTCCCCTTTATAGTAATCTTCCCATCTTGCAAGCGCCTCTTCTACTGTTCGCACTTGATCGACATACACGGAGAAATCACTATCCGGCCGTGAATAATAAGCAATCATGCCTTCGTCCAATTCAACATCATAGTTCTCTTCTCCCCAAGCATAGAACCCGCTCGTCCACCAATCCGGTACCTGCAAGGTAAATCCATAATTCGGAGCTTTGCGAGGTGAGCTGACAGACCAGTCCTTGTACCAGTCTTCCCCTTTTGGGAAGTCTTCCGGACTTTCAAGATCTTTCTTTACACTTCCATCAACCTTCACCGAGGAAAACAAGCGGTTTCCAAGAGTAACACCCTCTGAATTATCCGGACAATGATAGATCATCAAATATTGCACACCTTGATCGATAACGAGCAAATGCATGCTCACCTTCCAGTTCTTCTCGTCGACTTTGCTTTTTATTTTAATGGATTTTGCCATTTTCCCATCTGCAAGTTTTACGTCCTGCTCAGGATCGACCTGCAAATACTCAGACTTGGTGGTCATTTTCAAATAAGATAAATGATTTTTAGCAAACTGGTCGAGCGTCAAACCAGGTGCAGCAGTCGCAATATTGTAATTGGCAGACTGTTCCCAATTTTTCGACCCATACGATTGGAAATACGTATCAGACGATGCCCACTCTACCGGCAAATCCATTGTCAGCCCTTTGCCCCACAACTCCGTATTGCGGTAGCCGTCCTTCACCGAGCTGATATTGGTTGCAGCACCAGCGGAAAAGCTCGTACGGAACGTATTTATGAACGGGACGTACTGCAGCATCTGCTTCGGTCGTTGCGCATTTGTATCAAATATACGGACAATGTATCGCTTTCCGTTGGCGCTAAACACACGCGCTAAGTACATATCCTCTTCATTTATAAACACAGATTGTGCATATGCAATCCCATCAACCTTACCCGTGCTTGCTTCATACATTTCTGACTCATCGTCTAATTCTTCCATCTGCAGATACTCTATTAATTGCTGTTCCGACGCCTGCCCCTTAAACGTATCTGCCCAATGCTCAAGCGGCTTCGATGCCCAATCCAGCGCATTGATCGTTACATAGACATGTTCTGTTGGATCCGCAAACATAACAGCGAACTCCTCAGGAGATAAGCTCTCATGCGTCCAGCCCTTAGGGAGTACCATATTCCATTGATAGTAGGAATTTCCGACACGCGCAGCCTTCGCACTCACATCTACAGCAGCACCTGCAAGATTCCCTGCCTGTTTCCAGCGCAATACAATCGATTTATCCTTATCCACCGAATAAGTTGCACCAAAAGCTTGTGCCACCTGCTTCAACGGCACCATCGCAGTACCGCCAGTCATTTCCGGGGCTACTGCCAGTGTGACAAGCTTGCCGTTCAGCATCGCCTGCTTCTGGCCGATTCTCATCCGAATGGAGGCAGCATCGCCTTCCAATATGACTGCATTATCCTGTTCCCATTTCAAGGCCGCATCGAACACATTCGTGAAGATACTAAGCGGCACCATCGTTGTTCCTTGACGAACGTATGGCTTCACAATCGCTAACTTCTCACCGTTCCATGTCGCACTCGTACTGCCCACTTTCAATCGGAGCATCTCCTGCTGCCCAGCCGCGGCAGTTGCTGCCACAGCCGGAGACGGAGACACGTTCCACCCAATCGTTCCCGCTACGACGGCGGCTATTGTCATAATCGCTACACTCTTCCGCCAATGATGGCTCGAGAACGGATATCGAATCATTTTCCCCATATGAAGCACTCTCCCCTTAGCTCTCCATCTATGAAATATACCCTTCAGTTTTCATGCACTTCTACTTCTACTTCTACTTCTACTTCTACTTCTACTTCTACTTCTACTTCTACGTTACTTATCAGCTTCTGCTGACTTCTCCTTAACAGTAGGCTTTACTGCTTCACTCAGCACTATCATCTTCGCAACAAGATTCCCCTTCGACTGCATCGTTAGCTTTACTTGTTGCCCTGGCAAAAATGACTTTAGTGCCTCATGCACATCGACAAGAGTCTTCACTGGCTTACCGTTAATGGCATACAGCACATCACCTTCCGTTATGCCTGCCTTCTTCGCCTGGGCGCTTACAACGTTCGTAACCTTGATCGGAACATCTGTCGGCAATCCAACATACGCAGCCCAGCTCTCTTCCAGTTCAACGCCAATCGAGGCCCGCTTCACCTTGCTATATTTGAAAAAGTGCTGCACAATCAGGTTTACCGTGTCAGACGGTATCGCAAATCCCATGTTCTCAATCCCTACAGCAGCGAACTTCATCGAATTAATGCCAATCACTTCACCACGCATATTCACGAGTGGCCCCCCGCTATTGCCAGGATTAATAGCCGCATCCGTCTGAATCAGCTTGTAACTGGAATCGACAGCCCGGTCGATTCCGCTAATAATCCCGGAAGTTGCAGAATTGCGCAGTGTAAACGACACTGGTGTTCCAAGTGCAACGACCCCTTCGCCCACCTTAAGTGTTGGGTTCGGACGTACAAATGTGGCAGGCTTCATGTTTTGTGCATTGATTTTAATCAGGGCAATATCACTTTCCTCATCAGCGAACCACTTGCTTACCGGATAGGATTTCCCTTCCGGCGTTACGACCACTGGCTTCTGCAGAGCTAAAATGACATGCGCATTCGTAACAATCCATCCATCCTTGCGCACAACGACTCCCGTCCCGTGAGACAGCCAGTTGTCTGAATCATCTTCCGCATCGATCTGACGGCCAATAATCGATACAACGGATGGGCTTACCTTTTCCACAATAGTAGGAATATCATTAGGCTTGTACTGATATGTATTCGACTTGCTATCATATGTACCTTTGCCGCCGGCTACCTGCTCAAGCGCCTCCGCTTCTACATATACCTTGTCCTTCACCTTTACGGCTCGAAATGACGCCTCAGCACCTGCCGCAGTTGGCAGAACAGATGCTCCAACCAGCAAGGAAACGATAAAAAGCACAACTCTGTTTCTTCCCATTCTTCTAGATAACTTCACTTCTGATGCATGATTTGTATGTATTCTCTTCCCTTGCCCAACCATCCGGTTGCTCCTCCTCTTGCCCCCTATGAAATCAGGGCATTCCAATCTATGCTTCCATTCTCCTCCAACCTCAGATCATATGCAAGAAAAAAAAGACTCCTTGATGTTATCCACCAAGGAGCCTGTCTGTAGGACATGTATGTATCGCCTTATGTGATATGTGAAGATCAATTGTTCAAAGGCTTGATGGCGATTACCAACCCTGCACCATTACCCAATCCGCATATAAAAATACAAGCAAGCTCACAACGGCGAAGCCGAGCGCAAATAGGTTGCGAGGACGCTGCTTGACTTGGCGTAGAACTGCCCAGATCAAGAGTAAAGTAAACGCAATCATAAATAGATCAAAATGCTGATAGGTGCTTTCGCTCTGTTGTGCTGCTTCGGCCAAAAACATGGTGTGACCTCCCTCTACACGTTCATTATACTCATATGCATCTATGTTATATTTACCCAGCAAAAGAATCAAGGCAAATTTTTCATATTTAACAAGATTGTCACCAATATTTCATAATTTATCCCTTGTCATTGAAACCCTGCATGATAGATGTCATTGAGTGAGAGATTAGATGGACATGTTTTCGCCACATCATTCCGTACCTGTGCCTTTCACTTTACTTGGCTTCATTCTCCCGATGCCATTCATAAGAGAAATTGAATGTATTCATCAGAAATTATAATAGCACTTGTCTTCACCATGCATTGTCGCCTTGCTGGAAATATGTTACGATTACCTCACCTATAAAACATACTATTTATATCGGAATAAACAAGTTTAGAGGGAATGAGGGACTGCCAATGGCTTATGATCCAATTTGGATGCAAGACCCTGTAAAGCTGAATAAGTTCGAGTTTGTCAAAATGGAGAAGGACGGTCTTGATGTCATTCGCGATATTATCGAGACGTATGCGCAGCAAGGCTATGAATCCATCCCCGAAGATGACAAAGGTCGTTTCAAGTGGGCCGGTGTCTATGAGCAGAAGCCGAAGGACGGACATTTCATGATGCGCATCCGCATCAATTCCGGTATTATGTCCGCCGCTCAAGCTCGAACGCTAGCCGATATCGCTGAGCTGTACGGCAGAAGCCTGATGGACGTAACGACACGCCAAGCGATTCAGTACCACTGGCTGAGAGTCGAGGACTTCCCCGATATCTTCAATCGCCTTGAACAGGTTGGACTCTATTCTTATGAGGCTTGCGGCGACTGCCCGCGAACGATTGTCGGCAATCCGCTTGCTGGCATT
>Ga0209025_1001320_pt1 | contig 33666 bp, 35 predicted proteins | sample AraplaMF_Col_mLB_FD_184256 | JGI IMG/M metagenome (GOLD analysis project Ga0209025, IMG submission 184256) | Arabidopsis root microbial communities from the University of North Carolina, USA - plate scrape MF_Col_mLB (SPAdes) (version 2) | ecosystem: Host-associated > Plants > Roots > Endosphere... | reverse complement strand
ACTTTGTTCTCAACATACTCTCGAATAGCTGGAGTTACCTCAATATTTTCACCGCGAATGTTAAAGTTTAACATGTAAACTCCTCCTTTATAACTGCTATACTTTATATTTCTACACAAGTGTGCGAAATTCCTCTAAAATAATTCTTTTTTTCAAAAATAATTTTTTCCTACAATAATGTATAAGCAAAGAAGTTAGATATGGGATGAATAAAATCCCATACTGATGAATGTTTCACTTTATGAATTAATGCTATTTAGTTTTGCCTCATCAGCTTCTCTTCTTCGGCGCAGTTTCAGCTCTTCGATAATCAAATCTTCAATCGATTCTTGATCATTGAAATTCACTCCATACTGCTTGCCCTTGCCAAAAGGACGGCTCCAAATTATTTCACCATAAGCTCGTACCTCTCTAGTATCTAGAACAAAACGTAAATCTAGAGGAGGAGGATTAACACCTAAATCCACTTCAGTAAACATCTTTAAACCTCGTGGACTAATATCTAGCAAATCAGCCATTGCCGTTTGCGCTTGATTGACTCTACCATCCTCATATACTGCAAAAGTCATTTTAATAGGCTCATCAAATTTAAATCGAAAGCCTTCTTGGCGTTTAAATATCATCTACCCACCCCAATACTATTCTAAACATCTGTTTAGCATGATTATGACACGATGCATGTTTTACATCTAGAGGGAATAAGTAACATATTCTACAGGACAAAGACCTATTTTATGACTAAATCAATTATGCCTAGGCATAATTGCGTCCGGAATCGACTTTGTGCTTGCACAAAGCATTCCTTTTCGATTCCGTGACATCTGCCGGAGGCTTTAATTTCTTTTAGTGGGTGTCGCTGAAAGAAGTTAAATGTTTCCCTTTTGTACGATTCAAATGCCGTGTCTCGTTTTCTACCAAAGAAAAGAGACCATCTTGTATCGATGGCCTCTTTGTTGTCTAAATTTGTCCAGTGTTTCCCTGACCGTATTGCTGCTGTCGATTAATGCGAATAACTTCCTTCCATGTATCACGGAATTCCGTCACTAATCCCTCAACTTCTTCAATAATAACGACATCACTTTGAATATTAGCCTCGACTAAACGACGATTGATATATTCATAAAGGGCAAACATATTTTTCGATACTTCGATGTCCATATTCAAAGTCGCCATCAGCTCGCTAATAATCGCTTGCGCTTTTATTAGATTTGTATTTTTTTCTTGGATATTTTTCTCTTGAATTGCCAGTTTAGCTTTGTGCAAGAACTTTAAACATCCATTATAAAGCATTAACGTCAGCTCACCAGGGGAAGCAGTTGTAACACTATTTTGTTTGTACGCATTTTGTGCTGTTAAATTTGCTGCCAATAAAGGACAACTCCTTTGAAAGGTTACTTTTTTACTAGTTTAAACCATTTTACGAAGAAAAGCTAATAGGTAAAAATTAATTCTTTTTATCATAATACATGCCATCCATCACACGAACATTCGAGTAGGGATTGAAGTATTGCTGTTCACTTTTTTTCGTTTTCTGTAGGTTTGCCATATCCTGTTTTACAACATCCATGACAGCAGCCAATCGTTCTTTTATCCCGTTATCTAATTCAAGTAACGTACTGTGTATTCGATTTTGTTCATCGAAATGAAAGCCTCCCTGTATCAGAGATTCAATAATCGTTCCACGTTTGTCCAACATGCTATTGATATTGTCAATGTAATCATCACGCTCTTCACCAATTGGGCTGTCTCCTAAAAGCTTAAATAAATTAGCTGATACCTGTAATAGTTGATCTATTAATTGCATAATATTCTCCTACTTTGCTTAATTAGAAACGACCGCTAAAACCTTAACCTTGCGCGAACATACTAGATTGCTGGTTTGCTTTATTAATTGCCTGCTCCATCGCTGTGAATTGTTTCCAGTAACGAGATTCGATATCCTCTAGTTTTCTCTTCCAAGTGTTGATTCGACTTTCTGTATCCATTAGATTATTCCCAATTGCATATTGAGCGTCCGTCATCGTAGAACGACCAGCTTTTTTCTCGATAGTAATTTCAAAACTTTTCATCGAATCACGCAATTTATCTAAATAACCACGTGTATCGACTGTTTTACCATCTACTACATCATCTTTTTTACCTTCGCTATTTTTAAAAAGCTTTTCAACTGCATCAGGGTCTTCTTCTAATACTTTTCGTAATTTTTTTTCATCAATTTCTAATGTACCGCCATCATTATAGTTTTTTGATGTTGTAATCCCAATGCTAAAGAGGGTATTATATTTTGAGTCAATACCAGGATTTGATTGAGATACTAAAGAACGCATACCTGACAGCCCTTCACGAATAAGAGTATCACCTCTTAGTAATCCACTCTTCGCTTTTTCTTCCCAAAGCTTAATCTCATTTTCTGACATGTTTTCTCTTTGCTCACTAGTCAATGGCGTATAATCACGATATTTAGTTTCTTTTGTTTGATCATTTAAATCTTTTATAAAACCGTTATAAGTAGTGACAAATTCCTTAATTTTGGCCATGATGTCATCAACATTTGTTGTTGATGTCATCGTAACTGTTTGTGCCTTTGGCGCAGCATTTACTTTATCATCATCAACAACTTTACCACCACTACCATCATCCTTTAATATACCTGCCGCAGTTGCATCTGCTGTTGCTGCTTTTTCGGTATTAGTTGCTTCCGTTAAACGAGTTTGAGCTGCTTTTTCTTCAGCATCTGCAGTTAAATACTCGGAACGCTTGATGTTTTGATCCGCTAAAGCATAAAATTGACCTTTTTTTTCTGGTGATAAACTATTCCAAACTTCTTTTTGTTTCTCTGTTAAATCTTCAACTTTTTTAGAACCATCTTGCAAACCTTTAATTAACGTATCTCCAAACTGACTATACTTTTGTTTTAAATCGTCAGCCTGAGCTTTTTCTTGATAAGTTTTTAAAGTTGCCGAATCTGTTGCTATTAAATTAGTTAAATCATCTTTACTTAAAGATTTTAACGCTTCCTTTACTTCTTTTGAAAATTCCGCATTATCGTCAATATCTTTATGAATTTTTTCAATTGAATCATCACTATTGAATGAAAAACGTTTTAATGCATCAATAGCATTTTGATCAAAATCTTTTAATTTCGCACCATATTTTTCATACTCTGCTTGAGCTTTGAAATCTGTAAGTTGATCTTTGTTTGAAAATAAAACATCTAGCACTGCATTAGATAGACCCTTTAATTTTGCTTTGCTTTCATCACTTAAAGAGCTTCCGTCTAGATTATCTTTGATACCTTGTACTGATGACTGGTTTTTGATGAAATCTATTTCATCTGTTGATAAATTTCTCCATGCATCACTTCCAAGTTTGTTGTATTGCACTTGTTGTGACAAAGTTAAAGTATTACCAAAAGCGTTTTTATAAGCAGTTTCATGGTTGGCTGTGTAACTATTAATATCACTAGCACCATAAGCTCCTTGTTTTGTTGTAAGATTTGCTTGTTTATTCGCTAAATTAGTAGTGGCATTTTTTAATTCTTCCACAGCAGTCTTATATTTATCTGCAATCGTTTGAAGGCCATTGAATGTATCTTTTAACGTCACATTATAACCCGAAATCGTAAACGTATTTGTTGTTCGTTCTGTCGCTATGCCATTCACAGTGAAAATAGCATTTTTTCCTTCTGTATTTTGAACTTTTTTAGGATCAGCAAATCCTAACTTGTTGAAAATGTCTAATCCACCTACAACTTTGATTTCATCATCACCTTTAACATCACCAGTGTTTTTGGCAGTAAATGAGAATCGACCATTTTCAAATACAGCGCTAATTCCTGCATTACTAGAATTCACTTTACTAATAAACTGATTCACTGTCATATCAGAAGTTATTTCAATTTTTGTTGCTTCACTTGCTAATTGGCCGTTGCTTTGAATTGCCTTAAATTCTATAGTTCCCGTTGCTCCTAAATCGGACATTTTCGTAGTCCCTACAGCATTAACTTGGTCACCAACTTTACGAGCTGCTGTGGCTAATTGTGAAACCCCCTCAATCGAAAGTGTTCCTGAAGCGTTTCCTGTTGCAGTAGCAGATACTAAATTAGAATTTGAACTAGCCGCAGTTTTAGAAATGAGACTTTTTAATACTAGGTTATCCGAAATATAAGTATCAAATGTTTTTAACTTTGTATTGACACTGCGATATGCGTCACGTTGCCACTCATACGTTTGTTTCTTTTGATACAACTTGTTTAATGGTGCTCTTTCCGCATTCATTAATTTTTTTACTATTGAATCTATATCCATTCCTGATGCTAATCCGCCGATTCTATTTACCATTATATTTTCCTCCTAAATGTCCTTATATTTTTTCGTCTACAATCATCCCTAATAACTTTTGCATCTCATAAAATGCGTCTAAAAGTTTTTTGGGAGGGATTTCTTTTACTACTTCTTCAGTTTGGGTATCAACAACCTGTACGAAATAACGATCTAAACCGTCATGCAACACAAATTTAGAAGCATTATGATTGATTTGTAAAAATTCATTTACAGTGTCTACCACATTTTGCAGCTTATCTTTAGATATGTCTTGCCCCTCAGCAGTTGGTATTTTTTCTCCTTGTGATTGCGTTATTAACTGAGATTTAATAGCGGTCATTGCAGTTTCTTCTAAACCAGCTTTTTTAGAAGATGTTGATGACGTTGCAGTTCCCACATCTGTAGATTGTCCTTGATCTGCAATACGCATGATATGTAACCTCCTAAACTTTTCTTATTCTTATATTTAATATCGGAAGTTTTTAGAAATATTTCACCTTTTTACGGCAAACTACTTTAGTTAACACCTTTCTCAAAAAAGCCTCTTATTCAGATGATATTTATCTGAATAAGAGGCTTCTTTAATATTTTACTATTATTTTAAAAAAACATTTATTACAAATTTTAGTTACTTTACTTACTAATCATGACAAACATATGCCCCATTGTTGTGTAACCTAAATTTACCATACCTTCACGGACATCTACCAAATAAGAAAGATTATGTTCGATCACCTTAGCAAGCTATTGGACACATTCAATAAACATTTCTTGCGTTAATTGTTGTTGTTTAGCGGTCCATGCCAATTAAATGCAACTTAATTAACGTAAAATTGACAACAAGCATCATATAACTTCCAAATAATGTATTAAAATCATATGGGAATAGATTTTTAAATACATAGTTCACAATATAGTTTTCAAACATATATTCATGTTCTTTAATAAAAGGTTCATATACATGAGTATAAGATTCTTGATACTTCGTAATGGTTGTTTCCATATCCTGTACTTCTAGTTCTTCATCCTCTTCCAAAGCTAAGCCTTCTATTAATTGTTGAAGAATGGCTACATACTTTTCTGAGGAAATGCCGCCTGTTATACGAAAACGAATTAAAGCACGGGCTAAATTCAGTTGAAAATTTTGATTACCCTTAATATCTTTTAATGATTCAATAAATTCATCATTATTTAAGCGATTTAAATAATCCTGCATAATTAGTCGTAACTCTTGTTCTAACTCACTCGGCTTTAATTGTTCAATTTTTTGTATGAATAGCCCTAAAACAATTAAACGAATTTCAATTGGTTGTTGCCTACTTTGAAGAAGTTGAATTGAAAAAACTCGCAAATCCCAAAAATGAGGATGTTTTTCTAATAATAGCTCCCTACTCATTAGTCCACGCGTATTTTTTGGTTCTTCTGCCTCAATAAAGCCTAAACCTTCTTTACGTAATAGAACTACTCTTGCTGCCTCTGGGCAAGATAATGTTAAGCTTTTTTCTGTTACATCACCGACACTTGTAAGGGATCTCGGGTAAACAGCACAGGTATTACATAAAAATTCTTCTCCTAATTCTTTATGAATACTACATAATCCATCCTCTAACATCATATGACACTTTTTATTGTCATCTAAAATAAACTTTGCATAATTAGAGTCATCATGACCTTTACGATTTCGTTTTACATATTTCAGTAATTTTTCTGCCATCTCTGGCTGACGTACTTTACGATACGTTTGATATGTTTTCTTTTCAACTGTTATATTCCAACCAGCACAACAAGTATCTTCACAAGCACTACCTATACAACCGAAATCTTGTATATATAGGAATTAAAACAGGTCTCATTTCCTATACCCTTTTTATTATTTGTTTTTTCTAAATCTGAACATATGCTGACTTATTCAAATTTTCCAAGGAATTTTTTGATAGTTTTAAAAATAGAGAGTGGAATCTTCTATAAATATATTTAACTATAGATAATATAAATGATAATAACTCTCGTAATTACAGAATACTTCAGCCTCATTGTACTAAAGTCACGTTTTTTATTAAATAACAACATTTTTTATTTTAAATCTTATTAGATTCAAAATAAAAAGCTCTTATAATAAAATTTGTTCTTTTAATATGCTAACAATATAGTTAATCTCATCATCAGTTAAACGAGGATGTATAGGCAATGTTAACGCTTTTTTATACCATTCCTCCGCCACTGGACATAGTCCCCGCTCATAACCAAGGTTTTGATAATACGGATGCCAATAAACAGGTATATAATGCACATGGACACCAATTTTTGCTGCGCGCATAGCATCAAATACTTGTTTCCGATCTTCATCTAATTGAATCATATACAAATGCCAGCCGGATTCAGTATCTCCTAATTGCTTTGGTATTGTAATTCCAGGAACGTTTTTCAAGGCTACATCGTACATTGCAGCAATTTCTTGTCTCCGTTTAATAAAGTGATCAAGCTTTTTCATTTGTGAAACACCGAGGGCTGCCTGTAAATCTGTCATCCGATAATTATAACCTAATTCTGTCATTTCATAATACCAGTCACCTTGCTCTTTAGCATAAACTGTTGGCTCAATTCCATGGCTTCGGAACTTTAATAATTTTTTATAATAACTTTCGTTATTTGTAACAATTACGCCACCTTCTGCTGTTGTTACAGGCTTTACAGGGTGGAAACTAAACATTGTCATATCTGCTTGTGTTCCAATCTTACGCCCTTTATAGCTAGCGCCAAAAGAATGCGCACCATCTTCAATAACGACGAGTTTATGCTCCCTCGCGATATCCATAATTGCATCTATATCGACAGGTTGGCCAGTAAAATCCACAGGAATAATTGCCTTTGTTTTTGATGTAATCTTTGAACAGATTTGTTCAGGATTAATATTATAAGTGCGTTCATCAATGTCCGCAAAAACAACTGTTCCACCAACATAACGCACACTGTTTGCACTTGCAGCAAAAGTAATAGGAGAAGTAATTACCTCATCCCCTTCACCAATTCCAGCTGCGTAACAAGCGCCATGTAAAGCTGCTGTTCCATTGCAAAATGCTACTGCATATTTTGATCCAACATAATCTGCCACAGCTTGCTCAAACTGTGCAATTTTCGGCCCTTGTGTTAAGTTAGGCGAACGCAATGTTTCTATAACGGCTTGAATATCATCTTCATCTATATTTTGACTGCCGTATGAGATAAATCGAGGGGAATCACTCATAGTAATAACTCCCAACTTAATGGTGTTCCTTTTTTTACGTCCTGCTTAATTGCTTTACCAATGACTAAATCATAGTACTTCGTTGGCAAACCAAGTCCTGGTCGAACGTTGCGAACATTTTGTTCAGTTAAAATATCACCAGCTTTTAAATCTTCACCTATATATAAAGAACGTCGGAATTTTGCTGATTCCTTTTCCGCATTTGTTGGACCATAGCACACATTCCCTAAACTTTGCCATGCACGCTCTGTTTCTTCCACTAACATTTTTAATTCATGTGGTTCCATCGAAAAGGCAGAATCAACCCCTCCTTCAGCACGAGATGTTGTAAAATGCTTTTCAATTACCGTGGCTCCAAGTGCCACTGCGGTAACCGATACACCAACCCCCATTGTATGATCTGATAAACCTATTTCTGTACTAAACATTTCTCTCAAATGTGGTATAGTTACTAAGTTCGAATTGGCAGGTGTAGCAGGATATGTACTAGTGCACTTCAGTAATATGATTTGATCGTTGCCTTCTTCACGAGCAGCACGAACCGCCTCATCTAGTTCAGCAGCTGTCGCCATACCTGTTGAAATAATCATTGGTTTTCCTGTTCGAGCTACTTTTCTAATTAATGGAATATCTACATTTTCAAATGAGGCAATTTTATAAGCTGGTACATTCAATGTTTCCAGAAAATCTACTGCTGTCTCATCAAATGGTGAACTAAAAGCAAGGAGTCCAAGTTCTTGTGCTTTTGCAAAAATCTCCTTATGCCATTCCCAAGGTGTATACGCCTCTTTATATAAATTATATAAAGAATTACCTTTCCAAAGATTCCCGTCTTCTTGGATAAAAAACTCACCTGTATGAACATCTAATGTAATTGTATCTGGTGTATATGTTTGTAATTTTAGTGCGTCTACACCTGCTTCTGCAGCTAGCTCTACTAAATGTAATGCTCTTTCTAATGATTGATTATGGTTACCTGACATTTCTGCAATAATAAATGGCTTCGTATGACGACCAATTTCTCTATTTCCTATTTTAATCATTTTATCAACTCCAATATTTTATAAACCCAAGCATTTGGTTTCTCATTCTGAGTTAGAGTAAGCCCTCGTTCACTTAAATCTTTAATCTGTACATTTTTTAATAACTGTTTGTAGGTTTCAGATGTCACATCACTATGCCACCCCAGATTAATCACTAATCCAAGTTCTTCAACATATTCTGTCCCTTCCCTTTGATTACTAGCTACAATTGTACTCGATGAGGGCAATCCAACATAACAACGTTCCCACGTTGTACTTCCACCAGCACCAATAGCAAAATCAGCCTGTTGCATTAACTTTGCCATATAATTAATCTGACAATGATAGTAATACCCTCGCTCTTCACAAATCTCAAGAATTTGTTCTTTAAAAACATTACCATTTCCAACAACTACATCAACATGTTTAAACTGAAAATCCTCAAGTGCCTCCAATATTTTTATCGTCTCATTCGTTGGATCCGAACCGCCCATAAAAACGAGTAAATTTTCAATTTTTTCTTGCCTTTTGCGTAATAGTCGTCTTGCATCAATAAATTCATCACGCATAATTAAATATTTTGGGCCTAATAGTTTTATACATGTATCAGACACTAAACCATCATAACGCGATTCAAAATTTGGCAATGCATTTTGATCTAGAAGTAACTCGCAATCATGCTTACGGTTCGCTAAGTCATCAATTACTGCTATTTTTTTTGTGAATACACGTATTTTGGACTCCCATTCTTTATCAATTCCATAATGATCAATGATATAAAGGTCTGCTTGCTCAGCTTCAAAAATATTTCCGAAGCCTTCCCTGTTTACATAATCAATTAGATTTCCAGGTAGATCTTGCATCCAAAAGATCACTTCACATCCATTCAGACGCAAATTTTTTGCAACTGTTAAACAACGCATGACATGTCCACTACCGATTTCAATAGATGCATCTGTACGAATAATGACTTTCATTAAATCACCTGCTTTTGCTCGATATGAGCATTTAGTTTTGCGACATCAGGATTATCTTTTAAAAATTGAATGACATTAGCACTTGAAATTAAAGGGTTGTCGAAATGCTTCGCTATCTCATAAATGAGTTTATAGTCTTCTTCTGTATCTAGCGTAATCCGAAGTTCTGGCGCAATTCGATTTGCTGGTGCTTTATATGTGACTGATTTAAACTCTTCTGCAAATTCGTAGGCATAATAAGTAACGTGCTCACGATGTCGAGATTCTAGTCCTACTTTATGAATATATAAAAGTGCTTCATATGAAATAAGTTCTACCGCTAATCCACGAGGTAATTGCCCGTCAATCAACACGATATCTTTACGTTCTTTTAGAATTAACTCTACAATTTCACTGGCCATTTCATAGTCAACAAATGGGCAATCAGACGTAACACGCATCACATAATCTGGTTTGTATTGTTTTGCACATTGAACATAGCGATCTAATACATCTTCCTCAGAACCTCTGAAATATGCAACTTGATGCTTCTCACACCAGTTTGCAATTGCATCATCTATTGTTAATGTACTTGTCGCAACAATAACCTCGTTAACACCTTTGATGGCACGACAGCGCTCGATATCGTACTTTAAAACATCTACATCTCCAAGTGGTTTTAAAATTTTCCCTGGCAAACGAGAGGAGCCCATTCTTGCTTGGATAATTACAATTGTTTTCATAGTTAAACTCTCCATTTATAAAATTATTACTTCCCTCGTAAACGATGTTAAGAAACTTTGTCCATCCCAAACACCATCAAAATTTAGCGCTTGTCCAATTGGTACAATCCGATCTATCCCTCGTGTTGAAATTGAATCTACTAGTTCCACTAACTCGGGTTTCTCAAAACCAAAATATGCAATTGTTTGATCTTTATCGATTATAGTTTGTTCTAAGTCTATTAAGTTTTCAACTTCATACTCAAAAAACAAGCCACCACCGCAATGTTGTTCACGTACATTCGCTGGTACGTCATTTAGCTTTATACGTGAAAAATAAGTTATAGGTGCTACTTTTTCTACATAACTTTCAGCAGCTAATTGTAAACTAGTCGAATACTTTAATACTTGCGTTGCTGCTAATAACTCATGTTGCTTTATCTGAATTTTACGTTCAAATGCCGTCCAGAAAGATTCTATTTTCTCACCTCTCCAAACGACAAGTCTTGGTGATGAACATGCCATTTGGTCAAACCAAAACACATCGTTATAAAATTGCTCAAGTAATGCATCTAGTGCCTCATTATTTAACTGCTTAACTTTTTCGGAATTTAAAATGGCTAATGAGAATCTGTCTGGGAATGCTAATTCATTTGCTATTGGCGCAAGCGGAATATTGCGAATAGCTTTTATCGTTTCATCGCCACCCCAAATAACACGTGTATGACATGCTAGACTAAGCACTTCCGTTGCATTCTCGTCATGTCCATATGTACAAATTATGATTTGCTCGGCTACCGATTTAAAATGCGGTAACTCTTCTAAGATTACTTGTAATAACTCATTTATTTCTGTTTTACTTGAGATTCGAATGATATTGCGATTCCCTGCAAGAAGTGACAGCATCCATGAATAAACGAAAATAGTATCAACATTTGAAGGTGCGATATGAAAAGCTGTGCCACGCCCACGAACTACTTTTCCCTCAGTAGCCTTTTCAAACTCTGCTTGCATTTGCTTAATATTTGATTTACGGAGCCAGTAACCTAATGCTACAACTTCAGGCATAGAACGCATCCGCACAAAACGCCTCGATAAACTTTGTGTAAAGGCAATGATTTCTTCAGCAAAAGGTTTACTCAGTTTTTGACTATTCAAGTTACATAGTGCATTATCAAAATTCACATTTTTTGGCCAAAATATTTTCACAAACGCACACCTCCTTGAAAAGTATCGCTACAACCGCGTAATTCTGCCCTCGGAATACGCCCAACTACACTAAAATACTTCCCTTTCCATCCACATGGACAATCATCAATACCAAGAATTGTGCCTAAATCCTCTGTCAATAAAGAATGACCTGGATAGCTTTTCGGTAATTCACTAACTACCTGAATTAACCCTTGTTCTCCAACCGGTAAAACATCAAACGTAATCGGATTACGAATAATCACATCCGCATAGCTCGGTGCATGTAAATGTCCTTCAGTACACTCCACAAAAATTGAGCCGACCTGTTCAACCATTCCATAATAGTTATGTACTTCTTGAATACCTAGTTGCTCACTAAGAAGATGATTAAAAGTTAAAGCATCAACTGCCTCGTCCTTAAGCTTTTTCCATCCCCCCCCGTGAATCAGTACACTATTATTAAAATTAATATTTAACCCTTTATCTCTTATTTCTTTATAAACGTACTGCCAAATCATAAATGTAAAACCAAACAGTAATATACGTTGCCCTTCGTATTCTTTTAAATATGCTTGTAAACCTTCAACATCCAATGTCATATCATCATTTAAAGCATAAAAGTGTTTGCGACCAAAATTCGAGAACCCTAAAATTCCCGCTCCACGTGCACTAAATGATTTACGATCCTTTAGCACAGATTTCGTATCTAACAGAATCATTGGCAAACGTTTATTACCTAAAATGGGTTTCATCACTTCTACAAGTGCTTTCGTTTGTACAATCGATGTTTCTTTATCGAGATAAATTTTAGATACTTGCTGTCCTGTTGTCCCACTGGACGTTAACACCTTTACAACGTTCTCTTGTGAAACCGATTTTAAATTCATTTGTTTAAATAACTGCACAGGTAAAAAAGGTACTTCTTCTAAACAACTTGCTTCTAGTAATGCGTTGCTTTTTTCTAGCATTGATTTATATTCATGGCAGTTTTCGAAGTGCCATCTAGTTAGTTCATTTAATTTAACTACAAGCTCACTTTCTTTCTCGGCCTGTACTAAATGATAAGGGACCGTCATAAACAGCTCTCCTTTAGCTTCATATAATCGGTTTTGCCACTTACAAAACGCGGTATTTCAACAATCACCTTAACTTTAAATGCAGTTTTATGAAGCTTATATAAACGTTCAAGCGCTTCTTTTACTTGCTCAACAAAATCAGCTTGTTCAATAGCTACAATTAATTTATCGTCAGAACCAGTGCAAGCTAAAGATATTTGTAGCTCTTCTTCAAGTTTCTTTTCTACATCATCTAAATTAATACGCAAACCAAATAGCTTAATAAAACGCTTAATACGACCTGTAATTGTAAAGTATCCATCTTCATCAACTATTGCTGTATCGCCAGTATAAAGTACCCCATTAAGTTCATAGCCATTTGCTAAGTCTGCTAAATTCTCAGCGTACCCCATCATGACATTAGCACCTTTATAAATTAACTCCTCTGTTTCTGCATCTATAGAAAGTTTACCACCAGGAATAGCGATTCCAATTGTACTAGACTTCTCTAATACTTTTTCATAAGGTATATAAGAAATACGCGGTGCAGCTTCAGTTTGACCATACATTATGTAAAATCTTATATTTTGTTCTATTGCATACTCTGCAAAATGCTTTACAAGCTTTTCATTTAATCGTCCACCAGCTTGTGTCATTGTCTTTAAATAAGGTAACTCCATTTTTGTAAAGCCGATACGTTGTAGCATTTGATATGTAAATGGAACACCTGCAATTGAAGTTGCTTTATGGTTTTTTACAAATTCCCAAAATGACTTCTCCATTACACTTTCATCGGTCAATAAAATTGAAGCACCTGCTAAAAGGTGACTATTCACAATCGACATACCATAGGAATAAGAAAGTGGTAGATTCATAATCGCTCGTTCATTTTGATTAATTTGTAGATAATCTATAATTGATTCAGCATTTACTCTAATATTGTCATAGGAAAGACGAACAAACTTTTGACTACCTGTAGTACCTGAAGTACTTAATAAAATTGCAAGGTCTGGATGAATATTTGTAACTATTTCTTTTGTTCTTATTAGTTGATTTTCGTTTTTTTCATATCCTTCATGACTCTCTAATCCAATAATCCATTTCGGCTGATACGTTTCTATAATGTTTGCTAATAATTCACGATTAATGCCTTCAGCAATCAGCATGACAGCATGCTCACTATTCATAGCTGAAATATAAGTAGCTAAAATGTCAATTGTATTTTGGCATAGTATCAAGATTAGCTCTTTACTTGCACTACGAAATTCAATTTTAGGAATTTCACTAAAAGCGTATGTTTGTTCATTTGTAATAATTGCCACATCATTACTTTTTAAATTAAAAAGGTTCATAAACTCGCTCCTTCTTTATAGGAAAAGGTGTGATAGCATCTACCACACCAATAAATAATTAAATATTATTTAATGTTTCCTTTATACTTTTAGCAACTTTTTTAGCAGTTAACCCGTAGTGGTCTAACATTTCTTCATATATACCTGCTTTACTATAATCACTAGGTAATCCTAACATTAAGTGAGGAGGCTTTTTAACCTCAAGAGCTATTGCTTCGGAAATGGCACTACCTACCCCCCCAGCAATAACATGCTCTTCCATACTTACTAGAAGCTTTTTATCTTTTATAACTCTTTTTATTCCTTCAATATCTAATGGTCTAATAGTATGAACATTAATTACTTCAGCTTTAATACCTTCTAATTCTAATAATTCTGCCGCTTTTATTGCCTCACTTATAATAGAACCAGTTGCAAATATCGCGATATCTTCGCCATTTTTCACTGAGATAGTTTTTCCGATTTCAAAGTTATAATCCTCTTTATAAATAATTGGAGATGGCGCTCCACTAGTTAATCGAAGATATACGGGATTAGGGTAATTATCCAAAGCTTCTAATACTTTTACTAATTCAAAAGAATCTGCAGGTGAAATAATTGTTATGTTTGGAATAGCACGAATAACAGCAATATCTTCAAAACTACAATGCATATTACCTATCATACCTAATACTACACCACTAGATAATCCTATCATTCTTACTGGGTGTTTCATTTCACCAATATCCATTCGAATTTGCTCTAAGCATCTTAGCGTATGAAATGGAGCATATGTTGTTGTATATACATCAAAACCTTCACTAGCTAAACCAGCGGCTATCCCAATCATATTTTGTTCAGCAATTCCTACATCAATAAATTTGTCAGGATATTGTTTTCTATAACGATCTAAGCCTGCTGGAATAGATACATCAGCTGTTATCACCAATAAATCTTCATTTTCTTTGGCCTTCTCTAACATTACCATTCCAAATGTTCCTCGTTGACCTAAACGTGCTAACATTTTATGATTCTTTAATGTATTATTCATTTTCTTTCACCTGCTCTTCTATCGCTTCGTTAAATAATTTATCTGTTAGGACAGCATGATGCCAATCAATATTGTGTTCCATGAAAGAAACACCTTTGCCTTTAATAGTATTAGCTATTATTAGTTTAGGTTTATTCGAAATACTATCAAATACATTTATTAATGCCTCAACATCATGCCCATCTACAGTGTAGACAGCCCAGCCCATCTCTTCTAATACTTTCTCCAAATGATTCATTGGTAATATATCGTTCGTTTTACCACCTAACTGAATACCATTTCGGTCAATAATGACTGTTAAATTATCTAATTTAAAGTGTGGAGCAGATAAAAACCCTTCCCAAATAGATCCTTCGTTACTCTCACCATCACCTAATAATACATAAACATGGTTTGATAATTGCTTACGTTTTAATCCTATCGCAACGCCCATAGCTAATGATAAGCCCATTCCCAAACTACCACTTGTAAATTCAATACCTTTTTTACGATTCATTACTGGGTGGCCTAAAAAGGCACTACCTGTTTTCATAAAACTAGCTAAATCTTCTTCTGTAATAATTCCATTCTCATATAAAGCAGTATAGTAAGCTAATACCCCATGTTCTTTACTTAATATAAAACGGTCTCTACCTTCATCTAAAAGATTTTTACTACTTACATTCATTGTGTGACCGTATAAAACAGCTAAAATCTCAATGATGGATAAGCCCGGGCCTACGTGAGCAGCATTATTCCCTGAAGCATTTGCTAATTTCAAAGCATTTATTCTCATATGACTAGCTTGTTTTTTTAATTTTTCTACTAAGCCTGCATTAATCATTAAAAAATCCCCCATCTACTCGTAATATTTGTCCAGTAATATAGGATGACAAATCAGATGCCAAAAATAACACACTATTTGCAATCTCCTCAGGTCTAGCTAAACGTTTTAAAGCTAAATGACTTTGTAGTTGTGTCAAAAACTCTTCATTTGTGACTGCATTTGATACCATATCGGTTTCTGTAAAACCTGGAGCAATCGCATTTACTCTAATATTAGCACTACCTAGTTCATTCGCTACTGTTTTAGTAAAAGCATTAAATGCTGCTTTACTTACCGTATAGGAAATCATCCCTTTGTAACTATCATCGGCTGCAATAGATGTAATATTTACAATAGATGCCGCTGTACTTTTTCTCATTAACTTCACAATATATTGCGTCAATAAAAAAGGGCCATAAAAGTTAACTTTCATTTTTTCTTCAAGTGTTTCCATTGCAGTCATTTGATAAATTGTATCTCCAGCAATCCCAGCATTGTTAACTAATATATCGATCGTAGGGAACAGTTTTCTTATTTCTTTTATGGCTAGTTTCACTTCATCTTCCTTACTAATATCAAAATAGACAGGTGTTATTTGAACACCTGTCTCGTTTTGAAGATTAGTTAAGTAGCTTTCAAATTCCACAGTACTTTTTCGAGCACATGCAATTATATTAGCGCCCTGTTTAGCAAATACAGTTGTAATGGCTTTTCCAATTCCCCGATTACATCCTGTTATAACCGCTACTTTTCCGCTTAAAAGCATACTAACTACCTCCTACTTATACTTCAACATCATATTTCTTTAAAATTTCTATACCAATTGTATATGAGCTAAACTCAATCACATCATCTGTTTCAAGCATTATGTCAAATACATCTTCTAGTTCAGCAACCATTGCCATATGCCCTACAGAATCCCACTCTTCAATTGAGTTATATACTAAAGTTTCATTTAATTGGTCCTCAGTAACATTAAAACACTCTTTAAAAACATCTTTATACTTGTTTAGATTATTCATTGCTATTTTTTCCTCTCAATTCAAATGGAGCTCTTAATTTATGATATTTTTGATAGTTATTAATCCATGTATCTTTTAAAATTTCAAGAACTTCCACATCATAATATACACCATCTTTTTTTATATGCTGAGTTAACGTACCTACTTTTCTAAATCCATAATGATAGTCCATTTTCAACATAGATTCATTTATAGAAAGAACTTCAATTACCAACTTATTAAACTTCATTTCGAAGAAGTAAAAATTTAAAAAATAGGGTAAAATACGGCTTGAAACAATAGAATACTCTAATTCACCAATATAAAATCCCGAACTGGCTTTCTCATGTATGTAGTCAATATTATTTAATGAAATTAAACCTATAGGATTATCTTTATAAACAATAACCCAATTTAATTGAGTATTATCTTTGTTTATCTTTTCAAACCATTTCTTTTGTTTGTTAAAATCAGGCTCAATATCTGTATACATAAATTTAGTTACATGTTCACTAGTACGCCATTTCATTACTAAATCTAAATCATCTTCATCTAATAATTTAAATTCCATACTCATTATTATTCACCACTAATATATTATAATTTATGCTGCGTATCCTATACCATCATAACTATTTGTCGCCGATTAATATAAATTAGATCTCTTTTTTTCCTATCATTCTCTCTAGATCTCTAACACTTAACCATTCCTTATTATTATCACTCGTATAAGCAAAGTCCTCTGGTAAAGGAATACCACCTTCAAATTTATCAGCATACCACCAAGAAAATTCAGGTTGAATGACATAATATGTATCAAACTCTAATGTATGACGAGCATCATCTTCCATTATCATCGCTTCATGAAGCTTTTCACCAGGACGAATTCCGATCACTTCTATTTCACATTCAGGACCAATTGCTTTAGCTAAATCTGTCACCTTCATACTTGGAATCTTCGGCACAAATATTTCCCCACCGTACATACGCTCTAAATTATCTAATACGAATTGTACTCCTTGATCAAGGGTAATCCAGAATCGTGTCATACGCTCATCAGTAATAGGTAATTTACCTGTATCTTTAATCTTTTTAAAGAATGGTACTACGCTACCACGACTTCCTACTACATTACCATAGCGAACAACAGCAAACCGTGTTTTCTTTTCTCCTACATAAGCATTAGCCGCGACAAATAATTTATCAGATGCTAGCTTTGTCGCACCATATAAATTCACAGGGCTACATGCTTTGTCTGTCGAAAGTGCAATTACCTTTTCTACACCACGATCAATAGCTGCTTCAATAATGTTTTGTGCACCATGGATATTGGTTTTTACCGCCTCAAATGGATTATATTCACATGCATCAACATGCTTCATAGCAGCTGCATGAATGACGATATCCACACCATCGAATGCACGATATAAACGGTCTTTATCCCTCACATCACCAATAAAGAATCGGATGCGTTCATCTTGGAACTCTTGTTTCATTTCATATTGCTTGAGTTCATCGCGACTGAAAACGATGATTTTTTTTACACCTAATGTAAGTGCTTTTCCGATAAATTTTTTACCAAAAGAGCCTGTACCGCCTGTTACTAATACCACTTTATCTTTTAAAACACTCATTGTATTTCCCCTTATCTGTGTATCATATAAATATTATATCGGATAATTTTAACGTATTTCTACATTTGAAAAATAATAAATATAATAATTAATGCGGTACCCCTTCTTTTCTATACTAATTTACTTTTAGCCAATACTCTACACCATTTTCACAATATCAAACGATTCATTTTAATAGAATATACGAAAAAACACTTTTTGAATTTAATTATAAATTCAAAAAGTGTTCTTATTTAACTATCAGCTAGGACAAAATAATTAATTTCAAGCTATTATTTGTTCAAAATATGGCATCACTTCATATTCAAAAATATCAGCTACAAGAACAAAATCTTGTTTTTCTAAACCTTCGTTGATAAGATTTAAATAATCTTCTAATTGATGTTTATTTAAATTCGCATTGACCCCTTGCTCCATTAATATCTCTTCCATTTGTTTCATCCAATTTATTCCTTCTGAAAAATTCAATATTTCATTTAAAGCTGTTTGAACATTGTCAGCTCTTAAATTATCAGCAATATATTGCAACCCTGTCGGAATTTTAGCTACATATTTATAATATTCATCCACAATCTCTAATTTATCCATTTTAACAACCCCCGAATTCGTCTAATGCTATTCTTGTATATTTTAAAGATTTTTCAGTTGCCTCTAAAATATTTTCATAAAGATACATATTTTTTTTATGAATTTGTTTAAATTTTTCTTTTGTCTCTATTTGTTTATTATCTATGTTCATTCTCATTACATCCATAGTAATTGGATCAATGATTCTTTCCATAATAACTTGTGGGTAATATTCTTTCAATTTAGAATCAATTTTATCTAACTTTTTTAATGTACTAGCTGAAAATAAAGTATTATTTCTTTCTTCTTTTAAAAGTTGAATCGCTTCAACTATTAATTTTTTTATTTTTAAATAGATTTCGATTTCTTCACTCATAAATTCTTTATAAATTGCATCGTTATCATTTACTTCATTATTAAGTTTCAACTTTGGAATATTATTTGTATGATTAATATAATTTTCACAAAAAGCTTCAAAATCTAATTGTGGTATACCATTAATCTTCACACCGCCTTCCGTACAATTATAGATTTTATGATGATGCTGTAGGATTTGATATAATTTCTCTAAACCTTTTCTCATACTATTAAATTGGTGATTTGTTTTTACAGATTCTCCATAGTATCCCTCTACTTCAAAAACCATATCTTTCTTGAAAAACTCATCATTCAATTCACTGTAATGGTTATTATTTTCTGCATGGGATTTATTGTTCGTAAATGCTAAATCCTGTCCAATGATTGCTATAGGCCCTGTACTGATTTTACTTGCTACTTCTAATGCGGTTATAGCAACTGTACCACCAGTTGATAACATCGGAAGATCTTTTCCTAGTCCTTCTTTAATGCGATTTTGTATACTATCTTCTCCATAAAAACAAAAACTATATCGGTTTCCTTTGAAATCTTTTTCTATTCTCCATGCATTTCCTAAACCATAAATTAAATCGAAATTATTATTTTTAATGTTTTTAAAGTGTAAATAATTACTTTCTCCACCATCCATCGATACTACATAGTCAGGAATAATATCTGCAGCTAATAATGAGTTAATTGTTGATCCGGCACTAATTATCAAACATTTATCTTTTATCTTTTTCAACACTGATAATTGTTTCGTTAATGAAGGTCCTCCCGAAGCAAGGATCACTGGACAATCATATTTATTGTAAAGTTCTTTTAAACTTTGATCTTTATGAACATAATGTAAATTCATAATGTAATTTTCCTGCCATAAATCACCAAAAAATCTTATTGTATTTTCATTCACAATATCTTCAATTTGAATATGACGAATAAAATCAAGGAATTCTTTATATTCCCTGTCAAAAATTTTATCGTAATTAGGCGAAACCAGTATATTGACCTTACGATCAAAGTCAGCAATATGATTCTCACTACGTTTACAAAAGTCTTGGAAATCAGAAAAGACATTAAATATTTTATCTTTATTTTTAATATTTAAACGATTAAATAAAGGATCGTATACTAAAATATCTGTTTTTTCATACTTCTTAGCAATAGTATTAGCTATATAACCTAACCCATACCCAAAAAGTATATTTAAATATCCTTCTTTATAATTATTATCTATGTATTTATCAGCTTCTGCTTCTGGATTGTAATTGCTATGTAAAAAATAACCATTAACTTTTGCATTAGGTTTTTCATTTTTTGTTTGTAAATAAATTATTTCTAAATCTTCCATAAAGTCGTCTCCTTGCTTCACTTAGTGAGGCTTTTCCTTATAAGAAAGGATTTTTTAGTGATACCTGTTTACCAATAACGATATATCAACTTCTTAGTTTATATCGGTATAAAATAGGATTTTTAAATTTTTTATAAAAAAAAGCTTGAACGAAATTTCGTTCAAGCTTTAAATATCTTATGTTAAATATTAATCAATTATTGTAATAATTGAAGTACACCTTGTGGTTGTTGGTTAGCTTGAGCTAACATAGATTGAGCAGCTTGCATTAAGATGTTGTTCTTAGTGAAGCCCATCATCTCTTTAGCCATATCTGTGTCACGGATACGTGATTCAGCAGCTGTTAAGTTTTCAGATGTAGCACCTAAGTTGTTGATTGTGTGCTCTAAACGGTTTTGAACAGCACCTAAATCAGAACGTTGTGAAGAAACTGTTTCTAATGCATCATTAAAGTTTTTAATTGCTTTGTCAGCAGCTGTTTGTGAATCAATTTTACCAGTGATTTTTAATCCAGCTGTATCCATTGTAGCAATTTTTAATGTAATAGCTTGGCCATCATTAGCACCGATATGGAATTTTTTACCAGAGAAAGTACCATTTAATAAATTTTGAGTATTGAACTCAGTGTTTTTAGCAATACGGTCGATTTCTGATTTTAATGCTGTAACTTCTTTGTTAAGTGCTGTACGGTCTGCATTTACGTTAGTGTCGTTCGCAGATTGTACTGCTAATTCACGCATACGTTGTAGGATAGCATGAGTTTCGTTTAAAGCACCCTCAGCAGTTTGGATTAAAGAGATTGAGTCTTGAGCGTTTTTAGTAGCCATATCAAGACCACGGATTTGTCCGCGCATTTTTTCAGAGATTGCTAAACCAGCTGCGTCATCGCCAGCACGGTTTACTTTGTAACCTGAAGATAATTTCTCAAGGTTTTTAGAAGCTTGAGTGTTGTTGAAAGTAAGGTTACGGTGTGTGTTTAAAGCTGAAATGTTGTGTTGAATTCTCATTTGGAATTCCTCCTTGAATGTTTGTTTTGTTATTCCACATCCGTGTGGAATTTCGGTTTAGGTAGTATGTATGTACTTCCTGCCCCTTACAATCTATATATCGTATTTAGTTGGGAATGTTTAATAGTTTTTTTGAAAGTTTTTTTATTTTTTTATGTAATAGATTACTAGTTTAAAATTATTGATTCTCTATTTTTTCTTTAGCTGTTCTAAAAAGCTTGAAGATGCTGATAAAGCTTCTCTATTTTGAGCTTGAATTGCTTCAAAAACTTCGGAACGGTGTACTTTAACTGTTTTTGGTGCGACAATGCCTATTTTTATTTGCTCACCTTCGACAGCTAATATTTTAATTTCGATTTGATCGCCAATCATTATAGATTCATCTTTTTTTCGAGAAAGTACTAACATTATTTTGCACTTCCTTCCAATGTTCTCATTGGGAAACGTAATGGATAGGATTTATTATCTTGAAGGACTATTTGTTTACCACATTTTTTATCCATGTTAACGATTAAAGGTGCAAGCAAATTAATAGTCGATTCTTGGAATGTTTCCTTCATTGTTACAATAGAATATGTAAGTACGTCCTCTTCCTTCTCAATCTGTAGCTGGTCACGATCATCTTCACTTATATCAAAGCTGTAATCTTTTTTGAAGGCGAACGGATACGCAACTACAAAACCAATTTCTGTGTGCTCAACGGATTGTAATATTGCTAACGGAAGATCTGCATCAATTGGTAGTATTACGAATTTTTTTTCATCCTCTAATCCTAATAATCCGTGTTCAAACGTAAGGATGTCTTGTTCAGATATTTCGACTTCACCTAAAAATTTAGTAGCAATTTTCATTCTTTTATACGCTCCTTTAAATGACGACATTGATGTCAACATCTGGTCTTTGTACCATTGTACCAGTTACTTTTCCTGGTGTGTATTCATGGATTGGTTTGTTCACTTTTGCGTCAATTATTGGCTCTCTACGCTGAATATTCACATCTGTTGTACCTGGTGTATAGTCAGTTTTCACAGAACCTATAGATGGGACAAATATAATATTAAATGGCGTCCGGTGTGGTCCATGATTTTGTTTCGCGATATTTTGGATAGTTGCACGGCCCTGACCTTTACCAGCATTGTCCATCATTTGACGTCCCTCACTCGCTCTACGTGCCATTCCCTTGAGTGCCTCTTGTTTTCCCTTTTCTGCGTAGTTTGCACTTGATTCCAATGGACCAATCATCCCTATATCCCGTCTTGACTGAGAAGAGTCTACTTTTAAAACACCTCTAGTCGTACGAATTTCCAAAATAGCGGCTGGCTGTTCAATATGTTGAGTAGCTTTAGGTTGTTTAATATATTGTTGCGGCTTTGATATGTTAAGGTCTATTTTAGCGTCTGTTGTTTGAATTTGAATTTGTGGGAGTCTCATAAATACCTCTCTTTTCAATAAAAGCGTCTGAACAAATTGTTCAAACGCTCTATTACTCATTATAAAGTTTACCCCTAAACCATTCGCTTTCGGGGCAGAACCTTAGTAGATTTTAACGGATAAAATCTACTAAGGTTTGCTGAATGATTTTTGCTCCTACGGATAGAGCGGCTTGGTGAATGGATTCTTGTGTCACCATTTCTGTAATCGTCTTCGCATAGTCTGTGTCTTCATTGACAGATAGTTGTTTTGTTACATTTACTTCTTGAAGACTTAGTCGATTTCCCATCATCTCTACACGATTTTGACGAGCGCCGACATCTGCTCTTAGGGTCAATGCACTTTCATAAATACCATCTAAACCAGGAATTTTACTAGTACCACTTGTTACTTCTAAACCAAGTGCATCGCCAATCTCTGCACCTGTTGCACCACTTTCTAAAAGTGTAGTAATGTGCGTCATAAACCCATCAATTTCATTAAATAAATCAGCACCCGGAGTATTAATATTCATTGAGATACCATCAAAAACGTTGATTTCTATCGGCTTCTGTCCTCCTGTAGTAATACCTGGGTTTTGTGGTCCTGTTTCATCAGTATAAAGCGGCTGATTTGTATGCGTGCCTGAAAAGATATAGTTTTCGCCCACTTTTGTATTGGCGATATCACGCAATTGGCCCTTAATTTGTTGCATTTCTGCATTAATCTTTTGACGATCATCAGCAGTATTTGTATCATTGGCAGCTTGTACAATAAGCTCCTTTACACGTTTTAATGCTCCGCCTACTTGATCAAGCGCTTCGTCTGTTGTATCTAGCCATGTATTTGCTTCACGTAGATTTCGTTGGTATTGTTGGTTTTTATCAAGATCTATACGATAGCCCATTCCCTTTACCGCTACAACTGGATCGTCGGATGGTCTTGAAATTACACTACCTGAGTCCAACATATCTTGATATTTAGACATTTTATTATAGCTTGTATTTAAATTGCGTAGCATATTACTCGATAGCATTGATTGTGTAACTCGCATAAATTTATCTCCTCCTAGTTAAGGGACTATTATAGCCCTACTCTCCCCATACCGTTGATGATTTTATCTAATGTTTCATCTACCACTGTAATCATACGTGCATTGGCATTGTATGCTTGCTGGAATGTAATCATATTAGTCATCTCTTCATCTAAGGAAACGGAGTTCATTGAATCACGACGCTTCGAAATTTCCAAATGCATTGTTTCAGAGTTGAATGCACTACGCACAGCTTCCTGTCCCTTAACCGCTAAGTCCCCTACTAATGATTTATAATAGTTTTGGAATGTACCTTTCTTTAAGTTATCTTGAGCCTGCGATTGCAGCGCTGCTAACTTACGCATGTTTCCATTATTACCTTCCTCACCTGCCGTATCAGATACAGCTACTTGCTTCGGATCGGTAATCACTACTTTAAAATCACGTGCAGTCGTCCCAGAGAAAAAGTTCTGACCTGTACTACCATCTAAACCAAAACCTTTACTATGAGCTTCATTAAATTTTGTTATAAATTCATTTGCTAGATTATCTAAATTAGCAAGCATTTCTGGGTAAGTACCTTGTCCACCGCTATGTCCATACGCATCAATTAATGCACGTAATGAACCTTTACCAGGTTCCATTTTACTGTAATCAATTGCAATTCCATTTGCGGGATCTCCTGGTGGCTCGCCAATAGCAGAAATTTTAATTTCCTTAAAGTTAGCATAGCTCCCTGTCGCTTGGTCATCTACATCACCATCAATGCGCTGATCGTTCGTATCCATTGTTGCAAGTGCAGCATACTGTTTACCATCTACTAATTTAATAGGGGTACCGTCCGCTGATAGATATGTAATTGTCATCGAACCTTCAGCTACATCTTTTGCTAAACCACCTGATTTTTGCAATGAAACAGTTACAGGAATATGTTCATTTAACTGATCTACTAATACATCACGTGCATCATATAAATCATTTGGCACATAACCACTCGGCTCAACTTCTTGAATTTGTTTATTAAGGGCTGCAATTTGTTTAAGAATTGAATTCACTTTATCCGTCGATACACTAATTTCATTCCCAATATTACCTTGGATCTGTTTTAGCTGTCTATCCATATAATTAAAGGACTCAGCAATTGCAACTCCTTTAGAGATTAATACCTGACGTGCAGCTGTATCTTTTGGATTGTCAATAACATCCTCCATAGACTTCCAAAAATCTGTGAATGATTGGTTAATACCAAACTCTGAAGGCTCTGACATGATATCTTCCATCTGCGAAATTGATTTTGCCGTTGAATCCCAATAACCTAACTTATTCGTTTCTTGACGATATTGTCGATCGGTAAATTGATCACGCATGCGTTGAATCGAGCTTACTTCTACCCCTGTTCCAAGATGTCCTGGATAGACAGGCTGATTTAAGCCTGGACTTGGAAAACCAGGAGTTGCTTGCATATTTGCTCGTTGGCGAGTGAAACCTAATGTATTTGCATTGGAAATATTATGTCCTGTTGTGTATAAAGCTGTTTGTTGTGTAAATAAACCACGTTTACTAGCTTCTAAGCCCATGAATGTTGAGCGCATTTATTTTCCTCCTTTTTATGTACGTTTATAATTCCAAGCAAAATTTCTTGCATGGGTGCAAGAAACTAAGCTTGAGAATCAAAAAATGATTTTTTGGCAACTTTATTTGTTCCGCGTATCTCACTACCAGAGTAGTTCATTTGCTCAGTACGAGGTCGTAAAGTATCCATTGTGAGATTGACAAATTGTAGTGACTGGAACACTAGTTTTTGATTTTGATCATTTTGTTTTTTTAAGTCGTTGATTATTTGCAATAATCGATTGCGCACTGCTGAGAGCGTGTCTTTGTCAGTCTGTTGTTCAGCAGCCTCGATGACATCAGCGACAGTTGTTTTGTCAGTTGAAGCAAATCCTTTTGCTTCAAGGTAGTCCGTTACCTGTTTCTGACGCTGTTGCTCGAGCTTATCGATGGCCGCTACATGCGCCTGCTCATCCTTGAGCATTTGGTCCAGTGCTTCGATATTCCCAACTGTAATGATTTCAGTTTTTTTAATGGCTAGTTCAAGTAAGCTTTTGTGCATTCTTTCTAGCTTTGTTAATGTAGAACAGATCGCTTCTATAGACATTTGCTAAGCACCCTTTCTGATATTCCTTAGAAACGATAGTATTTCAGCATATCTTCTGCAACTTTGCGAGCGTCCACTTTGTATTCACCAGAAGCGATATCTTCTTTTAATTGTTTTACGCGTTCTGCACGCTCTGTGCTGTATGTTGAAACTCCTTGCATCTCCTGTGCAGTCTTTGAAATTTCGATTTTATCTGCGAAAGAAGCTTTGTTATCGCTTGATTTTACATTGCGCACCTGATTTTTATAGGCGTTCACCGCATTAATCCCATAAGATGTAATTTTCATTTAATACCCCCCTATCTAAAAAGCTTATCTTCCTATTATTTCGGATTGTCTCACATAATGTTAAGTTTTCAAATATAAAAAAGTGTGCTAATTTTGTTTAAAATTAACACACTTTAAACCTATCAAATATGCCTCGGCATATTTGTGCTGTCGCGCAGATAAACAACGCGTCCGGAATCGGCTTTGTTCTTCTTGGTCACTCGCTGAAAAGAAGTTAACGTTTTCGTTCTGAGTGATATGTTACACGATCACGTTCGACCACACTTTCGCGGAACTCCTTCGCTGCTTCAAATGTGCGTAGCTCTGACTTCAATTCATTCTGACATTTTGTACAAAGCTTGCCTGTTGTAGTTAGGTGACCACAGTTATCACATGGATAGCCAAGATTAGGGAACATCGCAGTCTGTAAGCGCCCCTTGCGCACCCATTTATACAATAACTCTTCTTCAGCTCCAGTTGCTTCAACAATACGTTCTACTGTCGCAGCACGGTTTTCACGTTTACGTAAAAAGCGATAAACGATTTGATATAAATCTTCTTCAGATTGAGCACATTTATGACATACTTCTCTGACCCCTGTATAATTAAAAAACTCATTACATTTTGGACAATTACGTACCTCTGCCATCTACTATTCCTCCTCTTATCTCAATTTCGCCTTGGCGTAATTGTAGCTGTCGCTTTGCTTTCGCTACAGATAAACAATGCGTCCGGATTTTGAATTGTGCCCAGGCCTGCACGAGGGCCGACACGATGTCGGGCATTTCGGTAATGCCACAGGACGTGGCGTGTTTACCGATGAAGGTCAGTTAGCCATTTTCGCAGGATGCGAAGGTTTTAGGCTAACATCCTTTATTCATTCCTTTCAAAATCCGTGACATCCGCCGGAGGCATTATCTTCATTTGTGAAGATAATAAACGAATCTTATAAACTCGTAAACTATTATACACAATGTATTAGCATTTTCATCCATTAATTAGTGTGAAGCTTTTGACATTTTTCGCACCCGCATTCATTAAAATCTCGGTGGCATGCTGCAAAGTAGTTCCTGTCGTTTTTATATCGTCAAAAAGAAGGTATTCTTTATGCTCTACATGCGCTCCAATCATCAGACGGAAAAGAGGAGCTGCTTGGATTCGTTGCTCTCTATTTTTGGAGCTTTGTGTTTCTGCCGTTGTCTTTTCTAAAAGTTGTACAAAAGGAATAGTAGCGGCCTTTAATAGCTCCCCCGTATGCGAAAAGGTACGTTCCCTTTGCTTGAGGGGATGCATAGGAATCGGAATTATGGTTGCTTTTTCACGTTTCAATCGTGCATGTAGCTCCTGCCGAAATACTTTAGCGAGTGCGACATCCTGAAGAAATTTATATTGATGCAAATAATCTTTCATAGCATCGTTATATTGGTAAAGTGCTGTTGTTGTTGGAGAATATTCAAATCGAGCTGAACACCTATCACAGATGGTTGGTTGAAATTGTTTTGTTAAAAGTATTTTCCATGATATTGCTGATTGCAAAGGCTGAGAGCATAATAAGCAAAGTGTTTCAATTTTATTCATTGTGAAAATCCTTTCTTATTATAATAAAGAATCTTAGTACGCGCATCATCCATTTCAGTCGTAATACCATGATGAAAAAATACAACATCTCCATCTGCAAATTCAGCATTTCGTCCAACTCGCCCAGCGATTTGAATAAGTGCACTTGAAGTGAAAATTGTTGATTCTGCCCCAATAACTGCGACCTGAACATTCCTTATCGTAATTCCTCTTTCTAAAATGGTCGTTGTCAATAAACCTGGAACTTCTTCATGGCGTAGTTTAAGCACTTTTTCTTTACGCTCAGGATCCTCAGCATGCACCGCCATGATGCTTCCATCTAATAACTGAAAAAGTGGCGTAGCTATTTTCATTAACTCTACTTTCGGGAAAAATAATAGAAAAGACTCTTTGCGTGCAAGGCGCTCCTCTGTCCATTGTTTAAGCTTGCGTGGAATTTTTCCTCGCTTTAAGCTTTTTTCATAGTTCCATAGGGAATGAAATCGAGGGACTGGTAATGGACGGTTATGATAGCGCTTTGGGATAAATGAATAGCTTTCATTTTGGTACTGAGTCAGTAATTTATGCGAAGGTGTTGCTGTAACCAACATTATTGGCGCGTTTGCCGTTTTGACCTTTTGCACAGCGCTTTGTAAGGTTTCATCAAATGTATAGGGAAATGCATCAGCTTCATCAACAAACATGACGTCAAACGCTCGTTCAAAACGATAAAGCTGATGAGTTGTAGCTAACACAAGCTGTGCATACCCCTCCTGCTTTGGTGATCCACCATAAAGTGCATGGATTATCGTTTGCGGGAAAACTGTTTGAAAGCGTGGATATAACTCCAGTACTACATCTGTACGCGGCGTAGCGATACATACTCGTAAGCCCTGCTCTAACGCAAAATGTACAGTCGGAAAGAGCAGCTCTGTTTTTCCTGCTCCACATACTGCATGTAAAAGATGAGAACGCTTTGCTTTAACACTTTCTAGCATTTCATTTGCTGCCTGCTGTTGAAGCACTGTAAATTGCCCTGCCCATTTAAGTGAATGCTTTCTTGTTCTAATTGCACGAGGGCCTGTCCAAATCATCAATTGCGTACAGCTACTCACTCTCCCGATATTCAGACAATGTCTACAATATACACATTGCTGCTGGCACTTTGAACAATCAAATGTTGTGAATTGCTGAGGATTCTCATTATGGCAACGATTGCATTTTAGATCTGGCTCTATTTGAATTCCTTCTATTAATTGCATATATTTGCGAGTAATTGATTTCTCGATATCTTCCCTTGAAAATGGGGCATGTTCCTTTAACCAAATACGTCCTTCATGAAAATCTCGTAATGCAGGTGGCAACAACCAGCTTTTGTATTTCATTGTTTTGCTCCTTTCATGTCGGTAGTTTATCAATGTTTCTCCCGCTTCATCCGGTAATACCGATATGTTCCTAAATAAAAAAACAGCCTCTACAAATTTACTGTAGAGACTGTCTCACTTAAGATTATTTTTTTGTCCAGCCCAGTCCCATTGCGCCTTCACCTAAGTGTGTGCCAATGACAGGACCGAAATAGCTTAATTTAAAGTTAACGTTCGGGTAGGTTGCTGTTAGTTGTGCTAGCCATTCTTCTGCTTCAGCCTGGCAATTGGCGTGAATCACGACAGCTTCCAGTGCTTCATACTTTTGAACATCCTCAGCTAGTAGCTCCTCCGCACGCTTTAATGCTTTTTTACGCGTACGAATTTTTTCAAAAGGTACAATGACCTTGTCCACAAAATGAAGTACCGGCTTTACTTGTAATAAGCCGCCAATTAATGCAGCTGCTGAAGATAGACGTCCCCCACGTTGTAAGTGCCCTAAGTCGTCTACAATGAAGTAAGCACGAATTGTCTGCTTCATATCCTCCAATTTTGCGAGAATTTCTTTTGCAGAAAAGCCCTGAGCCGCCATTTCAGCTGCTCTTAGAACGTAAAAACCCTGTACCGCACAGGATATTTCACTATCAAAAGCGTACACATCAATGCCTTCAACCATATCGCCTGCTTGAATTGCACCTTGATATGTTCCACTGATTCCACTTGATAAATGAATAGATATTACTTCATCATATTCTTTTGCCAGTTCTTCAAAAAGAGTGGCAAATTCTCCAATTGGGGGCTGCGTTGTTTTTGGGAATTCTTTTGCCCCGCGTACTTTATCATAAAATTCAGATGCTGTGATATCTACTTCTTCTGCAAATAGTTGCCCTGAGATATTTACACTTAACGGAATCATATGAATGTTTAAGCGTCCTCGTTCCTCAGCCGAAATATATGCAGTACTATCTGTTACGATTGCTGTCCTCATCCATGTCCACTCTCCTATTCTATTTAGTTTACAATCAATTGCGCCTCTGCGCAATTGTAGCTGACGCTTTACTTTCGCTACAGAAGACATTTGTTGCTGACGCTTCGCTTTCGCACAAATAAAAAAATTGTAGCTGATGCTTTGCTTTCGCTACAGATAAAAAGAAATGAATATGAAATGAATTACGACATTACGTAATATCGTCCGAATGTCGAATTGGAGCGAGTACACTCCCATCTTTCATCATTCTAGACATCTGCTAAATTATTAGATTTAGCATCCATTTCACATTCATTTTCTATGTATAGTTCCTTTAGCAAAACTAATTCACCAAAGGTTTATCTTCATTCAATTAATCATTCTTTTAAGTAAATAAAGGCTCATCACCATAACTTGGAGGTTGATTTCTGTTCCAACTAGGCAAGTCCAATGAGACGTTGGGCGTGATTCTTTTTGCCTTCGTTCCTCTATCTAGCTCGCTCTTGACGCTAATCTCAGAAAACCACCCAACCTCAACTTTTAGTGATGAGCCTGAATGAAGTTATCCTCATTTTTATTTGCCAGTGCTTGATTTCGTGTCATCTCCAGTATAGAAGACGCTAGTGACCTTCCAGTGTCCATCTTCTTTGACGAATACTGTAACTTGTTGTCCTGCACTTTCATGCTTCACATTTGTTGTAGTTTGTACTAAATGCAATGTTACATTTGAATAGACCTGTGCTTCGTTTTCGCTATATTTTATAATCGTAGTATCTTTAGCATCTCGTTTAACGTCTGACTGTTTAAATACTTCTGTCGTGTAATTTTTCTCTTCTTCATAGTTGAAACCTTTTGGATTCTTCGAAAGTGTTTGCATATAACGATCAATTTCTTTTGAATTGAAAGCTGCATTATATTCATTAAAGGCTGCTAATATCGCTTTTTCTTCTTCCGCAGGAATATTTTCTGCCTTTGTTATTTTTCCACCATTCATTTCAAAACCAACAGTTCCATCATCAATGATTTTTTGTCTTTCTTCTGCACTCATTTCATCTTTTTTATTACCACAGGCAGTTAACATTAATGCAGTTAACATTAATAAGGTAAAAACTGCTAGAAAACTTTTCTTTAACATCAAAAAACCTCCCGCGCATATTGTAGCATATAAATCCCGTTGTAGGAATTTTGTTGTGCATTTTCAACATTTAGGTGTTACATCTTCCTTATGACGCCCATGGTTTTAAAATGTTGCACTAAATCAATTATACCTACATTCATCTCGCCAACTATTGCGGCGGGAGACTCCTCTGATAGAAGTTAAATGATCACTATGTATAAATTGTTACACATTTATATTTGCTAATGTCGGTTGTTTTAATAGGTGTGAATATGACAGGAGTCTTCTATAGACAATGTTATATTTCCACATACTAAAAAAACTGCTTTAAAAACTACTAAATAATATAGTAGCCTTTAAAAACAGTCTATCAATTATGCCTCGGCATAATTGCGTCAGGAATCGGCTTTGTTCCTTTCCGATTCCTTGACATCCGCCGGAGGCTTCAACTTCTTTCAGTTCTACTGAAAGAAGTTATTTAATGTATGCTATTAGCGTACTTCAACCCAGCCATTTTTGATGGCTGTAACAACAGCTTGTGTACGGTCGTTTACATTCATTTTTTGTAAAATGCTTGAAACGTGGTTTTTAACTGTTTTTTCAGAAATGAACAGAGTCTCACCAATTGTACGGTTAGATTGTCCATCCGTTAATAATTGTAATACTTCACATTCACGTTTTGTTAGTAAATGGAATGGGCGACGAATTTCTGTTTGATGGAAGTTGCCTTTATTTTCATGCTCAGAAAGACGGCGGAATTCCGCTACTAAATTTTTAGTTACTTTTGGATGTAAGTAAGATCCACCATTCGCAACTACTTTAATGGCTTCAACAATTTCGTCAGCATCCATTTCTTTAAGCATATATCCAAGTGAACCAGATTTTAGCGCGTGTGTTACGTATGTTTCATCATCATGAATAGATAACATAATAACCTTCGCATCTGGGAATTCATTAATTAAATCTGCCGTTGCCTCTACTCCATTTTTACCCGGCATATTAATATCCATTAGTACAACATCTGGTTGATTTTCAGCATATAAAGAAACCACGTCTGCACCATCGTCACCTTCTGCAACCACATCAAACGTATCTTCAAAATCTAAAATACGTTTTACTCCTTCGCGGAATAGTTGGTGATCGTCTACAATAATAATCTTCGTCATTTGTCTTTACCCCCTAAATTTCTCCAACAATCATTTTACTCTACTTCTAACGGAATTTTAAATAATACCGTCGTACCTCGATTTATCTCACTTGTAATTGAGATTGTACCACCCAAAATTTCGATACGTTCTTTCATACCTAAAATCCCAAAGGAATGTTCTTTAACTTTCTGTGGATTAAAACCTATGCCATCGTCCTTTACAACAATATTAACAGAATCCTCCAACCACTCAAGTTTCACCCAAATATCCTTACATTTTCCGTGCTTCATGGCATTTGTTACACACTCTTGCACTAAACGGAAAATAGATACTTCATAGTTTGATGGTATACGTTTTTCTGTGCTTCTCGATTGGAAATGAACGTCAACACCAGGATTATATTCAGTCACTGTCGATAAGTATTTTTTTAATGTCGGAACAATTCCCAAATCATCAAGTGCCATTGGTCTTAAATCATAGATTATACGTCGCACCTCTGATAATGCATTTCGTACCGTTTTCTTTAAATCAACAATTTCAGCTAAAGCATGTTCAATGCCCTTTTCACGATACGTTCTGTCTATTAAATCAGTGCGCATTAGTACATTTGCTAGCATTTGAGCAGGTCCATCATGAATTTCCCTAGATAGACGTTTGCGCTCCTCTTCTTGTGCTGCAATAATACGTATACCAAAATCTTGTTTCATTTTTGCTTGTTCAAGTGCTAAGCCAACATTTTTTAAATCTGAAGTTAAGTAATTCAAAACGACATTTACTTGATTGACAATATGATCTGCACGTTCAATCGTATCGAGTAACGCTCTTAATCTTCTCTCTAAATCATCTCTTTTATCACGGAGCTGCTTTTCTTGTGTTCTAATAACGGAGAGCCTCACTTGAAAATCATGTGCAGTTTCATACGCTTCTCTAACTTGTTCTTCGGTATAATTATCAAAAGCTTTACTCACCAACACAAGTCTTTGCTTAGCAAGCTGTGTACTTTTTTCTAAAGCATCGCCTTCATCAATAA
>Ga0209025_1001316_pt1 | contig 33800 bp, 27 predicted proteins | sample AraplaMF_Col_mLB_FD_184256 | JGI IMG/M metagenome (GOLD analysis project Ga0209025, IMG submission 184256) | Arabidopsis root microbial communities from the University of North Carolina, USA - plate scrape MF_Col_mLB (SPAdes) (version 2) | ecosystem: Host-associated > Plants > Roots > Endosphere... | reverse complement strand
GCAAATGATCAAACGCTGGATGAGGCACCAGCAGCTATTAAGAGAGACTTAACGTATGCGAAAAAAGCTGCTGATGGTACGGCGCAGATTACGGATTTATTAAAAGATCCGTTGAAAAATGTAAACAAGGAAACGCTTAAGGATCAGATAAAATCTTTACAAAATACAGCAAATACAGTAAAGGACGTTTCGCAAAAGATTCCTGGTTATACAGATAAAGCAAGAGAAGTTTTAAATAAAGCACCAACTGCTGAAGAACTCAAACCGATTGCTGAAGGAATAGAGCAATTATCTACAAGAGCTATTGACCGGATTGATATAGATATTAAAAGCTTACAGGATTCTAATCAACCTGATAAAGATGTGCGTATTAAAGAATTAGAACAATTAAAAGAATCATTAAATGCAATCAAGAAAAAGTCAAGAGCAATAACAGAAGCAGCGAACGATCTCAATAAGAATAAGCAGTCCATTGAAAATTTATTAAATCAAATCGATAGTTTAGCAAAAGATGTTGAAAAAGGCTCAAATAATTTTATTAATGTTACGAATGATTTAATAAATAAAGTTGATAATGGTATAGGTGGTAACGTAAATCTAGAACCGGTCAAACAAGGACTATACGACGTTCAATCTCAGCTTCAAAAGGGAATGAATCTGATTGACGGAATTACCCCTGTATTAAATAGCGTAGATAAGCTTGCTGGTGATGCAGGAAAAACAACAAATATTCCTGATACTGTAGCGAATTTAAATGATGCAAAAGCAAAAATGCAAAAGGGAATAGATGTAGCGAACAAAGGCATTGATATGATCAATAAGGGAGAACGACCTGCAAAAGATATTGTAGAAAGTTTAAACTCCCTATCTAAAGATGCATCCAACGTATTAGGTGATATTTTAGCACGATATGACTCTGAGATTGTCCCAAATTTCAATGATGCAATTGCTAAAACGAAAAAAATAAACAAAGATGCAGCGGATGTTTTAAATACAGCGAATCAAAGTCTACCTAATGTCAAAAAATTACTAGAAGATGCATCAAAAGGATTAACTGTTGGCAAAGAAGAAGCTGAAAAAATAAAAGCAGAGCTTCCTGAAGCTGAGAAGAAAATTAAAGAAATTGCTAATAAAATTCGCGAATTTGAATCAGAAGAAGATTTAAAAGACATCATTCGTCTATTAAAGCATGATGTAGAAAAACAAAGTGATTATTTCGCAAATCCAGTAAACTTAAAAGAGAATAAATTATACCCACTTCCAAACTACGGTTCAGCAATGTCACCGTTCTACACAGTGTTAGCATTATGGGTAGGGGCATTGCTCATGGTGTCATTATTAACAGTAGAAGTACATGAGGAAGATGCGGAATATAAAAGTTATCACATTTACTTCGGCCGTTTCTTAACATTCTTAACGATCGGTCTTGCTCAGGCATTTATCGTAGCGATGGGAGATATGTTCTTATTAGGCACGTATGTGGTTGATAAATTCTGGTTTGTCCTATTTAGCATGTTAATTGCTGGAGTGTTCGTTTGTATTGTATACTCACTTGTTTCTGTATTTGGAAACATCGGTAAATCCATGGCAATCGTGTTACTTGTATTACAAGTTGCTGGTTCAGGTGGAACATTCCCAATTCAAATGACGCCGAAGTTCTTCCAAATGCTATATCCATTCCTGCCGTTCACGTATGCAATTCGTATTATTCGTGAGACAGTAGGCGGTATGCTTTGGGATATTGTCTGGAAAGATCTTCTCGTATTATGTTTATGGGTAGGTGTAATGCTTATTATTGCACTAGTATTGAAAAAGCCAATTAATAAGTCGAGCGAAAAGTTTGTAGAAAATGCAAAAGGAAGTAAGATAATTCATTAATAATAAAGGTTCCTGCCGGTGGGTAGGAACCTTTTGTTTATGAGGAGCGTTGAGTATGTCGAACATCGTCGAAGAGTCTTTATATCATGTCGAAGCGCTGATATATTATAAAAAGTGGTCGATATATTATAAAAAGCGCCGATATATTGTAAAAGTCGCTGATATATTGAAAAAAGCGCCGATATATTAGCAGGCATGAAAAAAAAGAGTTGGTAAACCAACTCCTTTAATCAAACTTCAATTTCTTTAATGCTTCTGCTAATGCATTATTCAGAGGTTCTTCCTGCTGTTGTTGCTGTTTCATGTATTTTTGAACAGCACGTTTATCTGCTTTGTTACCTGATTCTTTTTTACGACGGTCTTGGAATGAAGAAAGTTTCTCGCGATAGCCGCATTTACATGCGAAGATTTGGCCTTCTCCTTCACCGCGAAGTTCTAGTTTTTTCTTACATTGCGGGCAGCGTGCGTTTGTCGCGCGGGATACATTTTTGCGATGACCACATTCACGATCTTGGCATACAAGCATTTTTCCTTTTTTGCCGTTTACTTCTAGCATTGGTTTGCCGCAGTCTGGGCAAGTTTTTGTGGAAATGTTGTCGTGCTTATATTTTTTATCGCTCGATTTAATTTCAGAAACAATTTCTTTTGTGTAGTTTTTCATTTCAGAAATAAATACTTCTTTTTTCAACTTGCCTTTCGCGATAGCCTCAAGTTTTTGTTCCCACTCAGCAGTTAGCGTAGGTGATTTTAATTCTTCTGGTACTAAATCTAGTAATTGACGGCCTTTTGATGTAATGTGAATGTCTTTGCCGCGTTTTTCAATTAAGAATGAATTGAACAATTTATCAATAATGTCGGCGCGTGTCGCAACTGTACCTAGTCCGCCCGTTGACTTTAATGTATCAGCAAGCTGTTTGTTTTGCGTATCCATATACTTTGTTGGATTTTCCATAGCCGAAAGTAATGTTGCTTCATTAAAACGCGCAGGTGGCTTTGTTTGACCAGATGTCCCTGCAATTAGTTTCACGTTTAATGCATCGCCTTTTTCGATGCGAGGTAAGATTTGTTCTTTTAAATCGTCCACTGCATCGTCATCTTCAAAGCGATTTTCATAAACTTCTTTCCAACCGGAATTCATAATTGTTTTGCCGCGTGCGACAAAGTTTTCATCACCGATTTTAGCGCGTAACGTTAGTTGCTCGTATTCAAAAGCAGGGAATAAAACTGCTAAGAAACGTTTGACAACTAAATCATAAATTTTGCGCTCTTTATCTGTGAAAGCTGAGAAGTTTACATAGCTTTCTGTTGGAATGATTGCATGGTGATCACTTACTTTACTATCATCAACAAAAGATTTGGAAGCTTTGATTGGTTTCGTTAAAACTTTATTAGCTAAAGAACGATACTCACCTATTCCGCAAGCTTTCAGACGTTCTGGAAGTGTTCCAACGATGTCAGATGAGATATAACGTGAATCTGTCCGCGGATATGTTAATACTTTGTGCTGTTCATACAGTTTCTGCATAATATTTAACGTTTCTTTTGCGGAATAACCAAAGATTTTATTTGCATCACGTTGTAATTCTGTTAAGTCGTAAAGACCAGGAGCAAATGACTTCTTAGCTTTTTTCTCAATTTCAACTACAGTCGCATTTTGGTTTCCTAATTTTTTTACAATCGCATCAATTTTTTCTTTATCAAAGCTGCGGCTATTGCCTTTCGCATCTTGCCAAGTGAGCTTTAATCTCTCTGTTGTTTGTGCTTCAATGCCATAGTATGTTTGTGCTTTGAAGTTTTTAATTTCATCTTCACGTCCTGCGATAATTGCTACAGTAGGTGTTTGAACACGACCGCAATTTAATTGTGCATTGAATCTTGTAGTTAATGCACGTGTTGCGTTAAGACCGATATACCAGTCAGCTTCCGAACGGGCAACAGCTGAAGCATATAAATTGTCGTATGCTTTACCAGGTTTCAAGTTTGCAAAACCATCTTTAATCGCTTTATCGGTAACAGATGAAATCCATAGACGTTTAATCGGTTTATTAATTCTCACTTTATCAATAATCCAACGAGCTACTAATTCTCCTTCGCGACCAGCGTCTGTAGCTACGATGATTTCATTTACATCATTTCTAGTCAATTGACTTTTCACAGCATTAAATTGCTTGCCAGTTTGCTTAATCACCGTTAATTTTAAACGTTCCGGAAGCATTGGAAGATCTTCAAGATTCCACTTTTTATACTTCACATCATAACTTTCAGGATCTGCTAATGTAACGAGATGCCCTAAAGCCCATGTAACAATATATTTACTTCCTTCAATGTAACCATTTCCTTTTTTATCGCACTTCAATACACGCGCAATATCACGTGCAACAGAAGGTTTTTCAGCAATTACAACACTTTTTGCCATATTTCAAACATCCTTTCAATTTCCGTAAGTTAACTATAGCATACATCCCTTTCGGATTCAGTTATTCCGAAGATTCGTATCCGTTGTTATGAAATATAAGTGTTCCATTTTTAACTAGCTTCAGAAATGCCTTAAACACCGCCTGTGACCGCTCTAATACATGGCCAGTTACTCTCGCCATCCTAAAAAAAGGGGTCTTTTATGTTTTTTCTTTATGTAAAATTTCGGCAAGGAAAATAAAATATACCCAGCACTCGCTGTCTCCCTTTGTTTTAAACGTTGCCGTGGTAGGAACAGGTCCTGACCGCTCAAATACACGGCCAGTTGCTCTCGCCCATCTAAAAAAGGGGTTTTTACATCTTTTTTCAACTTGTTATTTCAACAGAATCAGAGTAGACTCTGAAGTAAATGAATAAGAAAACACATGGGAGTTTGCGGATGCAAACTGAGAGTACGGCTACTCCGTCGTTGACCATTTGAACCTGTTGGATAATGCCAGCGTAGGGAGAGTGTAAGAGCACATTATGAAGACACTTTGCATGCGCAAAAGTGTCTTTTTTGCTATATCTCCCATTATAAAAAAGGAGAGATACATATGAAAATGAAAGAAATTGCCCAAGTAGTTGAGACAGTACGAGAAAGAAATCCGCTCGTTCATAATATTACAAATGTCGTCGTGACAAATTTTACTGCCAATGGATTACTGGCATTAGGTGCATCGCCTGTGATGGCATACGCAAAAGAAGAAGTAGCTGAAATGGCAAGTATTGCGGGAGCACTCGTTTTAAATATGGGGACACTTCGCCAAGAAGAAGTAGAGGCGATGCTTATTGCTGGAAAGTCAGCAAATAATCATAATGTACCAATTATATTTGATCCCGTCGGTGCTGGGGCAACTTCGTATCGAACAGAAGTGGCAAGGTATATTCCAAGTGAAGTAAAGCTAGCAATCATCCGTGGCAATGCAGCAGAGGTTGCAAATGTTATTGATGAGAGTTGGGAGATTAAAGGGGTTGATGCAGGGGGAGGAAATGGTGATGTTGTTTCCGTTGCGAAACAAGCAGCAAGGCAGCTACGTAACATTATCGTTATTACTGGAAAAGAAGATGTTATAACTGATGGGGAAAGAACGTTTATTCTTCGTAATGGTCATCCTATTTTAACGAAAGTAACAGGAACAGGGTGTTTATTAACATCTGTTATCGGAGCGTTTACGGCAGTTGAAAAAGATTACGTAAAAGCAGCTGTTGCGGCGGTAGCATTTTACGGTGTAGCGGCAGAAATTGCGGCAAGTAAAACAGCTAAGCAAGGACCGGGAAGTTTCCAAATTGAATTTCTAAATCAGTTAGCAAACGTTACTGCAGAAGACGTTGAACGATATGGAAATGTTGAAGAGGTTTGATAAGGAAGGATGAGAGAAATGGCACGGATTGATAAACAACGTATGTCTGAGTTACTACAAGTGTATTTTATTATGGGAAGTAATAATTGCAGCAAAGATCCATTACAAGTTATGAAAGAAGCTCTTGATGGCGGAGTTACCCTTTTTCAGTATCGTGAAAAAGGTGACGGAGCATTAACGGAAGAAAACCAGTATACATTTGCAGGGCAGCTACAATCATTATGTAAAAAGTATCATGTTCCATTCATCGTAAATGATGATGTGGAATTAGCAATAGCGTTAGATGCAGATGGTGTTCATGTTGGGCAAGATGATGAAAACATTCAGATCGTACGTGGAAAAATGGGCGATAAAATCATTGGTGTATCCGCTCATACAATAGAAGAAGCTCGTTTTGCGATTGAAAATGGTGCCGATTATTTAGGAGTAGGACCGATTTTTCAAACAAACACGAAAAAAGATGCAAAAGCGGTACAAGGAACGGCAGGATTGCGTTTTTTCCGTGAAAGTGGCATTGGAATTCCGATTGTCGGTATTGGTGGGATTACAATTGAAAATGCTGCTTCTGTCGTTGAAGCAGGGGCAGATGGTGTTTCGGTGATTTCAGCGATTAGTTTAGCGGAGTCTCCTTATAATAGTGCGAAGAAATTGGCTGAGCAAGTGAAAAAAATTTAAACAAACGTTTGATTAAAAAGAGCTAGTCCTTGTAAAGACTAGCTCTTTCTTCATTAAAACATCAGTGAAACGAGAAGCATCCCTATTCCAATTGATGTAATTGTTGCGACCAGACCTGGGATCATAAAGCTATGATTTAACACATATTTACCGATACGAGTTGTACCTGTACGGTCAAAGTTAATTGCCGCGACGATTGTTCCGTAGTTTGGAATAAAGAAATATCCGTTTACAGCTGGGAACATTGCGATCAATAGTACCGGTGAAATGCCAAGTGTTAATCCAAGTGGTATTAATGCACGTACTGTTGCAGCTTGGCTATATAACAAGATTGATAGCACGAATAGTGCAATTGCAAATAACCACGGTGCACTCGTTACGAGTCCTTGGATAGAACCTTGAATTATTTGTAAGTTACCGTTAAAGAACGTATCTCCCATCCAGGCGATACCGAAAATTGCAACAACTGCTGTTGCTCCTGCTTTAAAGACGTTACCAGATACGATGCTTTCCACATTTGGTTTACAAAAAATAATAATAAGTGCTGCGATTGTTAGCATAACCATTTCAATGGTGTTTGGCATCGAAAGACGTACAAGTTTTCCGTCTATCATCCAGCCAGGACGTAATGCTTCAAAAGATCCAAGAAGAACAACTAAAACTGTTGCCAATAAAAAGAGGATAACAGACAGTTTTGCACCTTTTGGAACAATAAATTCTTTCTTTTCTTCTAGTTTTGGAATTACGCCTTCTTGTAATCGCTTTAAATATTCTTCATCTTCGTTTAGCTCTTTCCCCATTTTGCTTGCTACGAAAGCAGCTAACATACAAGCGATAAAGGTAGATGGAATACTAATTTTTAAAATATCTAATAGTGTAATCTTATAGTCAGCAAGCATAGCGAGAAGTGCAACGGTTGCTGCTGAGATTGGACTGGCCGTAATCGCTTGCTGCGATGCAATAACAGCAATTGACATTGGACGCTCTGGTCGAATTCCTGATTCACGCGATACTTCAGCAATGACAGGAAGAACTGAATAGGCAACGTGTCCTGTTCCTGCGCAAAACGTAAATAAATAAGTGACGATAGGGGCAAAGAACGTAATCCATTTCGGATTTTTACGAAGCGCCTTTTCTGCAATATGAACAAGATAGTCCATTCCCCCAGCAGCTTGCAACGCTCCAGCAGCTGTAATAACTGCTAAAATCATAAGCATAACATCAATTGGGGGAGAGGTTGGTTGTAAATGGAAGAAGAAGACAAAGATTGCCATCCCAACACCACCCATTACGCCAAGGCCAACACCTCCAAGACGTGCACCGACGAAAATGCAGAGTAATAAGATGGTAAACTGTAGCCAGAACATAGTATGCACCTCCGAGATAATAATTAATTGCTATTATCAAATAATTTACCCTGTTTCATGATTCGAAAGTTGAATCCTAAAATGAATCTATAAAAATGGCTTTTTTTAATTATATAACACATCAAAAACATGACCCGCTCTGTTTGTTAAAATTATGTTACAAAAGGGTTATTTTGGTATTTTTATATTTGTATGTATAAATAAATGGTTAATCAAATTGGATGTTGTAATCTGTGGAAACATAAGGTTGTAAATAAAACTGCACTAGAAATTTCACCTTTTCTAGTGCAGTTCTTTTTCGAATGTTTTAATACCCTTCTCGATGACTATGATACCATTTCCATTCTGTAGCGATAATATCCTTAATAGAAATATATTTTGGTTTCTAACCAAGAACTTCCTTGGCCTTCAAACTTGATGCAATTAACGCATCTGAATCATCTGGTTGAGGCGCATCGATTCGTGCTTTGTAATTCTTTGATAAAGCGATCAAACCCTGCCTTGCCATCTTTATTCATCTTATAGACACCAGCATCTTCTAAGACACGTTCAAATTTTTGGGCAACTTCAGTTTGAAGAAATCTTTGGATGGTCTCTTCTGTATAGCCGCCCTTGGCTTTTAATTCATCTGCCCATTTTTTATGGATTTCAGGAACAGTGGCTTCCTTATCTAATAAGTACAGTTCAACTTCATGGAGCTCCTCAATCAAACGTGGAGGGAGAATCGCAAGGCCCATGACTTCAATAAGCCCGATATTTTCTTTCTTAATATGCTGTACATCTGGATGTGGGTGAAAAATTCCATCAGGGTATTCCTCACTCACATTATTATCACGCAGGACAAGATCAATTTCATACTTTTCTTCATGGCGCCGCACAATTGGTGTAATCGTATGATGATTTATGCCATCTTTTGATTCTGCACGAATTTGTAAAGATTCATCTGAATAGTTCTTCCAACTTTCATGGATATAGGCGCTGGCATGAATTAGTTCTTCTTTGTTTAAAGAAGAGAGGCGAATTACACTCATTGGCCAGTTGACAATACCGCAAGAAATATTCGGGTAGTCAGATAGTTCGAATGTTTTAAGAACTTTAGCCTTTGCCATTGGAAAGTTATGGCGTCCAGATTGATAGTGATCATGACTTAGAATCGATCCTCCTACAATAGGTAAATCGGCATTTGAACCAATGAAATAGTGTGGCATGATTTCTACAAAACTGAGTAAACGAGAGAATGCCTCACGAGAAATTTTCATTGGCCGATGCTTCTTAGATAATACGATGGAGTGTTCGTTAAAGTATGCATATGGTGAATATTGAAAACCCCATTCTTCTCCATCTAGCTTGAGGTCAATGATTCGGTGATTGCTTCTGCCTGGATGGTTTAAGCGACCGAAATATCCTTCATTTTCAATACAAAGCAAACATTTTGGATAATTGCCCCTCGGTGCATTTTTAGCCGCCATGATCTCTTTTGGATCTTTCTCTGGTTTGGACAAATTAATAGTAATCTCAAGCTCACCATATTTTGATTCTGCTAAATAATGAATATTTTTTGCAATCGCACAGGTCTTTATATAATCATTTCGTTTACTTAGTTCAAAGAAATAATCCGTTGCTTGTTCGGGGCTTTTGCGATATGCCTTCAGGAAATTTGCATTGACCTTGGAGGGAAGTGGGGTAATTACATTCATTAAAAGCGCTTCGAACATATCATGATTGGCCCCGTGTTTAGAGATCATAAGATTTTCCGTCGCTTTATCCATAAGCGTATCCAACAGCATATGTGGGTCTGTTTCAACTCCGCTGGTAATCTCTCCCATTTCCGATTCGCCAATCAAACGTAATAGCTGATTGTGCATATAAATTCGGTCACTTTCCTCAATGGCTCCATTCTCAATTGCAAGTGTAGTAAAATCGTAAATTGCTTGACATGTGTTCATCGTTTCCACCTCACTCATCATCCAATCACTGTAGTTCCACTACCAATGTGTGCTACATAAAAGATAGGTGCATATCCCACAACTTTGATATATTCATCATAAACATTGTTTTTAAAAGTGTTGGTTTCACTCTCTTTTACTAATGCGATGGCGCATCCCCCAAATCCTGCTCCAGTCATCCGGGCTCCAAGTGCACCCTTTTGTTTTTGCGCAGCGGCCACCAATGTATCTAATTCAAGTCCGGTTACTTCATAATCATCTCTTAAAGATGCATGAGAAGCATTTAATAGCTTTCCGAACTCTTCTAAATCACCTGCAGTAAGAGCTGCTTTGGCTTTTTTTGTACGTTCATTTTCGTAAACTGCATGCTTCGCGCGTTTCATTAGGATTTCATCCCCAATAAGACTTTGATTTGCATCAAATTCTGTTTTGCTTAGTTCTCCAAGCGCATGAATCTCTAGCTTCGTTTGAAGACGTGCGAGTGCTTCTTCACATTCAGCACGGCGCTCATTATATTTTGAATCTGCTAGTTCACGACGTTTATTCGTATTCATAATTACAATAGCATAGTCGTCCAAAACAACTGGAACCATTTCATACTCTAACGTATTGGTATCAAGGAGAATCGCTTTGTCTTCCTCACCAAATCCAATAGCAAATTGATCCATAATACCAGAATTTACACCAATGAATTCATTTTCAACTTTTTTACCCATTTTCACTAATTCAAGTCGCGTTACGTCTAAGTTAAACAAGTCTTCTAATACTACGCCTACAAGTAATTCAAGTGAAGCACTACTGGAAAGTCCCGCTCCATTTGGAATCGTTCCTTCAACTAATAACTCAAAACCACAATCTATTTTATGACCTGCTTCTTTCAGTGTTAAGATAACTCCTTTTATATAATTTGCCCAATTCGCATGTTTATCATAATCTAGTTCATTCAATGTGAAACTTATTACTCCGAGTTCTTCAAAGTTCGTTGAGTAAACGAATACTCTATCATCCTCACGACGTCTAGCTACTCCGTAAGTTCCATAAGTAATAGAAGCGGGGAATACATAGCCACCATTGTAGTCTGTATGTTCTCCAATTAAGTTGATACGTCCTGGAGAAAAGTATTGAGTTGTTTCTTGAACGCCAAATACCTCAGCAAATTTTAAAGCTAGCTCACGTTTCTTTTCCATAAGTATAAGCCTCCCTTTTGCATTCATTTCAAATAAATTCTGATAGCAGTACATATTTCATATTTAAAGAGACTATCTAAAATGACTCTCAAATAATATGAAATTCTGTCATCGTATGATAAGTTGAATCCGCTCTAAGAACGATATCCCCAAAATCGGGATACTGTTCAGCACCCGGAGAAACCTGTGTTTCAAAGGTAATTCCGCCATGGTTTGCAAGTTGCTTTTCATGCATGAGAGGGGTATTCTCACCAAAATTTGCCGTAAAGATGACGACGCTTGGTTCTTTTGTGGCTATTTCAATAGTAACCACTTCATCCGGGCTAATGAGTTTCACTGAACGATTTGATAGTTCAGGTCGGTTCAAGAAAAATGGGTGATCAATTCCATCCACTAATTCTTTTTGATCAAAAGTACTATTGAAGGTTTCCTTAAGTTTAACTGGCTTTCGAAAATCAAACGCAGTTCCTTCTACAGGCAACTTTTCACCAATTGGAATACTTTTAGGGTCAAGTGGTGCAAATCTATCACTATCCACCCATAATGTGTGTTCATTTACAGGCTGCGTTACATCACCAGTTAAGTTGAAGTACACGTGATTTGTTGGATTAAACAAAGTATCTTTGTCACTTGTCGCCCTAGTTTCTACTTTCCAAACATTCGTGTTTGTTAACGTGTAACGTATCTCAACATCAAGATTCCCCGGAAAACCATTTTCACCATCTGGACTCACCGTGTGAAATATGACTGAAGCCTCATCATTATTATCGATAACTTGATATTGCCACTTTTTACTTTCGAATCCTGGGGTACCGCCATGTAAGGTGTTGCCGGTTGTCTCATCAATTTGTACTTTATAGATATCCTTATCAATTTGAAAAGTTCCATTTTGAATTCGTCCAGCTACTCGTCCAATTGAGGCACCAATATATAAATCTTTTTCAAAATATTCCTTTGCTGTATCAAAACCAAGCACGAGCTCACGTAGACCATTCGTTGTCGGTACCTTTAAACTCGTAATGCGAGCACCTAAATCTGAAACAGTTAATTGCAAGCCGTTCAGATTGTTAATCGTGATCATCGTATAACCTGCACCGAAATCTTTTGTTGTAATATTCATTTTGACTCTCCTCTACTCCTTTATTTAGAATGAGCAAGTGCAGCACCTTCAGTTGCTTCCTCGCCATGATTTAGCTTTGCTTCTAGTTCTTTGACGATTTGAGCATGTTTTTTCTCAGTTAATGTGATCTTCCATGCGAAAATGATAGCAGAGAAAATCATGAGTGCTGCTGGGAGGTAGAACGCATACAGATGAAACGTTGAAATACCGTCTGCAGTAATGTCTGCTGCTGTGGCATTGCCAGTCATCCCAGAAGCAACAGCTACAAACCCAACGATTCCGTTTGATAAAGCTCCGGCAATTTTATCGAGTAATGGACGAATTGATAAAGTCACAGCTTCGTTTCGGGTACCATTTTTCCATTGTCCATATTCAACTGAGTCGGTAATAGTCATCAAAGCTGAAAGAAAAATGAGCTGCTGAGGGAAGTAGAAGAGCACCAATCCCACAATAACCATTGGTAGACTTGTACCAGCTAAGCCAAAACATACGTATGCCAAAAGCATCATTACAATCCCGCCAATATAGACAAAACGTCTTGAAATTAATTTCGTGAGCGTTGGGAAAAGTGGAACGGCAATTAAGCCTAATACAGCTGCAATTAATCCCACAATCCAGAACTCACCTGAATTTCCTAGAATATATTTGAAGAAGTAGAATAACACAGCAGTAGTTGCAACATTGGCAATCGCATATGCAATATATGAAAGTGCTAACCACATCAACTGATCGTTTTTAGCGATGGCTTTGAAAATATCTTTAATGCCTGCCTTTTCTTGTTGTTGACGAATTACGCTATCATTTTCTTTTGTACCAAGTGCTGTAATAATTGCTGTTCCACCAGAAATAACAGCAGCAATCACGCCAAACCAAAACCAACCAGAAGCCCCCTGAGAATGTTCACCAGTCATCAAGAAAGTAAAGAACGTAACGATTGGTACAACTGCTAGTGTAGTCCCATTTGCCCCAAGTGATGATCCAAGTCGCGCAAATGTTGCCAATTTTTCTCGTTCCTTAGTTTCAGTGCTTAACGCTGGAATCATCGACCAAAAAGCAATGTCCTTAAATGAATAAAAACTATCGAGCAAGATATAAACAATTGCAAATAAAATGATGAACAGTGTAGTATTATGAATTGCAAGACCGAAGAAATTAGTAAATATACATACAAGAAGGATAGAACTAACTAAACCACCAATGACTAACCAAGGCTTAAATTTCCCGAATCTCGTTTTTGTGTTGTCAATTATTCCTCCAATAATCGGATCAAAAATAATTTCTACCAATCGGATTACTACGACTAAACTCGTAATAATTCCAATCATTTTTGCAGTCGTTGCTTTATCAGCTCCAGTGAACATCGCACTCGTAACAAAGACCATAAAATAGGTGCTCAAAGTTACATAAAATATGTCATGACCAAATGCACCTAAGGCATAGGAAACACGTTGTTTTAATTGTCCATTCATTTTTATTCCCCTCTTTTTGAAAAAAAATTTTAACAACAATTAAGAAAGCGCTTGCAAAGTTAAGTGTAAAAAACTAACGAACTCCATTCATGTCCTTTCGGTGGTTTTCTTTTTCATGTATAGTTTAACAAGAAAACGCTTTCCGTTTTATATCGTTTTGTGACCTTGATTTAACCTTTTGTTGCATTTCTTCCTTCAAAAGGCAGCTTAGGTTATAGTAATCACGAAGAGGGGGAGAAGCTCATGGAACAAGCAATCTTTATTAAAAAAGAACAGCATCACTTCTCAGGCGAACTTTATTTTGATTTTTGTGGTTTTTCAAAAACACTGCCTTTTCATACTTTTGGACCAGCTGTACGTAACAGCTACATTATTCATGTCGTGTTGGATGGAAAAGGAACGTACTATATAAAAGATGAAAAATATTCATTGCAGAAAGGAAATATTTTTCTCATTCCTCCAGGGGAGTCGACCTTTTATCGCTCGGATGGAGAAGAACCATGGTTATACGCGTGGCTGTCATTTGGCGGGAAGGTCGCAGAGGAAATTATTCATTATTCGAGTTTTAAAGAAGATAACTACTCTGTTACCGCAACTAACATTCAACAATATTCGGATATTATCTTGGAGTGTATGAATTACTCCCAGGGTACATTAGAAGATGAATTAAAGTTGAATGAGCTGACCTATCGTTTTTTAAGATTATTACTTACAGATGGCGGCGAATTCTCACCATCTGTAAAACAAAAATTTTCACGACTCGCGATTGAAGCGATGACATATATTGGAGAACACTATGTAGAGGAAATTACAGTAAGTGATGTGGCAAATCATCTTGCGGTCAATCGAAGCCATCTTTCGCGGGTCTTTCACAGTCATTTCGGGATGAGCATGAAGGACTGGCTTTTAAGGGTGCGCATTAATCACGCAGCGTATTTACTTTCAATGACAAATGAATCGGTAGAAAACATTTCTTATCAGGTGGGTTTTCGCAGTTTAGTAGTCTTTAGCCGCATATTTAAAAAAGTGACTGGAGAAACACCTACGCATTATCGAAAACGTATGTCGAAAGAGAATTTCCAAACAATCTCTTTATCAAGCTTGAAGTTCTTACTTGATGAACAAGAAATTATTTCACGGGCCACTTAGGAAAAATAAATTTGTTTGTTCATAAAAATAATCCATGCTACAATGAAAACGAATTGAAACAGGGGAGCCTATGTGGCTGAGAGGATGTAACAATACATCGACCCTTAACCTGATCTGGATAATGCCAGCGTAGGGAGTTGTATCAAGAATCGTAGCAATTGTTATTCTATGATAACTTGTATATAAAGCTTTCCTGCTTTGCGGCAGGAAAGCTTTTTCTTTTTGTATGAAATTTATTTAATATGGGGAGGAATTTAGTATGTCACAGCAAGTTACAGTTTCATTTTCAGTTGTACCACAAGCGAAGCATAAAGATGTATATGCGGTTGTAGATAAAGCGATTGAAGTTGTTCAGCAGTCAGGTGTGCGCTATGAAGTTGGCGCGATGGAAACGACAATGGAAGGGGATTTAAACGAGCTTCTTGATATTATTAAACGTGCGCAGCAAGCTTGCATCGATGATGGGGCAGAAGAAGTGGTTACTTCTATTAAAATCCATTATCGCCCAAGCACAGGCGTAACGATTGATGAAAAAGTATGGAAGTATCGTGAAGAATATGAAAAAACAGAAGAAATCTAATATAGCAATTACGACAATTTGGCTGTTCCTTCTCATCGCAATATGGGAAGGAGCAGTTTCGATATTCCATATTGAACCGTGGATTTTGCCGAAGCCGTCTGCAATTGTACATGAACTTATCGACATGAAAGATTTACTACTTCCCAATACAGTGCAGACTTTGCAAGAAGTACTTATCGGGTTATTTTTTGCCATTATACTTGGAACGAGCATTGCAATTATTATGGATGTGATTCCGTTATTCCGTGTGTTAATCAATCCGCTATTAGTAATTTCACAAACAGTTCCGATTGTTGTACTTGCACCTTTATTTATTATTTGGTTTGGCTACGGAATGCTGCCAAAAGTAATGGTTGTTATTCTCGTATGCTTCTTTCCCGTTACACTTAGTATTTTAGAAGGTTTTCAAACGGTAGATCAATCCATGCTAAAGCTGTTGCAAACCATGAGGGCAAGTAAGTGGCAAGTCTATCAAAAAGTAAAATTTCCAGCAGTATTGCCATACTTTTTTTCGGGATTAAAAATTGCTGTTACATATAGCGTAATGGGAGCCATTATTGGGGAATGGCTTGGTGCAAGTGAAGGTCTAGGTGTTATGCTGACAAGGGCAACAAAATCCTTTTTAACAGCTCGTGTGTTTGGAATTGCTGCTGTTATTGTCTGCGTGACGCTACTGTTGTATTTTATTGTTGAATTTATGGCAAGACTAACAGCACCGTGGGTTTACAGAAAGGATGGGAGAAAATGAAAAAAGGGTTAAAAGTGTTATTAGCAGCTTCGTTATTATTTACATTTGCAGGCTGCTCAGCAGGCAAGAAAGAAGAAAGTAAAGAGAAAAAAGTAACAGTAGTATTGGATTGGTTTCCAAATACAAATCATACTGGTTTATATGTAGCAAAGACGAAAGAGTATTATAAAAAACAAGGGTTAGATGTAGAAATTATTCAGCCAGGTGAAAATACGTCTGCTGAACAAATGGTAGCATCAGGTAAAGCTGATTTTGGTGTAAGTTATCAAGAGAACGTAACAACAGCAAGGGTTGAAGATATTCCAGTTGTATCAATTGGTGCGGTTATTCAACATAATACATCTGCATTTGCATCTTTAAAAAAGGATAACATCACATCTCCAAAAGCATTTGAAGGAAAACGATATGGCGGTTGGGGAGCACCGGCTGAAGAAGCGACATTAAAAACAGTTATGGATAAGCATCAAGCAGACTATAATAAAGTGCAAAAAGTTGTGCTTGGACAAACAGATTTCTTTAAATCGATTGGCCGTGATGCTGATTTTGAGTGGATCTATTATGGCTGGGATGGTATTGAAGCGAAGAGAAAAGGCATTGAGCTGAACACGATTATGTTAAAAGATTTAAATCCAGCATTAGATTATTATAGTCCTGTTATTATTACTAGTGAAAAACATGTAAAACAAGATAAAGACTTTGTGAAGAAGTTTATGAACGCAACAACAGATGGCTATAACTTTGCAATTAAAGAACCGAAAGAAGCAGCGGATATTTTAATTAAAAATGTACCGGACATTAATAAAGAGCTTGTACAAGAAAGCCAAAAATGGTTAAGTACGAAATATCAAGATGATGCGAAAGCGTGGGGAGTACAGAAGGAAGAAGTATGGACGAATTATATGAATTTCTTATATGACAATAAAGTCATTAAAAAGAAAATTGATGTGAAAGCGGCCTTTACGAACGAATTCCTTCCGAATGAAAAATGAGCGGACTACAAGTAAAAGACGTTACGAAAACATTTGATGAGAAAACAGTGCTAGAGCATATGAACGTTGTGGTTCAAGAGGGTGAATTCGTTTCTTTTGTTGGACCAAGTGGTTGCGGAAAAAGTACGTTATTAAACATTATAGCTGGCATTGAACAAGCAAATGATGGAGATGTGATTTACGAAAACCAATCCGTTATGAATCGAAACATTGTGAGCTATATGCCGCAGCAAGATCTCTTGCTTCCATGGCGTTCAGCCCTTCATAATATTGTATTACCGTTAGAAATTGAAGGACAATCGAAAAGAAAGCGATTAGAAATTGGTATGGAAGCATTACGGCAATTTGGACTTGATGAATATGCAGATCATTATCCAGACGCGTTATCAGGTGGAATGCGGCAACGTGTTAGCTTCTTACGGACGTATTTATGTGATAAACCGATTATGCTTCTTGATGAACCCTTTGGAAAACTAGATGCATTTACAAAAATGGAAGTGCATAGCTGGTTATTAGAGTCATGGCAAAAAGGGAAACAAACGATCATAATGGTTACGCATGACCTAGACGAAGCGATTTTGTTATCAGATCGCGTCTTCATTCTGTCACAGCAACCTTCAACAATTGTCGGCGAAGTGAAAGTGAACTTGCCGCGCCCTAGAACGATGGACATGTTAACGTCAGAAGAATTAAAAGAAGATAAAACAGAGATATTGAAAATACTAGCTCCTTATATGAGGAAATAAAGCATTACCCCTTAACGGTTTTTGATACTATTAACTGTTAAGTGGTTTTTTGTTAGATTCTAAGCAGGAATTTTAACAAATTTGCAGAATTTAGCATATGATAGAATAAATGTATGATTTTTGTTTATTCTATATACAAATAATAATTTCTAAAGAGGTGAAAGGATAAGATGACTTTATCAACTGTTCTTCAAATGGTTTTGGCTTGATAAGGGAGTAGTCTGCCCATTTTTTGAGTAAAAGCCAACCGAAAGACAGTAGATAAAGAACCTTATTCCTTTTTTACGATAATAATTTGTAATGGATAAGGTGTGTTTACCTTATCCATTTTTACGTTTAGCGAATTGAATATTGTTTTTTTGTACTGTTCTCTCGTTTGGCTTTAGATGTAAAGCGAAAAGGAGAGAGTAAAATGAGTATGTTATCAGTTGAAAATCTTACCCATATGTATGGGGATAAAATAATCTTTCAAAATATTGGTTTTCGATTACTTCGAGGTGAGCATGTTGGTCTTGTAGGGAGCAACGGAGCGGGAAAATCAACGTTACTGCGTATATTAGCAGGAGAGTTACTTCCTGATAAGGGAGCGATTGAATGGTTTCCTCAGATGAAGATCGGTTTTTTACAGCAACATATAGATTTGCAGGCTGGCACAACGATTATGCAGTATTTACAAAGTGCCTTTGCTCACTTGTATGATATCGAGAATAAGATGCTGCAAATCGCAGAGAAAATGGCAACATGTGATAACCTGGAACAATTGTTAGTGAAATACGGAGAATTACAAAGTGTACTTGAGCATTCTGATTTTTATCATGTTGAGGAAAAAATCGAAATGATTGCTACGGGATTAGGAATTTTAGAACTTGGTATGGATCGCGATGTGGCACAACTAAGCGGCGGCCAACGCACAAAACTGTTATTAGGAAAATTATTATTAGAAGAGCCGCACGTTTTATTACTCGATGAACCAACAAACTATCTTGATAACGTGCATATTGAATGGCTTATGGGTTATTTGAAACATTATGAACACGCTTATATTGTCGTTTCGCATGATGAAAGGTTTTTAAATGAAATTACGAATGTCATTTATCATTTAGAACATAAAGGACTGAAACGCTATATCGGCAATTATCAATCATTCATAACAAACTATGAGCAACATAAACAGCAATTACAAGTCGCGTATGATAGGCAACAAAAAGAGATGGAAAGACTAAAGAACTTTATTCAAAAGAATAAAATTCGTAAAGCGAAACAAGCAAAGAGTCGTGAGAAAGTATTAGCAAAAATAAATCAAATCGGAAAACCAACTTCTGCACTGCAACCGCGCTTTATGTTTCAGGTGCACTTGGATCCAGTTAGCCGAATTTTAGAGACTAAAGATATGCAGATTGGTTATAAAGAGCCTTTATTCAGCCCCATTGATTTACAAATAAAGCGCGGTGAAAAAATTGCAATCGTCGGCTATAACGGGATTGGGAAAACAACAATGTTAAAAACAATGCTTGGGTATTTGCAGCCGTTAAGTGGCACGGTGCAAATAGGAGAGCGAGTAAACCCGGCGTATTTTGCACAAGAGGAATTTGCTACGGAGCAAACACCGCTTGAGGAAGTATGGTCACTGCGGCCGGATATGACGCAAAAACAAATTCGGCAATCATTAGCAAGATGCGGCTTAACAGAAGAGCACATTTTACAGCCGCTTTGTTCTTTAAGCGGCGGAGAACAAACGAAAGTACGTTTATGTGAGTTAATGTTAACAGAAAGTAATGTACTTGTTTTAGATGAACCGACGAATCATTTAGATGTTCGGGCAAAAGAAGCACTGAAGCAAGCTCTTATGGAATATGAAGGCACAGTGCTACTCGTTTCTCATGAACCAGATTTTTATGAAGAATGGGTGACGCAGGTTTGGACTGTGCAGGACTGGTGCAACCGCACTTAATAGTGAGGAAAGTGTTTCTTGTTAGTTGAACCAATCGGGCTTTTACGGGCAGTTATACCCCCACCTATCTTCTTTGCTTCTCTTCCAATCTTGAGGTGGGGGTCTTACTGCCCGTTAATGCGGGATAAACTGTAAATAAGGGGAGGGGGTGGTGTTATGGATATTTTTTCGATTCTTGCGGAGGAACGTATTCGGCAAGCGCTGAAAAATGGTGAATTTGAAGACCTGCCAGGGAAAGGGAAACCTCTTGAGTTAGAAGATTTATCGATGATCCCAGAAGAACTTCGCATGAGTTACAAAATTTTAAAAAATGCTGGTATGATCCCTGAAGAAATGCAGTTACAAAAAGAGATGTTAAAAATAGAAGATCTAATTGCTTGTTGTCATGATGAGGAAGAGAGACAACAATTACAAGAAGAATTAACGGCGAAATCACTTCGTTTTCAACAACTGATCGAAGAGCGAAAAATGAAAGGAACAGCTTCATTTGGTATATACCGCGATAAGATATTTCGAAAACTTTTGTAAGGAAGATCGTATGATTTTGAAGTAAATAAGAGAGAACGATTGTTATCTGTACAATTAGCTCGAAAATTATCCTAATTTAGGTAAAAATGTAATTTTATTAGAGGATATGGAGAGAGTTTTGGCGAAATATTTAGTTGTGATTGTTTTCCCTGAAAAATATAAATCGAACTCTAGCTGAAGAGTGAAAGGGGGATTTTAGGATGGAAATGGAAATGGTAGTAGGCGTTATGTTTTTTATTTTACTGTTTGCAATTATTGTAAAAGCAAATGCATCGAGTGGAAGAAAAAAGGGACGAAGCCGATACAATTCCGATTCAACGGATAGTACAGGATATAGTACAATATTTTTTGCAGACTCTAGTGATAGCTCAGGAGATTGTGGAAGCTCTTTTGGCGGAGATGGTGGCAGCTGTGGCGGTGGAGATGGCGGCGGAGGTGGAGATTAACACAGAAATGCGCCTGAAGTGGCGCATTTTTTATTGTTCTGAAATTTAAACAAACGTTTGATTAGTTGGGGGAAAGCCTTGGGAAATGTATTAAACAAACGTTTGATTAATGGGAGTAAAGCGCTGTGAAAAGCTGGAAACATGACATGAAAAGCCCTTTCTTTTTAGGTGGGCGAGAGCATCTGGCTGTGCATGGAAGCGGTCAGTTTCTTTTCCTGCCACGTGCAAGATTTAAAACAGAGGGAACAAGCAAGTAGCTGGCATGCTGTATTCTACATAGCAGCGACTTATGTGTTGGAAAATCAAAATATATTCATATAAATAAACACCTGATTAATAAAGAGATAAAGAGGGAATATGGAATGGAAAAAAAGCCGAAATTGAAAAACAAAGGGAAAATGATTGCATTTGCTGTAGTGGGGGGTGGGTTTGTTTTATTTAAGATTGCGTTAAAACTTTGGAAAGTGTATGCGATTCATAACTGGATTGATAAGATGTTTTCATAAATAAGGAAATTTCCTCTTGTAAGAAAGAGGAACTTTTTGTTAAAATTAGACTGAACGGTCGGTTTAGTGAGGTGCAATAATGAGAAAGAGTGCTGAAGAAATTAAGAGAGAAATTGCTTATAAAGCAAAAGAGCTATTTTCAAAAACAGGGTATGCAGCAACATCTATGGAAGACATTTGTGAAGTTACTGAGCGGAGTAAGGGCAGTATTTATTATCACTTTAAAAGTAAAGAAGAATTGTTTTTATTTGTAGTGAAGCAGCATACGTACGATTGGCTGGAAAAATGGGCCGAAAAAGAAAAGCAGTATCAGACAAGTACAGAAAAGCTGTATGGTCTTGCTGAATATTTTGTGGACGATGTCCAAAACCCAATTTCTAGTACAATTGAGGAATTTTTAACGAGTCAAGTTGTAAGGAAAGATATAATGGATGAAATGATTGCCTTAACTCGTGAAACGTATGGGATTTTCAAGAAGCTAGTCGAAGAAGGAATGGCATCAGGTGAATTTCGCCAAGATGATGTAAATGATCTCATGTACGTTGTGAACGGTCTATTAGCTGGACTTGGTCCACTATATTATGAAATGAATGTAGAAGAAATGAAACGGATTTATAAGAAAGCAATTGATGTTTTATTACAGGGAATGGCAGCTGGATCGTAATATCAGTAGCTTTTCTTTTGAAACTAATTAGACTGAACGGTCGGTTTAGAAAAGGGGAGATATGATGAATGCTTTGTTAAAAAATCGAGTGTTTCTGCTTGTAATTGCTTCTGATATATTACAACAACTTGCGATTTGGATCCGAAATATGGCGCTTTTGTTTTTTGTTATGGAACAGACAAATAATGATCCCGTTTCTGTTTCTATATTGTCTGTCATGGAATATGCTCCTATATTTATCTTTTCGTTTGTTGGAGGTGCCTTGGCTGATCGGTGGAATCCAAAGCGCACAATGATTACAGGGGATATATTAAGTGCGCTATCTATCGTTATGATTGTATCATTGTTAAATGTTGGGTATTGGCAAGCGTTATTTGCTGCAACATTTGTGTCAGCAGTCGTCAGCCAATTTTCACAGCCAGCAACTTCGCGCGTTTTTAAACATCATGTCGAAGAGGAACATGTTAGTGCAGCCATTGCAATATCTCAAAGTTTACAAGCATTATTCCTTATCTTTGGTCCAGTTGTCGGAACATTTGTATATACGCAGCTCGGTTTATCCGTATCATTGTACAGCTTAATCATTCTTTTTGCTTTATCAGCCCTTTGTCTTTCATTGCTGCCAAGGTGGGAGAAAGCGGTAGAGATGACGCAATCTTCATTATGGAATGATATAAAAGAAGGTTGGTTGTATGTGTTACGTTCGAATCCTCTGCTAATGTTGACTGCTGCTTTTTCAATCATTGGTTTAGCATCGGGGTTAGTACAACCGCTTGAAATCTTTCTCGTTGTGGAGCGGTTAGGAATGGAGAAAGAAGCTGTCCAATATTTAACTGCAGCTGATGGCATTGGAATGTTAATTGGGGGCGGCATAGCAGCTATGGTTGCTACAAAAGTAAAGCAGAAACATTTGCTCGTTTTTGGGATGCTCGTTTTAGCCGTCTCATTTGTTGTAGAAGGATTTTCGACTTCGTTTTGGATTACAGTGTGCATGCGTTTTATAACAGGAATTTGTTTAGCTTGTGTAAATATCGTAATCGGAACGTTTATGATTCAACTTGTAGATGAAAACATGATTGGCCGGGTAAACGGAACGGTATTACCGCTATTTATGAGTACATTGTTAATCGGTGTTTCACTAGGAGGAGTATTGAAGGAGACAACTTCGCTCGTAATCGTATTTAGTATAGCGGCAGTATTAGGTTTAGCAGCTGTTTTACCGATACTTCGAATGAAAATGACACAAAAACAAGAAGGATAAAAGATAAAAAAGGAGCTGACTTGGAAAAGGACGAATGTCAGCTCCTTTTCGGGCATTTAGAATGTTGAACATTGTCGGATCGTCTTTAAATCGTGTCGAATCGCCGATATATCGAAAAAATCGCCGATATATTGCAAAAAACGGTCGATATATTTGAAAAATCGCCGATATATCAGTGTACATATAATAAGGAGCTGGTTCAAAAGACATTTACATCTCTTTTGAGTCAGCTCCGTTTCATTATAACGTCTCTGGTTTTTGAGAAGGCTCTGTTACAGAAGTCGAAGAACCCTCTGGTACACGTGTTAACAGAAATCCTCCTATTATAAATAGTACGATAATACTTAACACACCAGCGTTTGTTTTACCAGTTAACTGCGTTGTGACACCGACGAGAACAGGACCCATAATGGCTGCGAATTTACCAAATATGTTATAAAAGCCGAAGAATTCGTTTGCGGATTCTTTCGGAATAAGCTTTGCAAAATAGGAGCGGCTTAACGCTTGAATACCACCTTGTGAAGTAGCAACGAGCATCGCTAAAATCCAGAAATCTAACGTTGTTTTTATGAAGTAAGCGTACGTACAAATAATAATATAAATAATAATACCAACATATAGCATTTTCTTTCCGGTAAATGTTTCAGATAACTTGCCATATAATAGTGCAAATGGACAGGCGACAATTTGTGTAACGAATAAAATAATGATTAAATTTGTTGCGCTAATGCCAAGGTCTGTTCCATATGCTGTTGACATTGTAATGATTGTGTCGACTCCATCAATATAGAAGAAATAAGCAAGGAGGAAGAAAAAAACGGTTCGATATTGACGGATATTTTTAAATGTATAAGCAAGACGTTTAAAGCTTGTCACAACAGGATTTGGATCACGTTCGATAAAATAGTGTTGTTCAACATTTTTTAACATAGGGATTGTAAAGAGTCCCCACCAAAGCGCTGTAATTGCGAATGAAATTTGGCTTGTCACGCCGACTGATAGTGGGATGACACCTTTTTGTGAAAGAATAATAAGAGCCATGCAGCCGATAAATGGAATCGTGCTCCCGATATAGCCAAGAGCAAAGCCGCGCGTTGAAATACGGTTCATTCGGTCCTCTGTCGTCACATCTATTAAAAACGCATCGTAAAAAATATTGGCTCCTGCAAATCCAATTAAAGCAAACATATAACAGCCAAGTAAAAGAATCCACTGCGAAGTTGGTACTGCTGCCAACATCCCTGTAAAAGTAATGCCTAATAGGAAAAAGAATGTGAAGAACCGTTTCTTAAATCCTTTATAATCAGCAATTGTACCGAGAATGGGAGCAAGTATAGACACCATAAGTGTCGCAAAGGAATTGGCATACCCCCAATATGCAGTTGATGTTGTACCTGCAAGTCCAGCTTCTTTAGCGGCTGCTTTAAAGTAGATTGGAAATATAGCAGTTGTAATCACGAGTGAATATACCGAGTTTGCCCAGTCATATAATATCCAGCTTTTTTCTTGCCTGGACATTTTTTTCATATACGTTCCTCCTCTAACTAATGTAATGTTATTGTACATAAAGACGTACGTAAAAAAGAGAAACTAACTGAATATTTACATATTTTTTACGGAACTTTACAATTCTAATAAATCTTCAATAACTTTCCCGTCTGTTTCACCAAGGTGTAACCCAAGTAATCTTGCAATTGTAGGACCTTCATCAATCAGTCGCATGTGCGGAATAACCGCGCCTTGACGAATTCCCTTACCAGCTGCCATGAAAATCGTTTCATAATTTGGTTTTGACGGGGAATAGCCGTGAGTACCAAACGTATATTTTTTATTAGATGTTACATCTTTTCTTGTAATCTCTCTTATAAAGTCTCCAGTATGATTTTCTAAAAAGTAATAGCCTTCTCTTGCTTCTAGCATAAAGAGGCAATTTCCGTCGGCTCCTAAATCTTTTGCTTCCTCATCGGTTAATAGAAATTCTATGCCGCTTTGTTTATCTTGTATGAGCTCTTGCAATAAACGGTGTAAGTCTCCAATTGTTTCTGTATCATTTTTATCTTTTACGTATATATATGCTGAGCCGTCACAGCTTTGACAATATGCTTTCCAATTTGTTACTTCCCCTTTTTGATTCACGTTAAGAAAGCCTTTTTCACGCAATAGGACGTTTAATTGAATAGCCTTATTCTCGTCTAATGCGCTATGATCTCCAAGTGCAATGATCGTCGCCCTGTCATACATGACGCTTTCGCGGAGCGCATCGACAATTGCACCTAGACGTTTGTCATGGCGATGAATCGCAGCGACTGTTTCCTCAGAAGAAAATCCATGGTAATGGCGCTGCGTATCTAAGTCAGTGAAATGAACAAACATAAGATTTGGCTTTTTCGTTTGAATTGTATGTACTGCAGAAGCAAGGACAAAATCATCAAGCTCCGGTTGTGACAAACCATTTCTAATGTGACCAAAACGCTGATTTAACTCTAGTTGATACAATGGGCTCCCACTGAATAAGGAGACGAGCACTTGATTTTGCCAGGGACGATTTGGAAAAATTTCCGGCATGTTGTAGTCAATTTTTGCTCTTCCTGTTACAGGCCATAGAAGTGAAGCTGTTTTTAAGTTTGCTTTTCGCGCTTCATCATAAAGGGTTGTTCCTTGAATCGAGCGGCGGTACCAGTGCCAATCCGGTGATTCTTTCCCAGGTTGTAGCAGTGTATTGCTTACAACCCCATGCTTCGCAGGATAATTTCCTGTCACAATCGTTGTATGAGATGGGTATGTAACAGATGGATAAATACCTTCAACTTTTTCAGCGTATGCACCGCGTTCTAGTAAAGAGCGAAAGTGCGGAAGGTTTTGTAATATAGGAAAATCTAAAGCTGATAAACAATCAAAAGATAAGATAATGACATGTTTTGTAGCAGGTTTGTTCATAGAATAATACCTCCAAAAGTTCTACAACTTATTTTTATATATTACTATTAATACTTGGTAATAAAAATACTGATAAAATGAAAGTTTTTTTAGAATTTTTAGTTTATAATATAATTAAGGGAGTGAAAAGAATGGAATTTTTTCTAATAAGCAGCATAATCACAATGATTCTTGTTTTTTTGATTTCGTTCACATTACGCAAAAATTTCCCAAATCGTTCGCTTGATATTACGTTCGGACTTATTATGAGTATCATTTTCTTGGGTTGCATTATTTGTACGTTATTTTTCAGAGATGGATGGGAAGGTATGGCATATGGTTTTCTCTGTTTTTTTATGTTAATTGGAACAGTTACTGGGATGTTACTTCATCAAATCGTGAAATTTTTTCGAAAGAAATATATGTAATACGAGTATAAAACAAAGTAAATTGAAAAGAATATATAAAAATCAAAAAATTCCCTATTGCGTTATAATTGAGTGTGTATTATGATAATCAACAAATTTATATTGTTATGACGATGAAAAAGGATTAGTACATATTCAATCTTTTCGCAGAGAGAGAATCCAGTGGCTGAGAGATTCTTAAAAGAAAATATGGAACCTACCTTTGAGTTCTGCATATGCAGCGGGATAGTCCCGTTATAAAGCAAGAGAGCATATACATGTTGTATATGAATCAGGGTGGTAACGCCGGCAAAAAGCTCGGTCCCTATTTTAGGGATGCGGGCTTTTTTTATTTTGAGAAGGAGGAAAAGAAAATGAAAAAAGAACAAGTACAAGCCATTACAAAAATGGAAGAAGATTTCGCACAGTGGTATACGGATATCGTAAAAAAAGCGGAACTTGTTGACTATTCAAGTGTAAAAGGATGTATGATTTTACGCCCTTATGGTTACGCCCTTTGGGAAAACATTCAAAAAGTAATGGATGAAAAGTTAAAAGAAACAGGTCATGAAAATGTATATATGCCAATGTTTATTCCAGAAAGTTTACTTCAAAAAGAGAAAGACCATGTAGAAGGTTTTGCGCCAGAGGTAGCGTGGGTAACGCACGGCGGGGATGAGGAATTAGCTGAGCGTCTCTGCATTCGTCCAACATCTGAAACGTTATTTTGTGAGCATTTCTCAAAAATTGTACAGTCGTACAATGATTTACCAAAGCTATATAATCAGTGGTGCTCTGTTGTCCGTTGGGAAAAAACAACACGTCCATTTTTACGCACAACTGAATTTTTATGGCAAGAAGGTCATACGATTCATGAAACAGCGGAAGAATCACAGCAAGAAACGCTTAACATCTTAAATATATATGCGTCGTTTTGTGAGGAGTATTTAGCGATTCCAGTTATAAAAGGACAGAAGACGGAAAAAGAAAAATTTGCAGGGGCAAAAGCGACGTACACAATTGAAAGCTTAATGCATGATGGAAAGGCATTACAAACGGGTACATCGCATAATTTTGGCACGAACTTCACGGAAGCGTTTGATATTAAGTTTCTCGATCGAAATGGGAAGTGGCAATATGCGCACCAAACATCTTGGGGCGTATCAACGAGAATGATCGGCGGTCTTATTATGGTGCATAGTGATGATAATGGACTTGTATTACCACCAAAGATTGCACCAACGCAGGTGATGATTGTTCCAATTGCTCAGCATAAAGAAGGCGTGTTAGAAAAAGCTGCTGAACTGCAATCTCGTATTCAAAAAGTTGCGCGCGTGAAAATGGATGCAAGCAACAAAACACCAGGCTGGAAGTTTAATGAATATGAGATGAAAGGTATACCAGTTCGTTTAGAAGTAGGGCCGAAAGATATTGAAAAAAATCAAGTTGTCCTTGTACGCCGTGACACGAAAGAAAAAGAATTTGTAGCTATAAATGAATTAGAAGAACGTATTACAAAGTTACTTGAGGATATTCAGCAGTCTCTATTTGAAAAAGCAAAAACTTTGCGTGAAGAAAAAACGTATGTAGCTACTACTTTTGAAGAGATGAAGCAAGTATCAGCAGAAAAGCAAGGATTCATTAAAGCAATGTGGTGTGGAAGCCTTGAATGCGAAGAAAAGTTAAAAGAAGAAGCGGGCGTTACATCACGTTGTATGCCATTTGAACAAGAAGAATTAGCTACGCATTGTGTGTGCTGTGAGAAAGATGCGAAGCATATGGTGTATTGGGGTAAGGCGTACTAAGAATGAGAAGGAGCTGATTGATCAGCTCCTTTTTGTGCATTTAGATTATTGAACATTGCCGAATCGCCGATATATAGAAAAAGCACCGATATATTAGTCGACATATAAATCTGTATATGTACATGATCGCATGAATTCTTGACAATCCTCAAACAAGGGAAGCGATGGCAATTATGTTATAATATGAGATAAGAAAATAAGGGAAGGAAGTGACTTGGGAATATAGACATCTTTATATTCTAGTGAGCTATGAAACGAACAACAAAGCAAATAATAGCTGGTACATTTTTAGCGACGGTAGCATCTCTTACTTCTACAAATGCTTTTGCACAAGAAGAAACCACAGCTACAGTAAATGCCACAAATTTAAATATACGTCAACAACCAACAACACAAAGTAAAATTGTCGGAAAAGTGAAACAAGGAACAACTGTAAAGGTATTAGAAATACAAAAAGACTGGGCAAAAATTTCTTACGATGGTAAAGAAGGCTATGTTTCACTGCAGTTTTTAAAGATAGCAGGAGCAACGCCTACAATAGAATCGAAGCAACAACCAAGTATTAATAGCGGACAACATGAAACAGGTGTTGTAACAGCAACACGTTTGAATGTTCGTAATAATCCTGGTGTAGGTAGCACTCTTCTTGGAAGTGTTCAAAAAGGAGAGACAGTTACTATTATAGGAAAAGCAAATGGCTGGGCGAAGATTTCGTACAAAGGAAAAGAAGGTTATGTTTCGCTATCGTTTGTGAAAGTAGAGGGTAAGGAAACAGAACAGATTGAGTCAGGCCCGCAAGAAACAGGAACAATCACAGCAACAAGTCTGCGAATAAGAAGCGCAGCGAACACAAATAGTACGATTCTCGGATACTTAAAGCAAGGCGAGAAGATAACGGTACTAGGAAAAGCGAACGGCTGGGCGAAGATTTCGTATAAAGGAAAAGAAGGTTATGTTTCGCTATCGTTTGTGAAAGTAGAGGGTAAGGAAACAGAACAGATTGAATCAGGCTCGCAAGAAACAGGAACAATCACAGCAACAAGTCTGCGAATAAGAAGCGCAGCGAACACAAATAGTACGATTCTCGGATACTTAAAGCAAGGCGAGAAAATAACGGTACTAGGAAAAGCAAACGGCTGGGCGAAGATTTCGTATAAAGGAAAAGAAGGTTACGTTTCGCTATCGTTTGTGAAAGTAGAGGGTAAGGAAACAGAACATATTGAATCAGGCCCGCAAGAAACAGGAACAATCACAGCAACAAGTTTGCGAATAAGAAGCGCAGCGAACACAAATAGTACGATTCTCGGATACTTAAAGCAAGGCGAGAAAATAACAGTACTAGGAAAAGCAAATGGCTGGGCGAAGATTTCGTACAAAGGAAAAGAAGGCTACGTTTCGTTACGGTTTGTACAAATTAGTACGGGTTCGAATGCTAGTAATGGAAATAATGGACAAGTAGAAGAAATAGGAATTGTAAATACATCTTTATTAAATGTGCGCCAAGGTCCTTCAACAAGTACTGCAATTGTAGCACGCTTGAAAAGTGGTGAGTCAGTTGTAATACTAGGCAAGGAAAATGGTTGGGCGAAAGTTCGAGTAAACGGTGTGGAAGCTTATGTTTCTTTACAGTTCTTAAAGTTAAAACAATCATCTTCTTATGAAGTGATCACAGAAGCAGGAAAAGTTCAAAAATCGAATGGAATGGAAGCAGAAAAGGAACTGCAAACAAGACCAGAAGATGGCTATATCGTTAGTGATGGTAAAGTTGTGAATATGAAACAAGGCTTTGTACGAGCAAATAAGTTGATTAATATTTATGATATTGCAACTGGTAAAAAGTTAACATATGTACGAGGAGGAGCTGATTTAAAGTTCCTAAAAGTGGCTGGCGACCGTGTACATGTGAAAATTGATGGTACAACAGGATATGTCAATATAGACGATGTTACTTTATATCCTAATATGGTTCATGAATCAACGTCATATTATTCATTGAAAAACGGAAAGCTTTATCACTATGTATATGATAATTCTACGAGCGCGTATGCGGCATATCAAATTGGTAATGCACCGACTCATTTACAAGAAGGTCAGCGTTATGAGGCATTTGATAAAACGCAGATCGGTGGGAAAGATAGTTATCAATATTTTGAGTATGTGCCGATTCGCGTTACATCTACTTATACGGCGAAAGATATTGATGATTTCTTAAGAAAAAATAGTGCAGATAGTCCGTTGATTGGAACTGGAAAATATTTTGTGAATGCAGCACAAAAATATAATTTAAATGCAGGTTACTTACTATCTCATGCCGTTTTGGAATCTGGTTGGGGAAAAAGTCGTATCGCACGAGATAAGAAAAATTTATTTGGTTTTAGAGCGGTGGATTCTGACCCATATAATGGTGCAACGTCATTTCAAACGTGGGAAGAAGGCATTAACTTCTGCGCTTCGTATATCGATCAAAACTATTTAAATCCAAATGGCTGGACATATAACGGCGGGAATTTGGGAGATAAATCACAAGGTATGAACGTCATGTATGCAAGTGATGAAAATTGGGGCCAACAAATTGCTTCTCTTATGAATAAACTTGATGCTATGAACGGTGGAAAAGATTTGAATAAATATCGATTAGGTATGCTGAAAGCTGGATCTGTGTTATTTAAAGAGATAGATGGAGCGCAAGTAAATGCAGCACCTCGTGATATTACGGTTGCAATTAAGACTATGATTCAAACTTCAAGTGAAACATACTATGAGCTAGTTTCTGACAACACAGCGTATAATAGTGTATATGTGAAAGCAAGCTCTGTAAAACTTATATCTTCATATTAATAAATAGCTAGATTCATAATGTTGATGTTAAGTATAGAAGTTAGTTATATGTCGGATATTGTTGAAGGGTCTTTAAATCGTGTCGAAGCGCCGATATATTATATTGCGGTCGTTCACTTCTGACATCGGTGCAGGGAAATCAAATAGATGTTTTCATATAATCGAAAAAATATTCTTTTTTTCAATCTATGAAAAATGCTACAATATTAAAGAAAGAATACAATTTTTTCCTAGGTGGAAAAGGATTTGTAGAAAGGAAGAGACTTCATGCCTATCATTTTAGAAAAAGGACAGAAGATCGACTTAACGAAAGGGAAACCAGGGTTAACGAAGCTACAAGTTGGCCTAGGATGGGATCCGATGGAAAAAGCAGGTGGGTTTTTATCTTCATTGTTTGGAAGTAAGCCAAATATTGATTGTGATGCATCTGTGATCATGCTTGAGAATGATCGATTTTTACATAAACATGATCTCATTTATTTTGGAAATAAATTATCTTCTTGCGGAAGTGTTACTCATTCGGGTGATAATTTAACAGGTGAAGGTGCAGGGGACGATGAGACTATTTTTGTCGAATTACCAAAAGTTCCATCTAGAATAAACCGCCTCATCTTTGTTGTAAATATTTATGATTGCGTGAACCGTCGTCAAGACTTTGGGATGATTCGTAATGCGTATATTCGTATTCAAAATCCGCAAACAGGTGAAGAGTTAGCACGTTATAACTTAACGGATAACTACGGTGGAAAGATGACTTTAATTGCTGGTGAAATTTACCGTCATGATAATGAATGGAAGTTCTCGGCAATTGGAGAAGGAACGCAAGCTAAAAATTTAAGTGAAATCGTCACGAGTTATCAATAAAGTGAAACTTCCATCAGTTTGGGGCTTCGTCTCCCACTGATGGAAAGCTCTCATCAACCGGATTCTTACGGGCAGTACTACACTTTGAGTACTGCCCGGTAGAGCCGGATAATTTTTAAGGAGGCGTTATATATGGCAGTTATTTCATTGCAAAAAGGACAAAAAGTAGATTTAACGAAAACAAATCCAGGTCTTTCAAAAGTAATTGTTGGTCTTGGTTGGGATACAAATAAATATGATGGACAGGCTGATTTTGATTTAGACGTAAGTATTTTCTTAGTTGGAGCAAATGGTAAGGTTGGCGGAGGCGAAGACTTCGTTTTCTACAATAATCCGACCGGGGCAAATGGTTCTGTACAGCATTTAGGTGATAATCGTACAGGAGAAGGCGACGGGGACGATGAAACAATCAAAGTTGATATGAAAAATGTTCCTGCGCATATTGAACGCATTTGCTTTACGATTACAATTTATGATGGAGAAGGTCGTCGTCAAAACTTTGGACAAGTATCTAACTCCTTTGTGCGCATTATAGATGAAGAGAAGAAAACAGAGCTAATTCGCTATGACTTAGGCGAGGACTTCTCAATTGAAACAGCAGTTGTAGTCGGTGAATTATATCGCCATAACAATGATTGGAAGTTTAATGCGATTGGAAGCGGATTCCAAGGTGGGTTAGCATCTTTATGTAAAAACTTTGGTTTAGATGTAGAGTAAAGTGACTCTTCCATAAGTGGGGAGGATTCATCCCCACTTATGGAAAGCCAGCCCAATCGGGGTAAATAATCTATGTAAATAGAGGTGAAGCGCGATGGTTATTCAGTTACAAAAAGGACAAAAAATTGATTTAGGTAAGACAAGCCCAGGCCTTACGAGAGCAGTTATTGGTCTTGGCTGGGATATTAAACAATATGACGGCGGATCTGATTATGATTTAGACGCATCTGCTTTCTTATTAAATCAAGAAGGTAAATGTACGAAAGAAACAGACTTTATCTTTTATAACAATTTACAATCTCCTTGTGGTTCTGTGGCACATACAGGTGATAACCGAACTGGAGAAGGTGATGGTGATGATGAACAATTAGTTGTTGATCTAAGCAAAGTCCCAGCTGATGTACACCGTATTGCGATTACAGTTACTATTTATGATGCAGAGGGCCGCCGTCAAAACTTTGGACAAGTTGCCAATGCATTTGCTCGTTTAACGAATGAAGAAACAAATGAAGAAGTACTTCGCTATGATTTAGGGGAAGATTTCTCCATTGAAACAGCGGTTGTCTTTTGTGAATTATATCGTCATAATGGACAGTGGAAGTTTAATGCTGTCGGAAGTGGCTTCCAAGGTGGACTAGGTGCGCTTGTAAGAGCGTACGGCTTGGATGCATAAGAAGGAAGCGACTTTCGTTTCCTTCTTTTCCGCTTTCTAGAAATTTAAAAATAGAATAGGAGTCAATAGCTGTATGGAGATCTTACACGGAATTCTTGATACGTATGCCCAATTTTTTAATTTAGATATGTGGGTAAAGGTATTAACAGATCCAGTATCTTGGGGATTAATTGGAACGCTTGTTATTTTGGAAGGATTGCTATCTGCTGATAACGCGCTTGTATTAGCTGTTATGGTAAAGCATCTTCCAGAAGAAAAGCGTAAAAAAGCTTTATTTTACGGGCTTATTGGTGCGTATGCATTTCGTTTTATTGCCATCGGAATTGGTATGTACTTAATTAAATTAGCATGGGTAAAAGTACTTGGTGCCCTTTACCTTGCATGGCTTTCCGCAAAACACTTCATTGATAAATCTAAAGGAAATGAAGATGACGAAGAAGCTCATGGTATGAAGCAAGATAGCATTCTCTTTAGAATGTTTGGCATGTTCTGGGGAACAGTTGTAATGGTTGAGTTAATGGACATTGCGTTCTCTGTAGATAGCGTTCTTGC
>Ga0209025_1001315_pt1 | contig 33817 bp, 18 predicted proteins | sample AraplaMF_Col_mLB_FD_184256 | JGI IMG/M metagenome (GOLD analysis project Ga0209025, IMG submission 184256) | Arabidopsis root microbial communities from the University of North Carolina, USA - plate scrape MF_Col_mLB (SPAdes) (version 2) | ecosystem: Host-associated > Plants > Roots > Endosphere... | reverse complement strand
TAAAGATTTTCTTTCCTATTATATTGATATATTAGAAGGTGAACTTGTTCGTGATGAGGAAGATATTGAACTAGCGCTAACTATATATAAAAATCATAAAGATGCTGTTGATTTGCTATGTCTAAGCGGTGATGGGAAAGTAGCCGGAAAGTTTGCTAATAATAATTTGTTAGATGCGGTGAAAGGTTTAAGTGTGGAAGAGAAAGAAGACCTTCGCAAAATTTATATGAATTATGCTGAAACTCTTACTTTTATACGTGAGGCAGGAAATAGTGTCATGAGAGAGGCATTTTTACAATTTGTAAATCAAAATCAAATTCGGACTGACTGTTATCACGAACATATTCGCATTCCGTCTTTTATTTTCCCGGAATGGAAACAACTTGATGATGTTGTCGGCATCCCAACTCATGAGTGGTGGCTAAATAACGCTCTTATTACATGGTTTGAAAGAAAAGCAGATGGGCGCATGAAATTGATTATCGAAGTTGGACCGCTAGAATACAAACAGAGATTAAAGTTATTATGTAAGTTAGAAGAAAACGGAATCAATATTAAAGGAAGATCTAAAGAATCCGGATCCATGTACACAAGAATTTATGCAGGGTATGAAAAGATAAGTGATTGGGCAGATCAAGATGAGATTCTTCGTGTCATGAATGAAATGTATAACAGTAATGATTTTAACAAAGTAATTGAAACGATATCGGAAACGATAGAAGGTCTTATATATGGAGAAGAGACACCTTCTTCTGAAATTGTTGAAGTAGAACGTAATCAAATGGAAGTGGATACTTTAGCGGATGCGTTTCAATTATTCGTTCATCAACAAGGTTTTCAAGAAGAATTTTACAATATTCATCATAGACTTCCATCATTCATCATGCCAGAGTTCCGATTACTTGAAGAACAATTTGGTGTACCGAAATGGAACTGGTGGTTAAACAACTGTGTAATCATGTGGTTTGAACGTTTAAAAGACAACCGTTTGAAGTTCATAATAGAAATTGGACCGCTAGAATCTCATAAAAGAATAACTTTATTAACAATGCTAGAGAGTAAAGGGATAAAAATAAGTGCAAGGGCTAAAAGGCCAGAAGCAGCTTATACACGGATTTATACGAGTACATGTAACGTTGATGATTGGTCAAATGAGGAAGAAGTAGTGGGTGTAATGAATCAGTTGTGTGGTCATGAGGAATGTCAGGGTGTAATAAAGCTATTAATTGAGATAGCGAGGAGTAAGGTGCTTGGATGAATAGGGAAGAAATGGCTTCGTATGTAGTGTGCGGCTCTTTGCATGATCTGTTGGTGTGATGGTTATGCTGCTGAGTAAGCATTTAAAAAGATTTTAAGTTAAGTGCTATATGAAGCGATCATTTATTGGTGTAATTATAAATTAATGGGAATTATTAGCAAGTGCCTTTTTAAATGGATTTAAAAAATAAGGGTTATTGTATAATTATATAGGAGTTTTATGTTACTTTCTGAAATTCTAGTTATAAACATTTAGTTATAGGGTGTTTTTATTATAGAAAGTATCATCAGTTTTTTTAGAGAAAGCTTTTGGGGAGAATAAAAGAATATGATTTAATGTAGAAGATTCAGATGATTCGCAGATGAAGTTTTTATACAGGTATTAATAGTATTTTGGTATACAATTGTTACTAAGGAATTATCAAATGATAATGCTGAACTTATCATTTAATTTATGAAGTAATGGAATTAAAGATCTCCTGTGATTTTCTGGTTTGCAGATAGTCTAGTATTTAAGACCTACGAACATCAAAGGTATTTTCTAGTACTTGTGTATAGAAGGGTGTTTATATTAGAGAGTAACGATTGTTGTGATTAATAAAATTAAATATATTATGTGTACAGCTCGCCAAGTATCAAAATTGATGAAGAAGATACCCAAACAAAAGGTATCCAAAAATTAAGATAGTAAGAGAGAATATAAAGAATTTGTTGGCTGTAATGATCGAATTGTAAATATAAAAATTCGAAAAAAGATAATCTGATTTCATGTATAGATAATATTAATTTTAAAGTTAGTTTTTTTAAGTGTTTTAAATAATTTATTTTTTGTTGGGAGGGGTTAAAAATGGACGGAAAAAGAATTCAGGAGTATTGGTCTAATGAAATGCAAGCCATGTTAGAAACCTATAAACAGTTTCAAACTTTAATTCCAGCCATTGATAGAGAGGGAGCTGCACATAATGGAGAAGATGGGAGATATGTTGAAAATCTTATTAGAGAATATTTGAAGAAATATTTACCAAGAAACTTGGAAGTCATGACTGGATTTATTTTACGCCCCGCTGTAAAAACGGGCTTAAAAAGTAGAAAGAGGAAGAAGGAAAAGGATACGCATTCAACCCAACTAGATATTATTGTGTATGATAGTTTTAATTATCCGATTTTTCAGAGATTTGGTGATAGTGTAATTGTTCCACCAGAAGGAGTAGTTGGTATAATTTCTGTTAAGAAGAATCTGTATGATAAAGATATTGAACATGAGGCAAAGGCTTTAAAAGAGGCATCAAAGTTATGTAGATGTGTTGATAATAATGAGAATGCAGTTAGGGGTCCTTTTTTGGCATTAGTTTCAATGGATTCCTTTGAGAAAAAAGAGAAGAGCACAGAGGAATGGATTTTTGATAAATTAACAGAAATATATACAAAAGACGATTGGTTTGATGATTTAATAGGGTATATCGGCTCTTTTAATCAGTGGAGTATATTTAAAAGACGTCCTAAAAAAGGGGATGTAGCCGAATATATTTATTTTAAGCATAAAGAGCACGAGCAGCATTTGGGATTCCAGTATTTGTTGACGGGACTATTAAGCGTATATTATGATTCAACAAGACATTATTTAACCAGACCCGGATTTACAGGTTTTCCATCTAACAGAGATAGTGATGTTTTTTTAGGAAAGATAGAGGTTAAAGCAATTAGATAGTCAGGCTTTAGATCAGTAAAATATTCTATCATCAAGTGGAAGTGAAGATCGATTTTCGCTAAGTCTATGTAATTTAAGATATCATCATAGTGTTCCTATGATCTTTATTACTAGTAGTGAATCTACTTAAATATTTTTATCAGGTGAAACAAACATGGCGGAAATTAGCGATCATAATTGTTTAAGATTAATGAAACAGTTTAATAATATCTGCGCTGCAAATTTTATTAATTATGAAAGAGTTACAAGAGTAAAAAAGTTTGATTAGCAAAGCGTCTTTCAATTGAAAGGCGTTTTCTCTTTATGGTAAATAAAATTTCAGGAACAAGTTATTCAAACCGCTAATATATATAGTATATTTAAAATTGAGTTATACCTATCTTGGGAGATTTTACTTTATCAAAGCTAACAAAAACTTATATCCAATTCTTTATCAATAATTAAGACGAAGAAGGATTAAAAGACTTACGAAATTATAAGAAATTCGCTGGAACATGCCGTGGACTTCAAAATGATTCCTGAAATATGGAAATTAAGAGTGGGTTTTCAAAGGGGAGTAAAAAGAAATGAATATTTGGAATAAAGAAATGGCAAATAAATTCCTAATAGTTGTAAGAGGGGATCCTAGTTATATAATCTTTGGTTTGGCTTTGACAGCTTGGTTAGTTGCGGGACAGAAATAACTTATTATTTCTCCTTTTCTCTTTGCTTCTCTAATAAAAAATTCCTCAAAACACGTCCTTGATAGCTCTCTAATGTTCGCCCTTTGTAATAATGTATTCCTAATTTTTCACCTCCGTTAAGTACCATCCCTTTGTGCTATAGTACGTGGAAATCAATTTCTTTTTTGTTTTTAAAAAGCATACGTTAAGGAATATATAAAATTCATTTATACAGAATCAGAATAAATGTTAAAAATTCTCCTCTCAAATCTATGAGCTCTGTCATTATGGGTTTCGTTTATTTATTTCCTCCCACATTTTGAGTGTGTTACGAATTGTTCGAGACTTTCGATTTAAGTGACGTAAATACTACATCTTCTTATTGTAAAATAATATCAAGATACTAATTAGAATACTTTGATTCGTATGACCATTAATTACCAAAATGTTCTGTAGGTTCATAAATTGGTTTACACGCGTTGTAAATCCTTCTATAACAACACGTGCTTTTATATTATAATTGTATGTAATAAAATGTAGGGTGATGAGCGATGAATACTATTCTTATAACAGAAGAACAAAAGTATTTAGATAAGACCGTAAATGTGATTGATAGTTTATTAGATCAAACGCAAGATGCGATAAAAAAAGAAGTGACTTCACAAGTGGAAGCGAGCTTAAAAGAAGTAAAACAAAAGCAAATAAAGAAATTGAATGAGGCTCGAAAAAGTCCTTATTTCGGCAGACTTGATTTTGAAGATGAATACGGTGAAGAAACCATTTATATAGGGAAAAAAGGTATTGCTGATGACGGAGAGCTCGTTGTAGTAGACTGGCGTACTGATTTAGGGAAGCTTTACAATGCTTATCAAGGTGTACAAGCCCGCTTCTCTATTGGAAACGATCAGAGTAAACCAGTTCAGATTCTTGGTAAACGCGGTATCATTATTCAAGATGGGGATATCGTTAGTGTAAATGAAATCGGTAAAAGTGGAATTGTAGAAGAGGAAGATGGCCAACAAGTAAAATATATGGACGATTATTTGAATGAAATCTTGTCTAATACAGGGGAATCTCATCAATTAAGAGATATTGTCTCTAGTATTCAAGCAGAACAGGACGAGATTATTCGTTTACCATTAAAAGATACGATTATTGTCCAAGGAGCAGCAGGTAGTGGGAAATCGACTATTGCTCTTCATCGTATCTCCTATCTCTTATATCAATATCATGAACAAGTGAAACCAAAAGATATTTTGATTTTGGCCCCAAATGAAATTTTCTTATCATACATCAAAGATATTGTTCCAGAAATTGAAGTAGATGGCATTGAACAGCGCACATTCTATGATTGGGCATCTACTTATTTTACAGATGTGAACAGTATTCCAGAGCTTCATGATCATTATGTGAATGTTTATGCTGCTTCTAATAAAGAAGATTTAATAAAAATCTCTAAATATAAAGGATCCCTTCGTTTTAAAAAGCTATTAGATGATTTTGTAGAATATATAGGGAGTACAATGATCCCGCATGGTAGCATTATTATTGGAGCAGATGTTATGCTTCAAAAAGATGAAATTCATAAGTTTTATCAAACGAAAGAACATTTACCACTTAATGTTCGTATGAAACAAGTGAAAGACTTCATTACAAATTGGAGTATTGCAGAAACAAAGAAAAAGCTAAAACAAATTGAAGAAGATTTTGAAGATGCATATCAAAAATGGATTATTACGCTTCCAGAAAGAGAAGAGCGTAAAGCTATTTATGAAGCATTGGAAAAAGCGAAAGCATTGCGTGAGAGTGTATTCCGTGAAAAAATGAAAAGTGAAATCGAGTTATACGTAAAGAAAATGCAACACATTTCTGCAGTGCTTATGTATAAATCTATTTTCCAAAAGAAAGTATTTGATACATTCCATAAGGATATAGAGCAAGAATTACTTAGCTTGCTTTTGAAAAATGGACGACAAGTAAAACAAGAAAAATTTACATATCAAGATATTGTACCGCTTATTTACTTGGATGCGAAGATTAACGGTAAAAAGTTGGAATATGAGCATATTTTCATTGACGAGGCACAAGATTATAGTCCATTCCAACTTGCAATTATGAAAGATTATGCGAAATCGATGACGATTTTAGGTGACATTGGGCAAGGGATCTTCTCATTTTATGGATTAGATCGCTGGGAAGAGATTGAGTCCTATGTATTTAAAGAAAAAGAGTACAAGCGTATGCATCTACAGACGAGCTATCGTTCTACAAGACAAGTAATGGATATGGCAAATCGTGTACTGTTAAATAGTAACTATGATTTTCCACTTGTAATTCCGGTGAATCGTCCAGGTGCTGTACCTTCTATTAAAAATGTGACAAGCGCTGGAGATTTGTATGATGAGATGGTACGTTCTATTCAAGCTTTTGAAGAAAAGGAACATAAAACGGTTGCTATTTTAACAGATACGAAACAAGCAGCAATTGACACGTATGATGAGCTTGGGCGCCGAGGAGTAAATGGTATTCAAGTTATTTCAGAAGGAAGACAAGAATTACGTGAAAAAATTGTTATTATTCCATCGTATTTAGTAAAGGGGCTGGAATTTGATGCGGTTATTATGCATGATGTAAGTGAAAGAACTTTTAAAGATGAGACATTACACGCTAAAATGTTATATATGTCCATCACACGTGCACACCATGATTTACATATGTTTTATCGTGGTAATATATCACCGTTATTGGAGGATCGTGATCCGAATGCACCTCCAAAACCAAGAAAATCTTTTGAAGACTGGCTAATCACAGATATTTCTAATCCAAACATCGAACCACAAGTGGAAAAGATGAAAGTAGTAGAGCAAGAAGATACGTTACGTTTGTTTGACGATGAGGAAGAAGAGGTAGTCATGGAAGCATTTGAAGAAGATCGTGAACGTTACTATGACTTTTATGCATGGTTGAAAGTATGGCATCGTTGGGCAGAATTAAAAAAGAAGCTACAGGAATAGAAATTAAAGGGTTGTGATATAGAAATGAAAGTATATTCTGGCGGGTTTACAGCCGAGCATTTATATCGTAATGAAGTGAAGATTGTGGCAGACCTACAATTAAAAGGGATGTCAAAGCAAGATATTAAAGATAAAGTATTTGAAGAGAACCTCTTTCATTGCCGTAGTGAGGCGGCAATGAAAGATATTTTTCCGCGTGTGTATAGAAGATCGGAAAAGTTGGATGATACATTGCGTGGGATGTTAGTAAATGGTTCACGTTCCGATAATAATGCTATTTTGTTATATGCATTTTTGAAGTATTTTAAGTTTCCACGGGATTTTGTATTAGAAGTGATTCATTATAACTTAAAGCGCTTTAAGAATACGGTGACAGAAGGCAATGTCATGACCTTTTTTGAAGAAAAAGGTCAACAGTATGAAGAAGTTCGAAATTGGACGGGTCAAACGAAGTACAAATTAAAGCAAGTTACATTAAAGATCTTAGTGGATGGAGAACTCCTTTTAAAAAAAGCAAATGAGTATGAAATTAAATCGATTCCGCTAAGTAAAGAGCTGCGGGAATATGTGGAGAATAATCCCGAGTGTAATGATTTGCTTATTCTTACATTAAATGACTGATGGTGGTATAAGTGGAAATAATTCAAAAGAAATTGAATCATTTTTTTGAAGAAATTCAAAAAGATGACTTTTTAGAAATGCGTGGACTTGGAAATGAAGTCCCTTATTTTGTGTTTGATTACAATCCTGAATACGAATTAATGGTTAGAAATTCAGTGAAATATTTTGCAGATAAAATGCATGTTAACGTAAAGGTTTTAAATTTATTTGACATGATCATTGACCTGTTTGAAGACATTGGTGGTATAGAGGGATTAAAACAATTTGAAGAAGAGCAAGGAACGAAAGAATTATTCGAAGCAATTCTTCCAACGTTAGAAGAAGAGCAATTGGTAGAACGAATTGGGGAAGAGGCTGAAGATGCACAAATGGTATTTGTCACAGGCATAGGCAGTGTCTTTCAACTTGTAAGTACACAAGAACTTTTAAACCAATTACATGCGAGAGTAACAAATACACCAATTATTATGTTTTACCCAGGAGAGTATACGGGACAAGGGTTGAGCTTATTCAATCGTTTTGAATCAAATGGATACTATCGTGCGTTTTCGATATAGAGAATAAGGGGAGAAACAAGTATGTTACAGGACTCTTTTACAATTAAAGAATTATTTAAAAAAGAAATTGATCGTGAAATTAATGGTGTTGTCCAGGCAGGACAGCGAGATGAAGATGTTATTCAAGATGAATTAGAAGAATACGTTATGACAAAAGAAATTAGCGAGAATATGGCTTATTTCTTTAAAAATTATGCATATAGCTTTAATAATCAAACAACGAAAATGGGTGTGTGGATTTCTGGCTTCTTCGGATCTGGTAAATCGCACTTCTTAAAGATTCTATCGTACTTATTAAATAATGAAAAAGTATATGGCAAGCGAGCTGTAGATTTTTTTGTGGAGAAGACTGATGATCAGGAGCTTTTAAATATTCTTCAGCAATCTGCAAATTATACGAGCCAATCGATTTTATTCAACGTGGATTCTAAATCAGCGGGTGGAAAAAAGGAAAAAGCAACGATTGTTGATGTGTTCTTAAAAGTGTTTAATGAACACTTAGGTTACTCTTCCACACCATGGATTGCTAATTTGGAAAGACAATTAGCAGAAGAAGGTATCTATAGTCAGTTTGTTGAGCGTTTTGAAGAGATAGACGATACAAAATGGGTAGATAGCCGAGCTCGTTTGTTATTTAAGAAAAAATCATTTATTGAGGCGTTAACGCAGTTAGGATATACACAAGATACAGCAGAATCTGTGTTAGCTGCTTCTAATAAGAACTTTGAAATGAGTTCGGATGACTTTGCTAAGTTAGTTGCTAATCATGTGAAGAGTCAAGGTGAAGATTATAGACTTACGTTCTTAGTAGATGAAGTTGGGCAGTATATTGGCGATGATTCTGATCTAATGTTAAATCTTCAAACGGTAACAGAAGATTTGGGTAACTATTGTCACGGAAAGGTTTGGGTCATTGTTACATCTCAAGAACAAATCGATGCTGTAACAAAAATCAAAGGAATGGAGAAGTTTTCAAAAATCCAAGGTCGATTTGCGACAAAAATTCATCTTACAAGTTCGAACACAGACGAAGTTATTAAACGTCGTCTTTTAGAAAAAACAGCAGCAACAGCAGATCGTTTACAAATTGATTTTGATCAAATTGGTCAAAGTTTAAACAACACATTAACGTTTGAAAAAGATAAATGTGTTCTTCAAAATGGATTCAGACATGCAGATGAATATGCATCTATTTATCCATTCGTTCCGTATCAAGTAGAGTTATTACAACGTGTATTCAATAAGGTTCGCCGACAAGGAGAAGCAGGTGCTCACTTATCACAAGGGGAACGTTCTTTATTGAATGCCTTCCAAGAAGTTGCGATTCAGTTAAAAGATGAAGATACAAACCAATTAGCACGATTCTCTCAATTCTATGAAACGGTTAAACGTTTCTTAAGCACGTCTGTTTCATCTACGATTATTGAAGCTGGCAAACGTGACGGTATTACTGAATTTGATGTGGAAGTGCTTAAAATATTATTCATGATTAAAGGTATTGATGAGGTAAAAGCAACTGTTGAAAATATTACAACATTGCTTGTAGATAGCGTAGACTGCATTAAAAATGAATTGGAAAAAAACGTAAAACAATCACTATACCGTCTTCGCCAAAAAATGCTTATCGCAGAAAATGCAGATCGTACATTTGTTTTCTTAAGTGATGATGAGCAAGAAATTAACCGTGAAATTCAAAGTGAGCATGTAAACGAGGCGAATGTGGTAGATGCGTTAGGTAGAGTATTCTATGAAGAAATCGTACAGATGAAATTATATCGTTACCAAAAAACGCATGACTTTGAATTTAATAAGGCGTTTGACACATATAATCGTGGCGGGAAAACAAATGCATTAACACTTCAAGTGTATACAGGTGATGTTTCAGAAGAACAAGCTCGCGCAGATGCAAATTCCGGAACAATGATTATGTATATTCCAGATCACTATGCAGAAAAGTTCTTTGAACCGATGGAATACGCACAAAAGATTCAAGCCTTTGCTAATAAAAAGATTTCAACGAGCTTAACAGAGAAGCAAAAGAGAGTATTAGACGAAAAGCGTCAACAAATTAGTGAGTTTGAAAAGAAAGCAAGAGAAGCATTAGCAGAAGCAGCAACAAACGCAAAATACTTTATTCAAGGACAAGATTACGAATTTAAGAGTACATTAGAAAGCCAATTGCAAAGTGCATTTGAGATTTTAGTTCGAAATACGTATAGCTATTTAAGTTATATTGATGAACCGGTACCTGTGAAAAATGCAAATGACATGGTTTTTGATTGGGCAACAAAAGGACTTCCGGCAAGATTAGACGGTACATTTGAAAATCATCTAGCGTATGACACAGTAGTTCGCTTCTTAGAGGAAAGTCGCGGGAGACAAATTGTTACAATGAAATTGTTAGTAGAGAAATTTAAAGATGTACCGTACGGATGGAGCGAAAATGATATTGCAGGTATGGTTGCAGCAGCTCTCTATAATAAAAAAATTAAGCTGATGTACTTAAATGAAAGTTTTGATACAACGAACTCGCAGTTTATCGCTCGAATCACGAAGGCTTCTGAAAGAGAAAAAGTCGTTATTGAGGCGCAAATTGGTATACCACCACGTGTGCGTAAAGAAGTTGTAGAAACAATGCGTGAACTGTTCAACTTCTATGATATTGGTGAAACGTACGATGAAGTTGCGAAAAACATTCGCGATCAAATTCAAAAATATTTCATGGAACCAATCGGAGATATGCAGCGTACGAAGCAACGTGAAGACCAGCAATATCCATATCCGGGGGGTATTACACTCTCTAAAATTAAAAATAGCATTGTAGATTTATTGGCTATTACAAAACAAGAAAACTTTGTAGAAGAGTTTATTGAGTTTGATGAGGATTTAGAAGATTGGTTAGAAGATGTACAACATTTGAACTCTTTCTATAATGGTAATGCGATTCGTCATTTTGATGAAAGTGTACGCGTCTTGAAAGAACGCCGAGATGATTTAGATGTAGCACAGCATGATGCAGAAGTACAAAAGGTGAAGAATAGCATTGTAAATATCTTAACAAGTGATAATCCATACAAGCAGATTCCTAACTTGCCAATTTTGAATGAGCAATTGAAACAAGGACTTTCGGATTTTGTAAAACGGGAAATTGGTACACAATTGGAGCAGATGGAGGCGATTCGCTTTGAAGTGGAGAGCTTACAAACACGCTATGAAGATATTGATTCTATCAAAGCAGTAGTTCAGGAGAAAATAGCCGAATTACAGAAACGTATAGAGCAAATGCAAGACCTTGAAAGTATTTCTCGTGTGTACACATATACACAAATGGCAAACAATGACTATCGCCGCTTGGAAGAGAAAGTTCGAGAGCTATATGAAGAGTATAGAGACGATCAAGATGATAATGACCAAACTGAAACGGTGGAAATGAATATCTCACAGTTGATATCTGCTTCATTACCAACTGGTCAGTTTGAAATTAAAAACAGCCAAGATTTAAAACAATGGTTGAAAAAACTTGAAGATGAAGTAAGTAAAGAATTAAATCAAAGAAAAACAGTAATGATTAAGAAATAAAGGAGACATAATGCGATGAATAAAAAAGCATTAAAAGAATTTGCAGTCTATGCCCGCAATGAACTTCGTGAACAAATCGCATTACGAGCACAAGCCTTTGGGATTATTCCCGAAGGCTCTCCTGTGCTTGTAACAGGTGCGGACTATGTAGAAATAAACGGAAAGAAATATCCAGCAACTTATAAAAACAGTATTCAAAAACTGCTAAAAGAAATTGAAACAAAAGGCTATGATAATGTAATTGAGGAAGTAGCATATACGTGGTTTAACCGTTTGATTGCAATTCGTTACATGGAAGTACATAACTATCTTCTGTCAAAAGTGCGTGTACTTTCTAGTGAAACGAAAGGGAAAGTAGATCCGGATATTTTAACGGAGTATCAATATACGGATCTACTTGTGAATAAAGAAGAAGTAGCTTCTTTATTAGCGCAAGGAAATCGTGAAGAGGCGTTTCGTAAGTTGCTAGTGGCGCAGTGTAATGAACTAAATGAAATTATGCCGTTTTTATTTGAGAAATTAGCGGATTATACAGAGTTACTATTGCCAGAGTCTTTATTGCATGCAGACTCATTAATTAATAGATTAGTGAGTGAGTTAGACGAAGGTGATTTTCAAGAAGTTGAGGTTATCGGGTGGCTTTATCAATTTTATATGTCGGAGAAAAAGGAACAGGTTGGTGGGCTTAAAAATAATGCTGTAAAAAAAGAAGATTTACCTGTTGTTACTCAGTTATTCACACCGAAATGGATTGTACAATATATGGTACAAAATTCATTAGGGAAACTGTACGATGAGTGGAGGCCAGAGAACAACCTTGTAAAAGAGTGGGAATATTATCTCAAATCATCTGAGAAATTACCTATCCCAGATGTTACAGCTCTGGAAGAAATAAAGGTAATTGATCCTGCATGTGGATCAGGACATATCTTAGTTTATGCTTTTGATTTATTATATGATATGTATTTAGAAGCAGGATACTCGGAACGTGATATACCAAGATTAATTATTGAAAAGAATTTATATGGTCTGGACATTGATAAACGTGCAGTACAAATGGCAAGCTTTGCATTAATGATGAAGGGGCAGGAGAAATATCGCCGTTTCTTAAAAAAAGCAAACGATCTAAAGTTAAATATTCGTGAATTTGTAGATAGTGAAGAAATTTCTAAAGAAGCATTGGCGTTCTTTGCAGAAAAAGTAGGAGATGTTAGCTGGGTGACCTCTTTGCAAGAGCAATTTGAAAATGCAAAGCAGTTTGGGTCACTAATCGTTCCTAGAGAAGTCACTTCTGTATACTTGGAATATATCAAATGCATCGAATCCTATAACTTAGATACAACAGATTTATTAGAGGAAGCTTATATTCTTGAATTAATAGAGAAATTAAGGCCTTTATTAGATCAGGCATATTTACTAGCTTTAAAATATGAAGTGGTGGTAACGAATCCGCCATATCATAATAAATATAATCTAATATTAAAAAAGTTTATGAATGATAATTATAAGGAGTATAAATTAGATTTATATTCTGCTTTTATATATCAATGTAGTCAAATGACAGTAGAAAATGGCTTTGCCGGATTAATGACACCGTTTACTTGGATGTTTATCTCAAGTCATGAGAATTTAAGAAGGTATGTTATTAATAATCAAAATATATCTAGTTTGGTTCAGTTAGAGTATTCTGCTTTTACAGAAGCGACTGTACCAATTTGTACATTTGTAATTCAAAATCAGGCGGAATTACCTTTAGGAGAATACATTAGATTAGAAGATTTTAAAGGTGCAGATATACAATCTATAAAAGTAAAAGAGGCTGTGAAATCTAACGTTTATTATCGTTATACTACTAACAGTAAAAAATTCATAGAGATTCCAGGATCGCCAATTGCTTATTGGGCAACCCAAAACATAAGAAACATATTTTCTGAGAATAAAAAATTAGAGGATATGGCTGCACCTCGTCAAGGTATGGCTACAAGTGATAACAATAGGTTTTTAAGATATTGGCAGGAAGTAGATTGCAATAAGATAGGTTTTAGCTATATTAATGCTTCTTCAGCATTAGATGGTGGAGAAAAATGGTTTCCATATAATAAGGGAGGTACCTTTAGAAAATGGTATGGAAACCAAGAATATGTAATTAACTGGGGAGAAGATGGTAAGGAAGTAAAAGAGTATGCAGCTAAGTTATATAAAAGTTATTCAAGAACTATAAAAAATAGTCCTTTCTATTTTAGAGAATGTATATCATGGTCAGATGTAAGTTCTAGCTATTTTGGAGCAAGATATACGCCACAAGGATTTTTATTTGATATAAAAGGTTCTTCTTTATTTATCGAGGATAAAGAACAATTATTATATATATGTGGATTTATAACTAGTAAGATTGTTAGGGAATTTCTTAAATATTTAAACCCGACTATAAGCTTTCAGGTAGGTGATTTAAAAAGATTACCAATTGTTTTGATGGAGGATAAAAGTAGTGTAAACGGTAAAGTTTTAAAAAATATTTCAATATCAAAGCGGGATTGGAATGCTTTTGAAACATCATGGGATTTTCAAAAACATCCTTTCTTGACTTATTGTGAACAATCTAGAACATTAGAGCAATGCTATGTAAATTGGGAATACTATGCCGAAACTCAATTTCGCCAACTCCAGAGAAATGAAGAAGAACTAAACAAAATCTTCATTGAGTTGTATGGATTACAAGACGAACTAACATCAGAGGTACCAGATGAAGAGGTAACAGTCCGCCGCGCTGACCGTGTCCGTGATGCAAAATCCTTCTTATCTTATTGTGTCGGTCTTATGATGGGGCGTTATTCATTAGATGTAGAAGGTTTATCGTATGCAGGTGGAGAGTGGGATGCTAGTAAGTATAAGGTATTCCAACCAGACTCTGATGGGATTATTCCATTAACAGATACAGAGTATTTTGAAGATGATGTTGTAACCCGTTTGCAAGAATTATTGGTTATTATGTTTGGACAAGATACGCTTGCAGAGAACCTTCGTTGGTTAGCTGAGTCACTTACAATGAAAAATAACGAAACGCCTGTTGAGCGTCTTCGTCGTTATTTCTTTGATGAGTTTTATAATGATCACTACAAGATTTATCAAAAACGCCCAATTTACTGGATGGCGGATTCAGGTAAGAAGAAAGGATTCCGTGCGTTGTTCTACTTGCATCGTTATACACCAGAAACATTAGCGACAATGCGTTTCTCTTATGTGCAGAATTTACAAGAGAAATTGAGCCAAGAACAAAAACGTTTAGAACAAGATCTTGTAAATCCAGATTTAACAGCTGCGATGAAGAAGCGGTATAATAAGCAGTTAACAACAATTAAAGCACAGCAAGACGAGCTTATTGATTTTGATAAGAAAATGGCTGAACTTGCAAATCAACGTATTGCACTTGATTTAGATGATGGAGTAGTTGTAAACTACAAGAAGATTGAGAGCGTGCTTGCGAAGATTAAATAATAATAAAAATGGATAGAGCGTGCTCTCTATCCATTTTTTTATTTGAGTTGTTTACAATCGTCCTTTTCTTTTTTATTCTAGGAGTTGGACAATAAGTTTAGTGAGAGTTGGTGACTGATGAATATCATAGAAGAGTTACTTCGACTGTTTCATCAACAACAAGAAGAAAATAAAGGTGCGAATCGTTCACTTGTGTTTTGGTATGATGCACAGAGTGAAGATCGCGATGAGACAGAAATAGAAGAAGCACTCAAACATGAAAATATTCAAGTGCATTATTTAGACGAACATAATGCTTTCCGCACAAAGGTTTTATTGGAGAAGGAAGATACGGATAATTCATATTTAATTTATGCTCCATTTCCAAAACCAGAGGATCGAGAAAACTTTTTATTAGATATTTTGTTATATAGCGGAAGTTACGGTGAGTTTCAAGCTGATGTGATTGCGATTCGAATGAAAGAATTACGTTTAGATCATCTTGCAATTCGTCCGTTTTTAGAAAAACATACGAAATTCTTTGATAATAAGCAACGTGTAGCGAAATTTCAAAAGTTGCTTCCTAATAAGCCAACAGTTGATCAAGTAAAGCAAACGATGCTGGCTGTGTTATGTAATGCAAAAAGTATTACTCCACAGGATATTTTAAAAAGTGTTGTAGCTGGTGGAAGTTTGTCTGATACAAACGAAGTACTTGAGCAAGTTGCTAAGTATTTGGATACAGAAGTATTTTATACGTTCATTGAAGAGTATTTTGGGATTTCTAAACACGAAAGTAACCGTCTAGCTCAAATTATGGAAACGATCGTGTTTCAGCATTATGCTGCATACTTGGATGAGAAGTTACTAGCATTTAAGTATGAGTCAACAGTTCCGAATATATGTAAAGTGTTTGTTGAGGATTGGTTAAAGTCTGAAGAAAGAAATGTATTAGAAGGAACTTTAGACATATTAGAACAAAAATGGAGTGTAGCACAATCAGTGGATCAGTACACTTATCAAGCTTTTCTTCGATGTGACACGTTTGCAGTAGTAGAGCGTAAAATTCTTGATGTTTTACATGAACTTCTTTTAAATGAAACAATTGTGATAACGGAATGGAAGAGTATTTTAACGGAACGAAGTAAGAGTTATTGGTATAAGACTCGTTTTCATAGAGAGTATGAACTATTAGAGAAGGCTCTTCGTGTATATGAGTGGAGATCTATATTTGAGCGTGATGATGCACCAAAGAGTGAAGAAGAGTGGTTTACGTTTTATACAGAGAAATATTACAATGTCGATCAAGCATACCGCCATCTTCAAGTACATTATGTAAATGAGTCTAATTTAGACGAATATGGTGAGTTATTGGAGCGATTAACGTTTTGGTATGAAAATCAGTATTTAGTGGAGTTAGGCCGTTATACAGATGAGATAGTAGAGGCTAAATTAAAAGAGAACTGGCCAGTTACTGATGTTATGCAGCAGAAAAACTTTTATCGCTATATGATCCGTCCGCTTGTGGAAGGGTCAAGAGAGCGTATTTTTGTGATCATTTCTGATGCACTTCGTTATGAAATTGGAAAAGAGCTGACAAATAGTTTTAGTCAACGTTTGAATACGGAAGTAAGATTACTCCCAATGCAAGCATCGCTTCCTACATATACGCAACTGGGAATGGCTGCGTTATTACCTGGCAAAATATCTGATATTGCAAGTGATGGAACTGTTTATGTAGATGGATTTTCTACAAGAGGATTAATAAATCGAAATAAGATTTTACAATCTCGTGAACCCGATTCTGTTGCATTAAAAATGGAAGAGTTTATTGGATTAAGTAAGGAAGAGGGATTAGGGTTAATTAAAGGAAAACGCGTTGTCTATTTATATCATGACAATATCGATGCGATTGGTGATTCTGGTAAAACGGAAGGTTATACGTATGAGGCTGTTGAAAATACGATAGAACGTGTGAAGGTTGCTGTTCGAAAGCTGACTGGTACGTATGAAGCTGGACGCATTTTTATTACAAGTGATCATGGCTTCTTATATCAATCTTCACAGGTAGAAAAATATCAAAAAACAGAAAGTATAAAAGGTGATGTTTTTGATAAGAATCGTCGATTTGCTATTGGGAAAGATTTAATAGAGCCTGAGGGAACAGTAAAAGTTTCTTTAAATTACTTAGGGTTAGAACAAGAAGCGGTTATTACGAAAGGATTAAATCGTTTTACGGCTGGTGGTGGATTGCGCTTTGTTCACGGGGGAGCAATGCCACAAGAAAGTATAGTTCCTTTAATTGAGTATCGTCAGTTAAAAGGAAAGGCACGTAAGACAGAAAAAGAACTTGTAGATGTTCGAGTTGCTTCCATTCAAAAAGTCATTACAAGTTATCAATTTATCGTGCCATTTTTTCAAGAGGAAAAAGTGTCAAATGAGTTATATCCAAGAACGTTGCGTGTAGCATTCTATCGCAACAATGAGCGTATTTCAAACGAATTAACAATTATGTTTGATTCTAAAGGAGAAGTAGCAGAGCGTCAGACGGATGCTGTATTCCATCTCCTTGAAGATCGTTATAAAACTGGTGATGTTTGTGTACTGCGCCTAGAAGATGTTTCAGGACGTACGACAGAATTGTATAAAGAAGAAGAGTATGAATTGAAGTTATATAGTGTTTAAATATGTAAAAGGCCTTCCGATTATTTCTAACATTGGAAGGTCTTTTCTTTTTGCTATAATAAAATATAGAAATGTTACTGGTAGGAGGAATCGTATGTTAGAGGTGGGCGATATTGTCAAAGGTCCGCTATGGCCCGAGATAGTAGAAGTAAAAAGATGTGAAGATATACATGGCAGTCTTTATCGTGTTGAGGCATACGGAAAAGACAGCAATAAGTACTATCAAGTAATTGTACTTCCAGAACAATTGCAATCTATTGAAAAACTAAATGCTTCACCTGAAAAACTTTTGCTATCTCCAAAGCAATTACAGCGTTATATGTTATATCAGGAATTTTTAATTGATCGGAAATTTTCGAAGTCTCGTGCATTGGGAAATAAAAATGTTCTTCCGCTTCCACATCAGATTGAAGCGGTCTATGGAAGAATGCTGCAGGTACCAACTGTACGATTTTTACTTGCAGATGATCCAGGAGCAGGGAAAACCATTATGGCGGGAATGCTGATTCGTGAATTGAAAGCAAGAAGAAGTGCAGATCGGGTTTTAATTCTCGTGCCTCCATTAGTATTAAAACAATGGCAGCAAGAACTATATGAAAAGTTTGGAGAAGAGTTTACGATTGTGACGCGTCGTACTTTAGAGGAATATAGCGGTAAAAATCCATTTGTTGAACAAAACTGTATATTAACTTCCCTGTATTGGGCAGCAAGAGATGACATTAAAAGTCTTGTGATGGAAGCCGACTTTGATTTAGTTATTGTAGATGAAGCACATAAGATGGCAGCCTATACAACAGGCAGTAAAAACAAAAAAACGAAACGCACAAAGATCTATCAGTTAGGAGAAGTAATTCTTCGGCATAGTGAACATGCTTTGTTATTGACCGCGACACCTCATAAAGGAGATGTAGAAAACTTTCGTCATTTAATGCGACTGATTGATCCGGATATTTTCTCTTCTATTGGAATAAAAGAAACATTACGTGATAAAACGAATCCGTTTATTATTCGGCGATTAAAAGAAACTTTGAAACAATTTGATGGTACACCTTTATTTCCAAAGCGCACAACGAAAACAATAAAATACGATTTGTCAGATAAAGAATTAGAACTATATGAAACTGTGACAGAGTATGTAAAGGTACATTTTAATCGCGCAATGAATCGAGGAAATAACAGTACTGCTTTTGCGATGATGCTATTACAAAGAAGGTTAAGTTCTTCTATAGAGGCGGTTCACTTATCTTTAGTACGTCGTCATCAACGATTGGTAACATTGTTAGAAGAGACGGAGCAAAACCAGGTTGATCTTGTTGATATATCTGTTGAAGATTATGAGGAAGCAACACTGGAAGAACAAGAACTGTTGGAGCAAAATAGTGAAGAGAGTATAGATACAATTGATCCACGCGAACTGGAAGTAGAGATTATGGAATTAGAACGTCTCATTCACTATTCTGGTCATATTAGACAAAACTATGTTGAACGTAAATACATAGAGCTTGAAAATACCCTGTTTGGTACAGACGGCCTTTTACAAAAAGGTGAAAAGATTCTTATTTTTACGGAATCAACTGATACGTTGCACTACTTGGAAGAACGGTTGGCTGCACATGGATTACATATTGCTAAGATTATTGGGAAGTATTCTATGGATGAAAGACGAAGACAAGTGGAGCTGTTCCGAAACGATTATCCAATTATGCTTGCGACGGATGCAGGTGGAGAGTCTATCAATTTACAGTTTTGTAATCAAATGGTGAACTATGATATTCCATGGAATCCAAATAAACTAGAGCAGCGTATGGGACGTATACATCGTATTGGACAAAAAAATGAAGTGTTCGTATTTAACTTAGTGGCTGGCAATACGCGTGAAGGTGACGTACTACATACTCTTTTAGTAAAAATGGACAAAATGAAAAATGATTTAGGACAAGACCTTGTTTACGATTTTATAGGAGATCGCCTCGAAGATCGAATGATAGATTTACCTACACTTATGCAGCATGCAGTTCTCAATCGAGAGCGATTAGAAGATATAAAACAAGAGATGGACCAAGCTTTGTCTGAAGAATATGTAGAGTTATTAAGGATTGCTCAAGAAGAGCGACTTGCGATGGATAGCATTGATTTACCTGGTATGCAGCGCGAACAATATGAGATTGCAGTACAAAAGGTCCCGATGAGAGTGTATGCAGATTTTACTGCTGAGACGTTAAGTGATCATAGAGTTAGAGTATATCCTTCACAAAATAATCAGATGTATCGTATTGAGAGAATTCCAAAATCTATTCATGAATTTGCGAGAAAGCATCGCATCCCGTTGAAAGGAAAAGAGGATTCCTATCGTTTTACAAGTAAAGAAAAATATATGGATGATGCAGTGTCACTGATCCTAAATGATAATCCGTTGTTTTCTTTATCATTAAAGCTTATGAGAGAAGAGACAGAAGGATTGGCGATTCCTAATTATGAAATCACGTTTTCGATTCAAGAGAGACTAGAGGTTGAAGGATACGAAATTGGATTAACAGATGGAACAGGAAGAGAACTATATAAAGATATTGTGTATTTTGCGAGAAGAGAAAATGGAGAAATAATAGAATTAGATTCATATTGGTTATATGGTTCTTCGTTTGAAACAGCAATTTCTAAGGCAGAGCAAGGAGCTAATTTATTCATGCAGGCGATGACTCATGTCATGAATAAGCGAGAAGAGTTTGCGACAACGAATGAAACGCAGTTGAATAAAAAGATGCAATTTTTACGCCGTGCGTTTGATTCACAATATCAAAACACAATGGACAAGTTAGAAAAATATCGCAATGAAAATATCGATAATCGTAACTCTGCATTGATTAATCAGATGAAAGCACAGTTACTAGATATTGAAGACCGTCGTAAAAGTCGTCTTGAAGAAGTAGAACGAGAGAGAAACGTAAACGTTATGCCACCTCATAAAGTGATGCAAGTAATGTTGATACCTAAAAGCAAAGATACTTATCGCTTATTATCGAGCGATTATATAGAAATGATTACAGAATATGAGAAGATAAAGCATCGTAAAAATGTCAAAGTATATTCTAATCTATCATTAATAGATTTTATGAGTGAAGATGCAAATGGAAATCCACGTTGTATTGTTTTAACAGCTGATGAAAGATTCGCTTTATCAGCTAACCACCAGCAAGATTTGGAAGAATTACCGTTTGATGTTTATACGTATGTTATACAAAATAATCAAGTTGTAAAAGAGTGTAAGTGGAAAGGATAAAAGTTAGAAATAATGCAGTATATACGTGAGGGGATTTAAAACTAGATGTTTTTTTAGAAAAGAGAACAACGTGCGTTCTCTTTTCTAATTTTTTGATAGTGATGTTAAAAGGGAGGAAACTATGAGCAAATTAAGCAATGTTCTCCGTATGATAGAGCTTCTTCACGCCAGGGGGAAAATGAAGATTAGTGAACTCGCAGATGAGCTTGAAGTTAGGGAACGTATGATTCGCATTTATCGGGAGGAGCTTGAAAAAGCAGGGATCTTTGTTGAAAGTGAAAGAGGACGTGGGGGTGGGTACTATATTTCCAATACATCTTTATTCCCAATTAGAAATTTGTCTCATAAAGAATTACGTGCTTTAACATTTGCAATTGAACAGTTGTTATCTAAAGGAAATGCAATTTATTCAGACGATGCACAAATAGCATTGGATAAGCTAAAAGCACTACGAAAGTTGGAAAAAGATCGAGATCGTCACATTTATTTTGTTCAGCGTTCCAGACCAAACTATGAGTTTTCAGATGAGAATCGAAAATACTTACAGTTACAAGAAGCATTTGGTACAAGATGTAAAGTGAAAATTCAGTATGAAAAACGATCTGGTGAAAGATCTGAACGCATTATTGCTCCATATGGATTTGTACATTACAATGAATTTTTTTACTGTATTGCTATGTGTGATCGGAGAAAAGACACACGCATGTTCAAGTTGTCCCGAATGAAAGATATTCGAATAATTTATGATACATATACAATCCCTGAGGAATTTGATATTCGGAAGGAGTTCCCGAGGTTCGGGATTATGAATGAACCGCTGGAGATAGAGTTACTTATTTATCCACCATTTTCTGTGTCTGTACCAGAATCAATTTGGGGAGAAAATCAAATGATTGAATATAACACTGATAAGAGTATATGCTTTCGCGCGACAATGAGTGGGAAAGAATCGATAAAGAAGTGGATTTTGGGTATGGGGGCTTCTGTAAAAATAGTAGAGCCGAAATCTCTGCGAGAGGAAATCATTGAAGAGGGGCGGGAGTTGTTGAAGTTATATGATTCGTTTTGAATGAAAAGTTATGTAAAAATATAAATTATACTTACTATTGCATGTAGATATATAAAGAACTCTAGCTCAACAAAGAGATATTTGAATGAGCTGGAGTTCTTTTGGTAATAAATCCCTTGAAAATAAAAATTCGGGATAAAAGTGACGTTATGATTGCCGTATTTTTTGATATGATGAATATATATTTATAAGTTATTAATAAAAATTATTAAAGTTAGGTTGTATTGTGGAATCAGTTTGGAAATGGAGAATAATGGTGAGGAGATGATAAAATGATTCGAGAATTTAAGCGCGCTTTTTTAGAAGTGACAGCGATATGTGCTGAGAAAATCAGAGTGTATAATGAAGGACGGAAATGGAAGTATCAATTAATTGTGACATTATTGTATAATGGCGTATTTGGTGTGTTTTTATCTGTAATTAGCGCGCTATTTGTTTCAGTAGTATTATCTGTATTCACTAAAAGTTTTTACAGTAGTTGGTACATTTCCTTTAAAATATTTGTGGTGTTAAGTGGTGTAATGCTATTTCTAAATTTATCATCAAGAACATTAAATATACCAATGCTATTCTTAAAAGCTGCATTTTTTATAAAAGACAAATTCACTACAATGAGTTCTTTTGTAAAACATATATTTGTCCCGTATGCTATTACAGGTGTATCTATATATATCATGTATCACATGATTTTAAAGTTTCTTAGTGGATTCGGTATTAATGGTGAAATTGCTGAAATATATTCTATAATTCTATCTGTTGGATTAGCGGTGGCGGGGTGTTATTCCTTTCCGGTGGAAAAAGATGTACGAGATATCAACGAATTGATAATGTCTCCGGTGCTAATTATTGCTAATATCGGGATTAGTTATGCTATTTCGAAAGAGAATGTACTAAATAATTTAAAACAGGGACATGAAGATATAGCTTCATATGTATTCATTCTGTTTTTAATTGCCGCGTGCTTGCAAGTTATCACTTATTTCAAGAAATTGTTCGAAAAACTTCATGATCCTGAATTGTCAAAGTATGAAGAAAATATAGTTATTTATGCTGGTAATGGAAAAGAAAAAATGGAATCTATTAAAGGGCATATTAGATCAATGATTGAAGAGATTAATCAAGTAATAAAAGAATTTAAAGCTATAAAAAAAGATAAACGTTTTTATTTTCAGTTCATGGCATGGATAAGTATTAGTTTAATCATTTTAATTGGGATGAATTATATAAGTAAGATCATATTTATTAAATTTGAAGGACCTATTGTGAGAGTTTTAGAGTATGTATTATCATTTGTATTTTTAATTTTTCTTATAAATAAACTATGTGTTTTCGCTTATTTGGCGTTAGCAAAAAAGACAGGTTTAGAAAAAAGAAAGAGATGGGAATATTTTGGATTAGCGTGTTTTATATTCGGTATGTTATTAAGTGTTGTAACAATGTTGTTTTCAATTAGATTAAACTTTGTTACTATAGCGTGTTTTGTAATTGCATCCATGATTTTTTTGAGTACATCTTTTATCGGTTGGTTATTAAAGAAAGATAAAGTAGATGAGAATATGCAAGAAGAGGTAAAATAGGGCGTTTTAGTGGAGTTGATATAGTTATATGGATACAACTTTACTAAGCCCTTACAATGAATTTCAAGGAGAAAGTGTCCATATGGCAAATAAGTGATTTAATGAAGACTTAAACAATGCTTGTTTTATAGCATCCAGACTAATTTGTTAAAGAATTAAACGACGAGTATGTTGTATCAGAAGTAACGATTTATACATGAATCAAGCAATATTTTCCTAGTGAAACGATTGTGGAGAATAACAGGCCCGATTAATGAAAATTTGCAACATGTAGTTAAAATAAATAAGGAGTATACATTATAAAGAAATCACAAGAAGAAAGTTCCTGTGATTTCTTTTATGTGACATAAATAGTACCGCTTTGTTTGATATATTTAAAGAGGATATAGAAAAGATGTTTTATCAATTAATATAAAGGGAGTTATAGCTATATGAACAATACTAACAATTTACCTGATGTATTAATGCAATTTGATCCAGATATATTAGAAGAACAAATAATAAAATCACTTGTAAATATTCAGGGTGTGATTTCTAAATTTGACCCGTTATCAATTTTGATTCACGTGTATGCATTTAATCTCCTTCAACATGCTATGAATCCCGAAGATGCTGCACAAGGGAATGTTGATCCTTCACTTGATAAGGGAATTGATTTAGTACAAAGTATGATAGTATCATCAAACGTTGCAGTTAATGGTGATGGTTTAAATTCCGACGAGTTTAAGATTTTCTTAGATACTGTAGAGAAACTTTTTGTTACTGCGAACATGTATGTAAATACAGTACCAAAGGATGAGCTAATTAAGTATTCGCAAGGCATGCAATTAAATGTATCGGGAACGTTATACCCTTATTTTGAAGAAGATCATTTTCAGGATTTACTCCTACCATATGACAAGGTTTTTCGGGATATTTTTAATGTATCTGCTGAGGATATTGTGAAAGGACTCATGGCAATAAGTGAACGCTTGAGAACAACAGAGTTCATGCGTCGCCTTATTGATGAGAAGGCATATGAATTAACACCAGATAACATATTAAAAATAGCAGATTATTTTGATGTGCAGAAGATTACGAATTGGCCTATAGAATTTATAAAAGCATTGACTTTACAACCTGGCGATAATGCTGAGTTTTTAAATGAACTGTCGAAGGTTATGTTTAAAGAAAGGCCTATTAAATATAAACCGTTTATATGTATTAAAGGTAAGTATTATTGTTTTTCTGTTAATAATTTAATGGATAATTTCTATAGATCGGTAATGCGTGCATTACGAGAGCAAGATAAAAGTCTAATAAATGTTGTTGGGGAGATTCAGCAAAGGGTGTCTGAAGAAATTCCTTTTAGATTATTTAACAAAATGCTTCCAACAGCTCAAATATTTAGGAATGTATATTATAAGGCTCCAGTTGGTGCTAATGGTAAGAATGAATGGTGTGAATGCGATGGTTTAGTCTTGTTTGATGATGTAATGATTATTGTCGAGGTAAAAGGAGGAGCGTTATCACCTGTATCACCATTTTCTGATGAAGAGGCTTATAAAAAATCATTGAAAGCTTTAGCACAAAATCCTTATGAACAATCCTTGCGATTATTTGACGAGTATAACCGTAGTAATCGAATAGATATTTATAGTAAAGAAAATAAAAAACGTTATAATCTTATCAAAGCTATTGATAATGTGAAGTTTATACAGGCATGCTGTGTTACTCTTGATGATTTCAATGAAATTGCTGCTCAAATTGAAAAAACGGAATTTATTAAGGAAAGTACGTTACCTGTTTGGTGTGTTTCAATAAATGATTTAAGGGTGTATCCTGAGATTTTTGATTCGCCTAGCATTTTTATGAACTATTTATATCAAAGAAGTCTTGCAACTAAAAATCCCCACATTAAGACGAATGATGAGTTGGATCATATCGGATTATATTTTGAATACAATGATTACTCAATGCATATAAGTGAAATGCTTAAAGAGATAGAAGCAAGTGATGTCTTTATCCCAAGCCATAGAGATGAAATAGATATGTATATGGCAGGAAAGGTTAATAACAAATTTATAGAAGAGGATTCAGAGAATTTCTTTGAAGTGTTTTTCGGACCAATAGAAAAGCCAAAGCAAAAAATGGATCCTATATTTGAGCAGTTAATTAGATTATTAGATAATACAAGAGATACTCTCTGTGTTAGAGCTGCTAGGTATCTACTTTTATTAGATTCAGAGACACGTGATAACGTTAGAGAATTTATTAGCTCTAGAACTCAAAAGCTTTTATTACATAAACAGAAGCTATGGACTCCATATGTGGCTTATAATTATAAAAAAGAGGATAGGGTAGATAAATTACCAGTTATTATGATGTTTTTACTTAACGCCTCTAATAAAATTTTTAAAGATGCTGTGGAACGTAAACGTTTTCTAATGGAGAGAGTTGTACATGAAGATGAGCCAATCCTATGTATATTAATAGGTGTTAATAAGGGAAAAGAATTAACGAAGGCTATTACTCAAATAATAACACCTGAGCAGTTTCAGGTGATGTCAGAGTCAGCCTACGAAACTTTGAAAAATAATCGACAAAAAATAGAGCGAGCAAGAAGGTTTAAAGAGTTTTAACATGATAATTAAGCCCTTATTAAGAACAGGAGTAGTCTTCCTGTTCTTTTTTGTTAATTTTAAAAGAGGTAACGTATTATATAAAAATAAAGGTGGAAAAACTTAATGGTTCCAGCCGATCTATTAGAACTCATAAACACACGAGCACAGCATGAAGGTGTAACGCTTGAAGATGTGGAAAAAGTACGGAAACAAAAAGCAGAAAAACGCGGTGGTTTTCAGGAGCGAATCTTTTTAGTTGAGGTATATGATGACTAAAGTCCAGCTTAACCTCTAAAGCATATATTGACTTGAAATCGTCCAAGTATTTCACAAGGTGTTGTAAAATGGATATATGTAACATGCGGGAAAGAGTACGATTTGATAGGAGGCTTCTAAATGAATATAGATGAAGGAGGAAATTTACAATTAACCAGCCAGGCTCTTCAGATAATAAATAACGGAATCGCAGTTACAAACCATGATGGAACAATCACATTCAGCAATCCATCATTCTGCAGCATGCTCAACAAAACAGAAAATGAAATAACAGGTAAGCACATATCAATGATTCTTCCTACTCGTAAACAGCTAGTAGTAAATCAAAATGATAGTTTGCATCAATACGAGTGTAAAATTGGCAACCAAGTGTTCACTGTGAATGAATCTCCTGTATATAAGGGCGGGAAAGAAGACGGATCGATTGTCATTCTAGAAAGTAAGGGGAAAAGCATATCGTCTTTGGAAAGTGCTATTAGCCGATATGAAAATGCTTTGAATTTACTGTCTGAATGTATTATAGGAGTGAATGAGCAAGGAATCATTAATTTTTTTAGTGGTGCTTATGCTCGATTTTTGGGGATTGATGATCCGAAGGAAGCGATTGGTAAGCATTGTACGGAGGTTGTTGAGAATACGCGGATGCATGTTATTGTGAAGACGGGAGAGGTGGAGATTGGGCATATTCAGCGTGTTAATAGTCAGAATGTTATTGCAAATCGTATTCCTATTATGAAGGAAGGGAAGGTTATTGGTGCGATTGGTAAAATTATGTTTCATGATATCCAGCAGTTTAAAGCTTTGGCAGATCAGATTCGCGCGATGGAATCGAAGTTATCATACTATCAAACTGAGTTAAAGCGACTGCAAGAAGGACGGTTTTCGTTTCAAAGTATTGTAGGTGAGAGTGCGAAAATGGAAGAAGTGAAAATTATGGCTTTGAAGGTTTCGAAAAGCCGTTCTACGGTTTTGATAAGAGGAGAAAGTGGAACGGGGAAGGAGCTTTTTGCCAATGCGGTTCATCATGCGAGTCCACGTGCTGATGGTGCGTTTATTCGCTTGAATTGTGCTGCGATTCCGAGGGATCTTTTAGAAGCTGAATTGTTCGGATATGAGGAGGGTGCTTTTACCGGAGCGAAAAAGGGTGGTAAGCCTGGAAAGATTGAGCTCGCTCATAAGGGAACGTTGTTTTTAGATGAGATCGGCGATATGTCTTTGGACATGCAGGTAAAGTTGCTTCGCGTGCTGCAAGAGAAAGAGATTGAAAGAATCGGTGGCACAAAAACGCATAAGATTGATGTCCGTTTTATTGCGGCAACGCATCGAAATCTCCGGGAAATGGTGCAAAGAGGGGGATTTAGAGAGGATTTATATTATAGGCTACATGTGTTTGCGATTGATATACCTCCGTTAAGAGAGCGAAAGGAAGATATGGTACATTTAACGGAATTTTTAATTCGGAAATTGAATGAGGAGCTTGGTAGTAGCGTTCTTTCGTTGGACGACAGGGTAAGGGACATTTTTATGGAGCATGATTGGCCAGGGAATATTCGGGAGCTAGAGAATGTGCTAGAGAGAGCGATGAACGTTGTAGAGGGAACGATTATTCACGTACATCACCTTCCTGTTTATTTACGGCAAAAGGATTTGGAAGAAGAGATATATCATGAGGGATATCAAGGGGAGAACGAGATAAGCTATTCACTGCAGGTGGAAGTGGAATCCGCTGAGAAAAGGGTGATTGCGAGAGCTTTGGAAAAGACAGCTGGAAATAGAAAAGAGGCAGCGGAGCTTTTGGGAATTCATCGGGCTAGCTTATATCGAAAAATAGAAAGGTACGGAATTGGGTAAAGGGCGAATAGGCCCTTTTTTTTATTTGTTGCGTTTTTGCGACGCTTTCTTATAAATGCGACATGGTTGTTATTATTTGTAGCATAAATGCGACATGTGAAGGTGGACATGTAAGAGGAATTGGGGGCTTGTCCCTTAAGGAATAAGGAAATGGGGAATGAGTCGATTTTTGGCATAACTCTTGCTATATAAATGAAAAGAATGTTAATAGGAAGGGGATGGAATCTAGTGCTTGAGAATCAGAGTTTGCCACATTTTCTTATGCAAAGTATCGAGAAGTCGCCTGATAAGGTGTATTTACAATTTGAAGAACAAAAGGTTACGTATGAGGAGCTTTATCACCGGATTACAAGAGCTGCAGCGGGATTGTGTGAACTCGGTATTCAAAAAGGTGACAAGGTTTGTATTATGCTTCATAACAACCCTGAATATCTGGGTGTATGGTTTGCTTTATCTTTTATGGGAGCAATTGCGGTACCTCTTAATGTGCATTTAAAAGGAGAAGGATTGCAGTATATTTTATCCCACTCCGATTGTAAGCTCATAATCGTTGATAAAGAATTTGTGCCTCAAATTGCTTCTTGTTTACCGTTTATACAAAGGGAAATTGGAATTATTGTTCACGATAATAATGAAAGCGTAATCACCATGGGTAACGGTAAAGAACGACCAGTAATCGGATTGAAAGACGTATTGCATACAAATCATCACTATCTTCCAAATGAATCTGTTTCCTCCTCTTCAATCAACAGTATCCTTTACACCTCTGGAACGACTGGATTACCAAAAGGGGTCATGTTAAGTCATTCTGCTTATGTCAATTCTGCACAGTCATTCGCTACTTATATGGTCGGCGCGAATTCGCAAGATATTTTATTTACAGCGCTGCCGCTATTTCATATTAACGCCCAAGCCCATACAGTACTCGGTGCTATTTCCTCAAATGCGACGATTGCTCTTGGAAAGAGGTTTAGTGCTTCGCGCTTTTGGGATGAAATTTGCAGTCATGGCGCAACGATTTTCAATTCTTTAGGGTCTATGATTCCGATTCTTTGTAAACAACCGGAAAAGGAAAATGATTATGAAAATCCAGCAAGGGTGACGGCTTGTGCCGCTACGCCTAAGGAATTTTGGAAGCCATTTGAGGAGAGATTTGGCGTTCGGATTGTGGAAGGCTACGGATTAACGGAAACGACGGGCTTTTGTGTAACGAATCCATTGAATGCTAATAAGCCACCTTCTATCGGAAAACCATATTCTTACGTAGAGACGAGGGTTGTTAATGAGGAAGGAAATGAAGTACGGACTGGTGAAATCGGAGAGATTTTCATCCGCTCGTTACAGGGACAAACATTTATGGAAGGTTACTATAAAATGCCGGATAAAACGGAGGAAGCGATGGAAGGAGGCTGGTTCCATACTGGAGATCGCGGTTATCAGGACGAGGAAGGCTACTTATATTTTTGCGATCGGATCAAGCAGTGTATTAGAAGGCGCGGGGAAAACATCTCTTCTTGGGAAATTGAAAAGGTCGTGAATAATCATCCGAAAGTTCTTGAATCAGCAGCTATCGGCGTTTCATCAGAAGTGGGAGAAGAGGATGTTAAATTGTATGTAATTGTAAAGCAAGGGGAAACAATTTCCCATGAAGAGATTATCGATTGGTGTCAAGAACGCATGGCTTATTTCATGGTGCCGCGATACGTTCAGTTTCGTGAATCTTTCCCAAAAACCGCGACGGAACGGATTCAGAAGTTTAAGTTGCAGGAAGAAGGAATCGGTACTGCTTGGGATCGCGAGCAGGCGGGGTATGTTATTAAAAGAACGAGTTGAAGATTGTCTCATTACATAATTAGAAAGAAGGGATTGCATTGGAAAATAAGCGAGTTGTTTCATGGTCCAAAGAAAAAGGAATCGCGACTATTATCATTGATAATCCTCCTGTGAATGTATTGAGCTACGCTGTGATTGAACAACTGACGACAGTGGTTGATGAAATTGAACGGGATGATGAAGTGATTGTTGTGATTCTAACTGGTGCAGGAGAAAAAGCTTTCGTTGCTGGAGGAGATATTAAGTCATTTCCAGAATGGATTGGGAAAGGAAGTGAATATGCGGAGGAAAAAGCATTGTGGCTTCAGAACCCATTAAATAAAATAGAAAGATTGCCGAAGCCTGTCATCGCTGCGATTAACGGATTAGCGCTTGGGGGCGGTTGTGAATTAGCCCTATCATGTGATTTGCGGATTATAGAAGAACAGGCCAAAATTGGGCTTCCGGAAGTAAAGTTAGGCTTGTTTCCAGGTGCGGGAGGAACGCAGCGTTTGCCTCGCTTAATCGGATCTGCGAGGGCAAAAGAAATGATGTTTACTGGTGAACCGCTCGGTGCCGAAGAGGCCCTGCGAGTTGGGTTGGTAAATCATGTTGTTCCGCGCGGTGAAGCGCTGAATAAGGCGAGGGAATTGGCTGCGAAGATGGCCCGATTTTCTCTTCCTGCTTTGTCGTTGATGAAGCAATCTATCAATAAAGGATTATCTTATTCTCTTGAGGAAGGGCTAAAAATAGAGGCTCAGAATTTTGGCCATGTCTTTCAAACGAGTGATGTAAAAGAAGGAGTGGGTGCTTTTATAGAAAAGAGAGTACCGCTTTTTCAGCATAAATAAAAAGAATACGATGTCTGCCTTTGGTAGGCATCGTAACAACATATCAAGCGTAAAACAAATTTGAGAGAATTGAGGGGGGACTAGGGATTATGGATTTATTGATTGTACTGTTATCGCTTGGCTTGCTTATATTTGTTGCTTACCGGGGATTTTCGGTCATTTTATTCGCTCCGTTATGTGCTTTGCTAGCTGTGTTTTTGACTGATCCAACGCTCGTTTTACCGTTCTTCTCTAATGTCTTCATGGTGAAGATGGTCGGATTTATAAAATTATACTTTCCTGTGTTTTTGCTTGGGGCGATATTTGGTAAAGTGGTTGAGATCACTGGAATCGCAGAAAAAATCGCGAAAATTATCATCCGTTTTATAGGTGTGAAAAGGGCGGTTCTTTCCATCGTGTTAATGGGAGCGATTCTTACATACAGCGGCGTCAGTTTATTTGTCGCAGTATTTGCGATTTATCCATTTGCGGCGCAATTATTTCGCGAAGCGGATATTCCGAAACGTCTTATTCCAGCGACAATCGCATTTAGTGCATTTACGTTTTCGATGGATTCGCTTCCTGGGTCACCTCAAATTCAAAATGTGATTCCAACTACATTCTTTAAAACAGATATTTATGCAGCTCCTACATTAGGAATCATCGGAGCGTTGTTTATTTTTACATGCGGCATGCTGTATTTGGAAAGGTGTAGAAAGAAGGCGGCTGCCAAGGGTGAAGGCTATTTTGGAAAAGGGGATGCGGCTTCTGAAATGGCTGCCGCAACTAATGCACAAGTGGCGCCAACGCCGATTGTTTCAGGTGATAGGATTCCAGCTAGTTACTGGTTGGCGTTTCTGCCGCTTGTACTAGTTGGAGTGATGAATAAAGTTTTTACAGAATTTATCCCCGTTTGGTATACGAAAGGATTTGATTTTGCATCCATCGGTTTGAAGGAGTACGGAACAATTGATATGGCGCAAGTCGTCGGGATTTGGTCAGTGGAAATCGCACTTCTTATCGGTATATTGAGCGCTATATTATTAAACTTCCAAGCGGTAAAAGAACAGTTTCAATCGATTACAAGCGTGGGCGTAAGTGGTTCAATCTTAGCTGCGATGAACACGGCAGCCGAGTATGGATTCGGTGCTGTTATAGCTGCTCTACCTGGCTTTGTTATGATTCAAAATTATTTGACTGGGACGTTTTCCAATCCTTTAATTAACGGAGCGGTTATGTCAAATATATTGTGCGGGCTAACAGGATCAGGCTCGGGCGGAATGAGTATTACATTAGGGTTAATGGCAGACAAATATATTCAAGCAGCAGCGGATTTTGGTATTCCGTTAGAGGTATTGCACCGCGTTATCGCAATGGCGGCGGGAGGGATGGATACGCTTCCTCATAACGGAGCCGTCATTACGCTACTTGCGGTGACAGGATTAACGCACCGGGAAGCTTATAAAGAGATTTTCGGTATTACTTTAATTAAGACGGCTGCTGTCTTCTTTGTTGTTGGGGTTTATCTGATGTTTTCTATTGTATAAGCGTGTATAAGCCATCATTTTATGGAGTGATGGCTTGTTTGTATGTGTTGAATGTAGGTGCTATGTACATATGAAAAGAATCTCTCTTAAGCCTCTACGAATATACCAAATGTAATGATTCGGAGTTTTGTTTGAACCTTCCTTATTAATAAACCCCATCATTAGCAATATAATTTTATGAAGTAATTCTACATTGGAATTTTATATCTTTTTAAATTCATTAAAAGAGTTCTTGGCCTTTTAATTTTTATAAATATGATTTTATTACATTTACAAAAAACGAGGATTGCTGTGAGATTACCGCATGTTTACTTCAATGGAAAAGGAAAATTTTGTATGATACAATAAAATCAAATCGAAAACATTGGAGAAATTCAAATGCCAACTTACAACAAACTAGTACGTGACCGCATTCCGGAAATTATCGAAAACAAAGGGAAGACATTTACAACTAGAATTCTAGATGAAAAAGAATACATAGAAGAAGTAAGTAAGAAGATACAAGAAGAATTATTGGAGTATTTAGAGGCTGAGAGTAAAGAACATAAAGTTGAAGAACTAGCGGATCTATTAGAACTTGTAAATGCACTGGCGCAGTATGAGGGGGTAACGCTAGAAAGTGTTGAGAACAAGCGTAAACAAAAAGCTGAAAAACGCGGTGGTTTTCGGGAACGAATCTTTTTAGTTGAGGTACATGATGAATAATTTTCATCCCGATACTAGCGTTTGTTGTGGGATAGTGCGGGGAATCTTTCTTATCTGAAAGCTCATGTATTGAATTTACTCTGTAAAGTTTCAATTATAATCAATCTACTAGAAATCATAAGAGGTGAAGGAGCATGGCTGAAGTAGCATTAGCACAAAATATCGATGCCAAAACAGTGTTTAGTTGGAAGCTTAAAGAATTTATTGAAAGGGGAAAAAAAATAAATTTTGATAGCCTATTTCCAACGAAAAATAAATTCAATAATAAAAATAATAACTTTTTTATCCTAGTTGTTGCTGCTTTACCATTAATAAAGAAGGATGGAATTTTGAAATTTGAATCCGTAGTTAACGAAACTAAAGCAGCCTTTGGACTTGATAACAGAGAACCTTTTTCGAGTTTGCCCAAGGCTGAAACTAGTGGTTCCTTTTTAAAAGGCTTTAAACTCATTATGGGGAGGAGCAAAACTGGTAAAGAATTAAAGTCATCTGAGGTTGGACAGGGCAAGGGTTATGATTGGGAGGACATAGAGTTTAATCATGAAAAATTTGATAATAACAAAGTTTTCCAATATATATATGATAATATCAATTCATCTCTTGATATAACTCTCGCAGAACTGATTGATAAATTAAAAGAAGACAAATTTGTAACACAAGAGTTTCGTAACCATCTAGATGAAATCGATTGGAATGTTACTGAGGAAAGTGTT
>Ga0209025_1001313_pt1 | contig 33826 bp, 34 predicted proteins | sample AraplaMF_Col_mLB_FD_184256 | JGI IMG/M metagenome (GOLD analysis project Ga0209025, IMG submission 184256) | Arabidopsis root microbial communities from the University of North Carolina, USA - plate scrape MF_Col_mLB (SPAdes) (version 2) | ecosystem: Host-associated > Plants > Roots > Endosphere... | reverse complement strand
GAAAGAAGCAGAAGGAGAATGAAATCATGAACGTATTGTAGTCGCATTTTCAAATGGTTCCACCATCCCTTCATGATGAATGAGAAAAGTAGGCTGCATTGTGAGAGGTACATGTTCCTTAGGAATACCAAGATAAATCATTGTGGAAGAACGCTCTCTTTTTCGCATTATATAGTGAAGAAATCCTTGCTGTGGTAGTAACGTACTGTCATCTGAAACACGAGCTAGCTCTTCTAATGCTTTCGCATAGTGTATATGCCCCTCATTTACTGGTAAATGTATAGGGCCCCCCTCTACTAAAACACTAATAAATAATTCAAACGGAATTTGATGTTTTGTTGCGTATTGACAAATATATGTTGCAAAAGATATGAGATCTTCAATATTATGTTTCCAGCCGATTCCTCGTTCGGCAGCTAACGAAAGGCAAATTGTCCAGCTATAATTTTTAACAGGTTCATATCGTTTTGCTTGTAAACTTTGCATTTTTGCAGATGCCTTCCAATGGATGGAGCGAAAAGATTCACGTTCGTATTGCTTTACGCCAATAATTGATGTTTCATCTTGGAAAAAGGAAAAGTTTGTTTTATAAGATCCCGTTAATAATTGTTGAATTTCTTGTAAACCAGCTACTTTTTTGGGAGTAGGGTAAACGATAATTTCCATTTTTAATTTATCTAAAATTGGTAAATGTACAGATATGATTTGAAATGGATCTCCAAGAACACATTCAAATTGTTCAATTTGAAACACTCCTCGTTTTGTAGCTGTTAATGTTAACTCCCAATTTTGCTGTGAATGAGCAGGTTGGGAAAATGGAAAAGAAAACAATGTCTTTGATATTTTGGTCATCCCTTGGTCCGTATGTGGAAGTAAGGATGGGTTTAAATGAAAATAACATGCGCCATTGACAAGTGGTAATTTAGCTCTATTCTTCAAACGGATATGTAATGTACCGGTCTCATTTGGAAAAAGGCGAGTGGTTTGCTTATCATTTATTATTTGGAACCGGTTCTCAATATAAGTGACATATCGATAAATAAAAAATGCAAACAAATAATAAAAGAAAAATAGAAACATGAAAAATCGTTGCGGTAGCACAAATGTAAATAGTAAAGCGATTGGAATAGTTAATTGAATAATATGAGTTTGAAAAAATAAAGGAACAGTTACAACGCGTTGTCCATTCATGATTGCTCAATCTCCACAGGAACGTCTACGTCAGTTAAAATACTTTCAATTAACTTCTGTTTTGTTGTTCGCAGCGCACCCTCCATTGATAAAATGAGACGATGTTTCCATACGTAAGGAAGTAAGAATTGTATATCTTCAGGCGTACAGTATTCACGACCATGTAAAAAGGCCAATGCTTGTATCGCCCTGACTAAGGCAAGTGTTGCACGCGGGCTGACACCGTTGGCGATATAATCATGATTTCGTGTAGCGTTGGCTAGTTGAATGATATAGTGCTCTAACGATTCAGATACGTATATTTCTTTTGCTTTTTGTTGTACTTGTAAAATTTCTTCTAAAGTTATAACGGGGCGAATGGCATCTAAAGGCTTGTTATTTCGAAAACGGCGCATCATTTTTAGTTCATCTTCTGGAGAAGGATAGCCAATTGAAATGGTCATTAAAAAACGATCTAGCTGTGCATCCGGAAGAGGAAAAGTCCCTTGTGATTCAATTGGATTTTGCGTTGCAATAACAAAGAAAGGTTTAGGAAGAGGCGTGGACTGTTTTTCGAGAGTTACTTGGCGCTCTTCCATTGCTTCTAATAAACTAGATTGTGTTCTAGGCATAGCCCGATTTATTTCATCTGCTAACAATATATTTGTCATGACTGGTCCAAATCTTAATTCAAATTCACTCGTTTTAGGATTGAAATATTCAATGCCTGTCACATCACTCGGAAGTACATCGGGAGTGAATTGAACACGAGAAAATCCGCCGCCAATACTTTTTGCAATTGTTTTAGCGAGTAATGTCTTTCCAGTACCAGGCACATCCTCAAGCAATACATGACCATCCGCAAGTAATGAAACAAGGAGTAAATCAACCACGTTTTCTTTTCCGACAAAAACAGAACTTATATTTTCTTTTAATTTATTTATCATATGTATCATCCTTTCAAAAAGTAGACAAGTGTATTTGTTATATTTTAACAAATTTTTCTGAAAATTAATATAATAATATTTTTATATAGAATAAATATAAAATTTCAAAAAACAGCTTCGTTTTTAGCTGTATTTATTTGGAATACGATATACAATATCGATATACGATGTATCGTGAGTCGATATATCATATATCGATGTATCGGAGGTAGTTATAATGAGTGTGAAAGCGCAGAAATATATTCCATTAACAGAGGCGACGTATTACATTTTGTTGTCATTAGTAAAGCCTCTGCATGGTTATGGGATTATGCAAATGGTGGAAGAAATGACGAATGGGGAAGTAAAGCTCGGGCCTGGTACGTTATATGGGAACACGACAAAGTTATTGAAAGAAAAACTAATTGTAGAAGTAGCGTCTACAGATAGAAAGAAGTGTTATGTTTTAACTCCGTTTGGTAGAGACGTGTTAGAACTTGAATTTAAAAGGTTACAACGTTCTGTTCAAAATGGGGAAAATATTCTAGGGGAGTGAAGATAGTATGGAAATAAAGAAGACATTCAAATTTTTTGCGGCGTGGAACCTAGAAAAAGAAGAGGCGTATTTAAGAAAAATGCACCAAAAGGGCTGGGCATTCCAAAACTACAATTTTATGTACACATTTAAGAAAACAGAGCCGAAGGATGTTGTTTATAAAGCCGACTTCAAACTAGATAATCGAAACTCACAAATGAATCAAAAAGAATACATTGAAATATATGAAATGTCTGGCTGGAAGTATGTCACAAGCTTTACGAAGTGGCATTATTTTTGTAAAGAAGTAGATGATGATAATGAATTACCTGATATTTATTCTGAAAAAGAGACGAAGATTGAAAAAATGATGGATTTAATGAGATTCCTTGCACTTATCTTTGCCCTTATGATACCAGGGATGTATGTGAATTACTTAGGGCCTTCGGTCAATAGTCCTATTTGGATAAAACTTATTCTAGGGATTTGCGGGTGTATAGATGTATATGTATTAATAAGGTTATTTTGGAAGATACGAGAATTAAAAAAAGAAGTTTTGTAAATAACTTAGTTTGTTTCATTTCATTGAGTGTTACTTCGAACGGGGGGAATGAGTGTATGTGATCATAGGATCCATTCATGCCACTACATATCATAATTGATTTACTTGTTCTTGGGCAATTGCCTGTATTTAAGGGGAAAGTAAATTTTATAGTAAGTTGTAATAGTATATTGAGGATGAAAAACGTTGCTTAGAAAACAAGTGACGTTTTTTTATTGGTTTCAGAAAGAGTTGTAAAAGTTTTTTATGGGAGTATATGTAAAAAATGTTGTATTTTCCGAAAAATAAGATTATTTTGTTGTAATTATATATAAATGGGCTTTGGTGTATGTGAATATGATAGGGGGAAGAAATGTGCAAAGGGTATATAAACTGACATTGTTATGTATCATTTTTATCTTTTGTAATGCTTGTGGTACACAAACAGAAACAACGAAAACAGAGAACAAGAATGTAAGCCAGAAAGAAAGTAAGAAAATAGATAATGAAAAACAGGTTGTTCATTCTATTCCTGTTACATTTGAAGAAATGACGAAATATCCGAATGGAAAATATAACGGGAAGTATAAAGTGGGGTTATTGGACATATCGAAAGAATCGGAACCGATTATGAAAGAGGTAGCTCATGATACGGAAGAGAATGTAAAATCTGCCGATTTGAAGAATAAATCTAATAGTGAGCAAGCGGACTTATATGTACATACGATGTATAGCTTGTTAAAACAGGAGATTATATCATTTGATAAAATGCCATTACAAATTTTAGAAATAGGCAGAGTTGAGGATGAAGAAAAGAAAAGCAATGGAACAAAGGGAGAGCAAAAAAATAAAGGGGACAGGGGAAACTATAATATTGAAATACTATTAGATGCTAGTGGGAGTATGGCTGGTAAAATCGATGGAAAAATGAAGATGGATATTGCAAAAGAGGCAATTCAGCAATTTGTTTCTGATTTACCAGAGGCTGTTAATGTTTCGTTACGAGTATATGGACATAAAGGATCAAATGATGAGAAGGATAAAACGGCTTCATGCGGAGCAATTGAAAATGTATATACTTTACAAAAGTATAATCAAACAACGTTCCGTCAATCATTAGATGGGTTTCAGCCGGTAGGGTGGACACCGCTCGCTGAAGCAATTAAAAGATCTACAGAAACGTTCCAATCTGCAAAAGCAAATGATAAAAATATAATGTATGTTGTAAGTGATGGAGTGGAAACATGTGGAGGAAATCCAGTTGAAGAGGCTCAGAAAGTTTCGAATTCAAACATAAAACCTATTATGAATATTATTGGATTTCAAGTAGATCATGAAGCAGAAAAACAATTAAAAGAGATCGCGGAAGTAAGTAAGGGGAAATACGTACTAGCAAATAATGCAAAAGAGTTACAAGATCAGTTTAAAGAAACAGGAAAAGATATTACGAGTCGTAGATTAAAGGCTGGTGGAGCTCAAGTAGATTTAAATATGGCTAGCGTCAGTGATAAAATGAAACTTGATGAATATGAACGGAAAACGAAAGGAAATATAAGAAGCGTTCAGATTGCTATGAAGCATACGGTTACAATTCTACATAAAGACGAAAAAATGAGTCAACAACTAGCTGATGAAATAGAGAAAAAGATAAACGATTTAACCGAGAAGCAAGAGAAACAAGTGGAAATGGCATATAGTCAATTCCAAGAAAAAATAAAAAAGCATTATGAAGAGATGAGTAGGTCGATTAAAAGCGAGTAATTGATAGATAATCCAAAAGGTAATGAGAGATTTTATGTTACCTTTTGGATTAGGAAATATGAATCAAGTTTCCAAGTGTTAGAATGATTGGTTTTGCGCAGGTTTAATAAATTGTTCTGGGTTCTCAACAAGCCCGCATACTGCACATTGGACACGATAGGAAGGTCCTTGATATGCCATATGAAAAGCATTCATTGTTTCGTTCGTATATTCTTCTTCAATTTGACCAGTTTGTGGATTTAATTTTACTGGTTTTATTTGCTGCTCAAGAATATTAAAGCGAGTGCGATTTGTTTTACAACTTGGGCAAAGCATTGGTTCCATATGTATACACCTCCATTTTTAGCATCTCTTTATATGAAGAAATTTATTCAAAAGCAAAAGTTATTGATGTACAAGCAATTATATTTAACCATCCCTGTAAAAAAAAGTTTCTCAACATAAATCGTTGATTATTATATTTAAAATTCAGAAAAGATAAAATATAATAAAAGTATGAACTGGTTATGTCCAAACCAATCTCCTGTTTTATGCCAATATGTTTGAGACCGAGAAATCGGTCTTCTTTTTTTTGTTTATAATTATGAATACTGTCATATAAACAAGGTTTTCTACGTCCTTTGTCGAATTTTTAGAAGAGAATTTGAAAGGGGGATTACAATGAACTTAAAAATGAAATATGTCATTTTATATGTGGAGCGATATGAAGAATGTCTTCGGTTTTATAAAGATCTTTTATGCTTACCGATAAAAGGCGAACATGGTACATACATTGAGTTTGATACCGGAGCAACAATTTTAGCGATGAATAGTAGAGAGGATGTACGAGAGTTAACGGGATTATCAATTCCAAAGGGTGAATCAGAATCCTCTAATTTTGAAATTGGATTTGTTGTGGAGGATGTTAACGAAACGATTTCGGGATTAAGAGAAAAAGGTGTAAAGGTATTAGTGGAGCCAATAACGAAACCATGGGGGCAAACCATTGCTTATGTGTCTGATCCAGATGGTAATTACATAGAAATTTGTAACTCATTAGAGTAGAGGGAGAAAAGAGAATGGGATTTCCAATCTTAGAAACTGAGCGTTTAAAATTACGGGAATTAACATTATTAGACGCTGAAACAATGTTTTATTATTTTGAGAAGGCATCTGTTATCCGTTACTTTGGTATGGACTCTTTTCAAAATATGGAACAAGTGAAAAATACGATTCAAACTTTTAGAAAAAGGTATGAAGAGGGAAATGTTTTACGCTGGGGGATAGAGCTAAAAGGAACAAATCAATTAATTGGTACATTTGGATTTCATTTAATCAATCCAAATCATAAGAGAGCCGAAATTGGCTATGAATTAGATGATACGTATTGGGGAAAAGGGTATGCATCTGAGGCTTTACAGGCAATTCTTACATATGGATTTGAAACACTACAGCTAATAAGGATTGCAGCAGTTGTTTATACAGAAAATGAGGCTTCACATCGATTACTGAAAAGAGCTGGTTTTCAGGAAGAAGGATTACTTCGAAAATATATGATTCAAAATGGTGTAGCTCATGATACTGTAATCTATTCATTATTAGAAGAAGAGTGGAAAAGATAATGAATTCAAACGAATTAGTAAAAGTGATTGCTGAAAATACAAGTAATCGTTTTATTCTAGGTATAGATGGTCTGAGTCGTTCGGGAAAAACAACATTAGTCAAGCAGCTAGAAGACGAATTGAAACAAAAAGATATTCCATTTCATATTTTTCATATTGATGATCATATTGTGGAGCGTAGCAAGCGCTATAATACGAAACATGAAGAATGGTATGAGTATTATCAACTACAATGGGATGTTGAATGGTTGCAACAGCATTTGTTTCATAAATTAAGAATGGCAAATCAGCTAACCATTCCGTTCTATGATCATCAAACGGATTTCTGTGAAATGAGAGAGCTAATCATACCTAATCCTTGTGTGATCGTAATTGAAGGAATATTTCTTCAGCGTAAAGAGTGGCGAGAATACTTTGATTACATGGTGTATTTGGATTGCCAAAGGGAACAAAGGTTTCTTCGTGAAAATGAAGAAACACAAAAGAATCTCCTAAAGTTTGAACATAGATATTGGAAAGCGGAAGATTTTTATTTAAAAACGGAATTTCCGAAGCAAAATGCTAATTTAGTTATAAAATGAATGTTCCTACCCATTCATAGATAATTATAATTGTTAAAAAGCTAGCAAAATGCTAGCTTTTTGTATTTCTAATATTTGTATCATTTTTAATACGACGTGACATAATACCAATTTTTCTCGATTTTTGTGATTTCTTTATATTCGCTATTAAAATCATTTTTGTTTGGTTTTATATCATTTGGTGTGTAAATAAACCCTGAAAAGTTATCTAATATACCACGATAAGTAAAAAAGAAAACTAAGGTACCATTTTTATTATGCTGTATAAGTACATCTCCACCGCCTTTTGAAGTAGCTGCAAATCGTTCAGGTAAATGAATTTGGCTACTATCATGATTAATATTAGGAGTTAACTCTTTGCGATTTATAAGTTCTACAACTTCTTTACGGTTTTCTTTGTAGAATATAAAATCTAGTTTTAGATAGATTAGTGTAAATGGTGTACATAGCCAAATAACTATTATCGTTATTTGAATAATAAAAGGTTTCCAACTTTTATATTTGATAACATGTATAATCGTAAGGATTAACATTACGAAAAACCATCCGTGAATTGCTATTGATAAAAACGGCATAGCAAATGGTGTAAGAAATTCTACTAAATACCATTGAAAAAAATGATAGAAAATAAGAATGAGACCACTTGTTATTGTAATTTTTGTTAAGTTTTTATTCATATTCTGTATGTCCTTTCCATCCTGAAAAATATATCATTTTAGTGGGAATGTTCCAAATTATTGTATTTCTATTATATTATAAATTAAATATGTAGTGCAAAAAAGGATAGATAAGGCATAAATGTTTTTGCCTTATCTATCCTTTTCTTGGTTTTATATAATGAGCAATATGTTAATTTACGAGTCTTTTTTGAAAAGTTTAAAATTCTAAAAATATAAAAGGATAAATTCGATATTTATAGAATTTAAAATAATAACAAAATAAGGAGGGATACAATGGAAGTATTGAATTTGACAAGTAGAAAAAAGGAGACATATGACGTTCAAATCAAGTATTCATTACTGTTTGAGTGTGCGCTCGGGATTGCGGCGATCACTCATAAAAGGCTGATTGATACGTTAGAAAAATCTCAAAGTGAGTGGGAGGAGATAAGACAATCATTATCAGCGGAAATGATAGAGCATTTACGTTTCGTAGAGAAACATAACACGTGGAAAGCGTTGTTACAGCTATTATATCGAGAGGATTTTATGAATTTATCTGAGTTTATTCAGTATATTAACTCGCTATCAGAGGAGGAACTAAAGTATATATGCATTCCATTTGTCGGCTATACATATCAAGAAAAAAGAAGGAAGGCAGCAAATGGAGAGATGAAAGCAGTTCAGGACTTAAAAGAGTTAACAAGTAGCAATCCATTTTTTCCTGCTTATATTGATTTCATCTGTAAAGCGGATATAAAAATGCTTAAAGAGCATTTCATTGCAGTGATGACAGGCTGGTATGAAGCTATTATTGAACCGGAAGCAGAAAAGCTATCACTTATACTAAAACAAGACTATGAAACGAAATGTAAAATGAACGAAAAGATGAATGCCGAAGAATTTGTTGAATGGGCAACAGGCGGTGTTACCTATTCTCCAGAGCCAAGTGTACATCATGTTCTTCTTATTCCACAATACACGTATCGACCTTGGAATATCGAAGCAGATATAGAAGATACAAAAATATTTCATTATCCAATCGCAAATGAAAGTATACATCCAGAAGATCCATATCAGCCAAGTTATTTTTTAGTTCATAAACATAAGGCTTTAGGTGATGAAGCAAGATTGAGAATTGTAAAATTGTTATTTGAAAAAGATCGTACATTGCAGGAGATAACGGAACAATTAAATCTTGGGAAGTCAACAATTCATCATCATTTGAAAATTTTAAGATCTGCGAAGTTAGTTGATATTCAAGATGCAAAGTATATTTTGAAAAAGAAAGCATTAGAGGCTATATCGAAAGAGTTGGAATTCTATTTAAATCATTAATTATAAATTTGTACATCAAAGGTAAAAGATAAAATACTTTTACTTTTATAGAATATGCACAATAGGAGGAGAACTGAAAAGAAAAGTTGGTGCAAAATGGGGAGAAATATTTTAAAAAATCGATCGTTTTTCTTTATGTGGATTGGTAGCGCGATTTCTGAATTAGGCGGTGCATTTGGTACCCTATGTAATTCCATTCTTATTTATCAATTAACGGGCTCGAAAATGGCCTTAGGAAGTATGTGGCTACTTTACTTTATCCCATCGCTTCTTTTACAGCTTGTCATTGGTCCTTTCATTGATAAGTGGAGCCGGAAATGGATTATGATTGTATCTCAGTGGACACGTGGGCTAGCTTTTTTACTCCCTCTATGTATGATAATCATTGGAAATATAGAAACATGGCATATTTTTGTTGTACAAATAATCGTGGGGCTTATCACCCCATTCTATGTACCAGCCAATCAAGCGATTACACCAACAATTGTATCAAGGGAAGAGCTACAAACAGCGAACGCTTATATTGATGGTATGGTTCGTCTTATGATGTTTTTAGCCCCTGTATTAGGGGGAATTGTTATTGAGTTTATAGGCGTAAAGCTAACTTTATTTTTCGTTTGTTTATTTCTATTTATAAGTGGTACTTTACTGTTATTTATACAGGAACATAGAGTAGCTCAAACTGTTCGTAAAAGTTGGTTAAAGCAATCTATTGAAGGATTTACCTATTATTTCAAACAACCCATTATCGTTTGGTTAGGTATTTTTCTCACATTTGTTCAATTTGGAGTCGGTGTAACGATGGTTATCAACCTTCCATATATAATAGATGAGCTTTCGGCAAGTTATGCTGATTATGGATATTTTATGGCAGGTTTTCCCCTTGGATATGTAATTGGCTCTATACTTGTTGGGAAAGTTCAGTATCATAGTCGACGTCTTCTCATGCTTGGGGCGCTATTGGTAGGAGGAATCACATATATTTCACTAGGCCTAAATCATAGCATCATTTTAGCAGTTATGATTGAAGTTGTAGCGGGCGTATGCATGGCGTTTTTTAATGTCCATAACACGACAATATGCCAGCAAACTGTGCCAAATGATATGATGGGGAAGGTATTTTCGGTACGCTTATTTTTAATAAGGGGTGCGATGCCACTAGGTGTTTTAGTTGGAGGAGTATTGAGTGAGATATGGGGAGTAAGAACGTTATATATATTAATTGGCTCTATCATATGTGTAACTTCTTTAGCTGGAATAGTCCTTCCGTATTTTAAATTTCTCAATGAATCGATTCGAGAAAAATCAGCTTGAAACGTTTTAATTGAAAGTGATTATCGAAATCAATTATAATAAAACAATAATATATTTATTTGCATACAAAGGGAGTGGGATATATGTTTATCGAAACGAAAACAATTACAGTTAAAGAAGGAACTTCAGACCTTGTTGTTCAGCGTTTTTCTGGAGAAGGTATTATTGAAAAATTTGAAGGGTTTATCGACTTAAGTGTTCTTGTTGAAAAGGTGAGAAGAGGGGACGAAGAAGTCGTAGTTATGATTCGCTGGGAATCTGAAGAAGCATGGAAAAACTGGGAGACAAGTGAAGAGCATTTAGCAGGGCATAGAGCAAGTCGCGGAAAACCAAAACCGGATCATATTTTGAAATCGGAGCATGCGGTATATTATGTGAAATCATCGAAATCCGCTTATCAGCAGTCTTAATCAAAAAAGGAAATAAATTTTGTGAAATATAAGACATGGAGTGTCATAAAGTTTTTTAATATCAATGTTTTGTTTATAATATATGAAAAAAGTACATCACACATAGTGGTGTACTTTTTTATTCACTTGGTATGTGTAAATGTGTAAACAAACACGAATAATATTAAACATGTAAACAACATGAGAGAAAATCCTTTGGAGACTCAATCTTAACTTGCCGTTGATAGGGTATTACCAGTATTTTTGAAAAGATAAGTTAAGCTAAATAGACATGAAATGATAATTTTATCCACATATAGTGTGAATGTACATATCTCCACATGATACAACCTGTTGGACGGCAATGGTAGATTCTATACAAGGAATTGGATATATGAGCACTTGAAAAAGAGAAGCAATTCGTATGTCAAATGTTAAAAGATTGCATACAAGTATCTTGGAATTTTGATGACAGAACTCTTTCGTATGATTTTCAATAGAAAATGGAACAAAAGAAACTTTTATCTTGTCTATATAAGGGAGTCAATTATAAAACATGAGGAAAGGTGTTTATGCTTATGCAAATAAGCTTGAGGTGTTGAGATGGAACATAAGGTTATTGAAAATTGCAATCATGATGAAATTGATAATGTTATAAGAGAACATTGGCAAGACGTATGGAATTATTCATTCATTATTACAAAAGATACACATTTATCAGATGATATAACGCAAGAGGTGTTTATAAAAGTATTTAAAAAGTGGGATTCATTTCGGAATGAGTCCTCTGTTAAGACATGGTTATTAAAAATTACAAGGAATACAGCTTTAAATTATTTAAAGTCCTCCTATTTTAAGAGGATTTCTTTAGTAAGTTTTTTTCGACATGATAAGGAATATCCGTCAGCAGAAAAACAATTTTTACAAAAAGAAACTATGAATGAAGTTTGGGACACCGTATTAAATTTGCCCCAAAAACATCGTGAAGTATTAATACTAGATGCAAAATATGAATTATCTTATGATGAAATTGCTGAAACATTAGGCGTGTCTATTGGAACTGTGAAATCTAGGCTACATCGCGCTCGTGCACGAGTTTCAAAAATATTATCGGAGGATGAATTATGAACAATGATAGAAAGCCGGATTGGTATAAAGAATTAAAAGGTGGGCCTATGAAACAGCCTCAAGACGAAGAGGAATTTATTTATAAAATAAAACAATCTATATACCAAAATAGGGAGGAAGGTTTCCCTAAAATTAGAAGGCCATTTCGTATAAAGACATTCACTGTTGCAGCTGTTCTAGTTTTTACGGCTGTGCTGTTTAACTTTCAACAATTCTGGTTTGGAAAAAATGAACCGCCTGTGCAAAGTAGCACTCAAATTGAAGTTAAGATGAAAGATGAATCTAATCAAGATCAATCACTAAAACAATTTATGGATGAATTAAATCAAAACACAAGCTTAAAAAATAAGAACGATTTATATAGAGTATTGGATGAAGAATTTGTTTTTAAGGGAGAAAAGTATAGTAAAAATGAATGGAAGTTTGATGATGATATTTTTCATGATTTACAAGTAGCTCTTGCAATGGGGGGAGAATTTGTGAATGATACGAAAACATTATATAAGATACCAAGTGGATTGGCAGAAAGTAACCAAACGAAGCAAGAACGTTATTTATATGCTACTGTTGTTGGTGAAGAAACAAAAATTTTAACTCAACCAAAACATGATTCACGCGTTTTATATCGGGTATCTAACGAAACTGTAAAAGCATGGATTCCGGAGAAAGTGAAGAATGATGGATATATAAAAATAACTACAATGAATGGTTATACTGGCTACGTAAAAGAAGACCATGTATCAATAGATATCCAGTATTCTTTCATTTTTGAAAAACAAAATGATGGTATGTGGAAAATAAAGAGTATAGATTCTATATGGTAAAAGAGAAAGGTTCACTTTATTGAACCTTTCTCTTTATTTTTTATTCTCTTTTTGGAGAGTATCCCACTCCTTTAAAATTTCCGCTGCAACAAGTGCTGCACTATTTCTTTCAGAATTACCACCAGGAATAATGACAGAAATAGCAATATGCGGATTTTTAGTAGGGGCATATGAAATAAATAGAGAATGATTTATAACTTTCTCTTGTTCATTCGGCGAACCTGTTATTCCCGTTTTACCAGCAACGTCAAAGGGTAAGTTTTTAATTTCTTGTATGTTTTGACTCATTCCACTTTGTAAAACATTCCAGAATCTTGAAGGATAACGATTTGAACTTTCTAAAATTGGTTTAAATTCTTTTGTTTTTTTATCACCGTTTTCCATAATTGCATTCACGATTTGAGGTTTGTATTTGTCCCCTTTATTTGCAAGAGCAGCCGCATATTGAGCGAGTTGGAGAGTAGTGTGTACTTCATTTGCGCCCCAAGAAGCATTCAATAAAGCAGAAATCCCACTTTCAAAATTACTAGATGCATGTAACTTATATTGTCCTTCTTCTTCAAAGGGCAAATCAATCCCAGTTTTGGAGCGAAGACCGAATTGTTTTAAATAACTCGTCCACACGGTTGCCACTTTTTCTAAATTTCCATTATTTTGATTGAATAGTGGAATTGCTACTTTTGCTGTCATAAATGTATTTGATGAGTTAATGATAGCTTGACTCGGTGTAATTTCACCAGTTGGAGTTCCAGCAGCATTGGTGATGTTATTTTGATTATTATACTGAAAGCGACCTTTATCTAAATATGTATCTTCAGGCTGAAAAAGCTTTTCGTTTAACCCAATTAATATAGTAAGCGGCTTTATAGTTGATGCCATATTTACATAGGAATCACCATACTTTAATTTTTGGATTGTTTTATTTTGAGCAAGTAATTGGATGTTTTCTTTTTCAGACGATGATAAAGGTGTATTGAATATATTTGGATCAAAAACTGGCGAGTTAGCCATAGTTAATATTTCTCCTGTTTTAACATCTATCACCACAGCATAACCAGCAGTAGCATCAGGGGTTTTCTGAATTTGGGATCTTAGTGCTTTTTCAGTTTTTTGCTGAAGTTTATAGTCTAGTGCTAGCTGAATATCTTTTCCTCTTTGAGGACTTTGTATGTTCCATAAGAACTTTTTATTTTTTATTTTAAAAGTGAGAGTTTTTCCTGGTTTCCCTTTTAAATCGTTTTCATATTGAAGTTCAATTCCGTTTTTACCAACAGGAACATAATTAGAATCCGAGTTATTTTTTTCATAGTCAACATACCCAATTACTTGTGAAGCAATTTCATGATGTGGATAAACACGTATCCACTCATTTTTTACTTTTATATTTTTGAAGTTGTTTTCGTTTATAAATGCGAATTCTTTATCATTTAAGTTTGCATGTAATCGTATTTCATTTTTATCATGATGTTTACAAGATTTTTGTAATTGTGAATTTATATCATCTACTGAAATCTTATGGTTAAACTTGGATGAAAACTGATTTAGAAAACTTGATATCTTCGCTACTTCTTGATCGGCTGGACAATCAATATTATAGACATAATACAAAGATTTTACTTTTTTATTTGTGGCTAGTATGACTCCATTTTGGTCAATAATTTTTCCTCTTTCAGCTGCAGAAGTTTTGATAGTAAACGAAATAAAACTCGTTTTGAATAAAAACATCAAAATAACTCCTAAAATGAATAAAACTGCTAAAATTATCCACCTCTTTGATTTTTTATGTAACATAAAATCCTCCCTTACCCAGATTCTATTCTATATTAAAATTTATTATTTTTTTTGTAAATGTGGGAACAACTTTATCATTTGGATTGTCTATTAATTGTAGTAGCGCTTTTAGAGAAGTAAGCTGCTAGGAAAGGAGCAATGAAAATGAAAAAGAAACTGATATTAAAAGTAGGTCTATGCGCAAGTATATTAGGGATTAGCCAATTTGCCAGTTCAATATTTCCAGTACAAGCTGCCGAAAAAGTAGAGCAAATAAAAAATAAAGATCAAGAGAAAGATGTATCCATTTCACAATTGTATCCAAAGGTCTGGATGCATACAAGCATTGGAGTGGTAAATGGAACACGTATTCCTGCAAATGGTTTAATTCTTGAAACGTCTAAAGGACTAGTACTAATTGATACACCTTGGAATGATGATCTTACAGATCAACTGCTTCAAATACTAAAAAAGCAATTTCCTACAAAAGAGGTCACAGAAGCAATTGTGACTCATGCTCATGACGATCGTATAGGAGGAATTAAAACGCTGACTAAAAAAGGCGTCAAGGTACACAGTACGGCTTTAACTGCTGATTTAGCAGAGAAACAAGGTTTTGATAAGCCTCTTGGAGACTTGAAGAAACGCGATAATATGCGATTTGGTGATATAAACGTGGAAACATTTTATCCAGGAAAAGGACATACACAAGATAACATAACAGTATGGTTACCAAAGTATAAAATCCTATTTGGAGGATGTTTAATAAAATCACTAGATACGCAAGAGATTGTACAAACTCCAGGTTCATATGTATCTAATTGGTCAAAGGCAATTAAAAAAGTAGAAAAGAAATACAGCGATATAAATATTATTGTACCAGGACATGGAGATCCCGGAGATAGTCGTTTATTTACTCATACGTTGAACTTGTTAAAAAATAATGAAAATTAATAGGGTGTGACGGCCACGTAATATAGAGGAATAGCCTAATTTTTGTTTTAGATATATTAATAAAAAATAAGGGGAACTGCTTATGATTGAATGCAGTTTCTCTTATTATTTATCCCGCATTAACGGGTAGTAAGCCCCTCGGCTTAAGAGGCAGAGAGAAACGAGGAAGAGAGGTGAGGGCTAACCATCAGTGAGGGATGAAGAAAACGCCCACTGATGGAAGTTTCACTTTATGTAAATAGAGGAACGATTCCATTTTCATCTATTCAATTCATTAATTGAATGAACCGCTACCTTTTAGTTTTCTTTGTATAAAGATCGAATAACACATATGCGTGAATTTGTATATGAAACTGTAATCTGAATGAAACTCATTAAAAAATGGAGGATATATGAAAAAGCAAACAGGAAAGAAGCAGAAGACATCGATATCTATCCGATTAAACATCCTATTTTTCTGCGTATTTATACTATTTTCGGCTATTATTTTTCAGCTAGGAAAAGTACAAATTGTTGATGGAGAGACCTATAAAAATCAAGTAGAAAAAAATGAAAATGCAACAACGAGTATACCAGTTCCCCGTGGGAAAATTTATGATCGAGAAGGGAAACAGGTTGTTGATAATAGAGCACTTCGTACGATTACGTATACAAGATTGAAGGGTGTAAGCTCTGAAGACATTTTAAAAACTGCAAAAGATATTGCAAATATACTTGAAATATCAGAAGAAGAAATAAATAAATTAACGGAAGTAGATAAAAAAGATTTTTGGATGCAATTAAATAAAAAGCGTGCTAAAGCAAAGATCACGAAGCAAGAAGAGGAAAAATTTAGAGAAAAGGGTATAGAAGGGAAAGAGTTAGACAAAAGAATCGAAGAGTTAAGACGAAAACGCATTACAGAAGAAGAATTAGGAGAGCTCACGCCACAAGACTTACAAGTGTTAGTTATTAAAAGTAAAATGAGTTCTGGTTATCAAATGACACCACAAGTTATAAAAAAAGACGTGACAGAGCAAGAGTATACGAGGATAAGTGAAAATTTAGCGAAATTTCCAGGGATAGATGCGACAGTTGATTGGGAACGAAACTATGTAAATGGTGATTTATTCCGTTCGGTATTAGGTAATATAACAAGTGCTGAAGAAGGGTTGCCAAAAGAACACTTAGATTCTTATTTGGTCCGCGGATATAATCGGAACGATCGCGTGGGGAAAAGTTATATTGAACAGCGATATGAAGATGTATTACATGGAACAAAAGAAGAAGTTAAAAATAATATTGATAAAGCAGGAAATGTTGTTCAAACGGAAACAGTCTCTAAAGGAAAAAGTGGTAACAATTTAACTTTAACAATTGATATGGAGTTACAAAAGAAAGTAGAAGAAAGTATAGAAAAAAATTTAAAAGCTTTTAAGAGTTCTGAACCATTAATGGATCGTGCTTTTGTTGTCATGATGGATCCAAAAACTGGACAACTTTTATCTATGGCTGGTAAGAGATTTGTAGAAAAAGATGGGAAAGTAGAAGTAGAAGATTTTGCATTAGGTAACATGGTAACTTCTTATGAGTTAGGATCAGCTGTAAAAGGTGCTACTTTATTAACTGGATACCAAACAGGAGCTATACAACCAGGGACTCAATTTTATGATGCACCTATGAAGTTTAAAGGTACGAGAGTTAAAAAATCATGGAATGTATCTGGATTTGGGAATATTAATGATTTAAGAGCTTTACAAGTATCATCTAATGTATACATGTTTCATACAGCGTTACAAATAGCTGGAGTGAATTATGTACCAAATAGTTCATTGGATATTAAACAAGCAGCATTTGATACAATGCGTTATTATTTTAAACAATTTGGTTTAGGGGTTCCAACAGGAATTAATTTACCGAATGAAATAACTGGACAAACAAGACAAAAAGATAGCCAACCTGGATTTTTATTAGATTTTTCTATTGGACAGTATGATACGTATACACCACTACAATTGGCACAATATATTTCAACTATTGCAAATGATGGATACCGAATGCAACCTCAAATTGTCCAAGAGATTCGAGAACAAACAACAAAAAAAGAAGAAATTGGAAAAGTTGTACAATCTATAGAACCTGTTGTGTTAAATCGAGTGGATGTGAAATCGGAATATATTGATCGAGTAAAAGAAGGGTTTAGATGGGTATTTCAAGAAGGCGATGGAACTGGTGTGAAATATTTCCAAAAGGCTCCATATAAACCAGCTGGGAAAACAGGAACAGCTCAAACAGTATATGGAGGAGATAGTAAAATTGGAAGGAATGAGAAGGGAGAACGTATTGAGTGTTACAATTTAACATTAGTTGGATATGCTCCATATGATAATCCAGAAATAGCATTTTCTGTAGTAGTCCCTTGGGTTCACAATGATAAAGGCGGTATTAATTCATTAATTGGAAAGGATATATTAGATATATACTTTGACTTGAAAAAGCAACGTATGAATGGTGAAGCTACTAATATAGTGAATCCTAATCAGTAATAGTGAAATTTCGTTCTCTGTAGGGAAGGTAATGATTACTAGGATCCAAGTTATATTGTTTATCCAGTTATTCGCGGGCAGTAAGACTCTCACCTCAAATTTCGGCGAAAGCAAACAAGTTTAGGTGGGACTCAATTGTCCGTAAAAGCCTGGTTAGAGCGGGCTTATTAAGGTTGTACTTTATATTAAGAAGCTTTTTGAATAAAACAATTAAGGTGAATTTGTGGAATAGCAGCTAGTATAGTTGCTATTCCACAGGTTTTTAATAATAACTTTGTTACCAAGATATAGAACATTATTAAATCTCAGGTTCATATTAATCAGTAGAAAACGAGCGGATGTACACTATTTATAGCAAGTTACTCATGTAAAAAGGATTATAAGAATTATTTAAGCTATTTTGATTTATTTAAAGGAGAAGTTTGAATTGAAAAAAATATGGATACTACTTTTCTTTTGTTTCACATTTATATTGGTAGGATGCAATAAAGGCGAAACTTCAGAACAAGCATTTGAAGCATATATAAAATTATGGAATGACAAAAAATTTGCAGATATGTATGATCAACTGTCAAAACACGCAAAAGAATCCATTTCAAAAAAAGAATTTACAGAGAAAAATGAAAAAATTTACGAAGGTATTGGAGTTGAGAATTTAAAAATTAAAAGAGAGAAAGTAAGTAAAGATAAAAAGGAAAGTAAGGTCATTCTTTTTACCGTAAGTATGGATACAGCAGGAGGAGAAATTTCTTTTTCACATGAAGCAACACTTGTGAAAGAAAAAGATGGAGATAAGAAGTCTTGGAAAATAAATTGGACCCCAGACTTTATCTTTCCAGGGATGAAAAAAAATTATAAAGTCCGTCTGCAGACAGAGCAAGGAAAACGCGGTGAAATATATGATCGAAATGGAAAAGGGCTTGTAGTGAATGGAAAGGCAACTGAGGTTGGAATTATTCCAGAAAAATTAGGAGATACTGCAACACAAACGAAAGAAATAATAGCGCAATTACTTAATATGTCTATCGAAGAAGTCGATCAGAAGCTTACAGCGAAATGGATTAAACCAGATTCCTATGTACCAATTGGTATTTTACCAGAAGGACGAACACAAAGTGATTATATTTCGTTGGAAGGTGTTTCGTCTCGTCCAGTAAAAGTCCGTACATATCCATTAGGAGAAGCGGCAGCACACTTAACGGGATATATAGGAGAAGTAAATGCAGAAGAGTTAAAATTGCTTCAGAAAAAAGGATATCAAGCGGATGATTTAGTAGGTAAGACAGGATTAGAAAAAGTCTTAGAAAATAAATTGCGCGGTGAAAAGGGTGGACGCGTATTTATGGAAGATGAGAACGGAAAAGAGATTAAAAACTTAGCAAAAACAGAAGCAAGAGATGGAGAGAATGTTACATTAACAATCGATGCCTCAATTCAAGAAAAAATCTATAATGAAATGAAAAATGAAGCAGGATCTAGTGCAGCGATTAATCCAAAAACGGGTGAAACAATTGCCCTTGTAAGTAGTCCAGCTTATAATCCAAATATAATAGTTAGAGGGGCATCAAAAGCGCAACGTGAAGTATGGAATAATGATTTGAAAAATCCAATGATAAACCGTTTCACACAGGCAGTTGTACCAGGATCTGTATTTAAAACAATTACAGGGGCAATTGGTTTGGAAGCAAACGTTATAAATCCAACGGAAGAGTTTAAAATTGAAGGATTAAAGTGGACAAAAGATTCATCATGGGGAAATTATTATGTAACACGTGTGAAAGATGCTAGTCCGATTGATTTCGATAAGGCAATGAAGTACTCTGACAATATTTATTTTGCACAACAAGCTTTAAAAATAGGAAAAGATCAGTATGAAAGCATGCTTAAGAAGTTCGGATTTCATGAAAAATTGCCGATTGAATACGAATTTCCTATGTCAATCATTGCAAAAGATGGGATAAAAAACGATATTCAACTGGCAGATACAGGATACGGTCAAGGACAAGTATTAATGACACCTCTTCATTTAGCTTTAACATATGCACCGATTGTAAATGAAGGGAATATTCCATCTCCACATCTGATACAAAAAGAAGTGAAGAATTGGAAAGAGAATGTGATTTCTAAAGAAAGTCAAAGAATATTAAAAAGTGCGTTAATAAAAGTAATTAATGATTCCGATGGTGCCGGGAAAATTGCTAGGATTGATGATATGACTCTTGCTGGTAAAACAGGTACGGCAGAACTAAAAGAATCAAAAGAAGCAGATGGAAAAGAACTCGGATGGTTTGCAGCTTTCGATGCAAATGCGCCGGATATGATTGTTACAATGATGATTGAAGATGTGAAAGGAAGAGGGGGGAGTAATGTTCCAGGTGAAAAAATAAAACATATTTTTCAGAAGTGATACTTAGATTTAATCATAAAAAAAGAATCCTCTTATAAAGAGGATTCTTTTTTTAGAAAGTAAAAATATATTATTTAATCATCCGATTTAATTTTTTATCTCATTATACAACTCTAGCCCTTCTTTCACATTCAAGCCATTTTTAACAATACCGTGTATCGCTTGAATCATTGCAGCTGGATGTTCTGACTGCCAAATATTTCGTCCCATATCAACTCCAATCGCACCCTCTTGCAATGCTTGGTATGTAATTGTTAAAGCGTCTTCGATCGAATCTAATTTTGGGCCACCTGCAATGACGACTGGGGCAGGGCATGTGCTCGTAATTTTTTCAAATCCTTCGCAGTAATACGTTTTAATAATATCAGCACCCATCTCCACACATACACGCGATGCAAGTGCTAAAAAGCGTGCTTCTCGTTTTTGTAGTTCTTTTGCAACGGCCGTAATACCGAGAACAGGTAAACCGTAATCATGAGCCTCGGAAACTACGTTTGCTAGATTTGAAACAGTTTGTGTTTCATATTCTGAACCGACAAAAACAGATACACCAACTCCGACTACATTTTGCCGCAGTGCTTCTTTAATTGGTGTAACAATGGTCTCGTTTGCTAAATCTTTACCAACGACAGTTGGACCGCCTGAAACACGTAAAACCATTGGTGTTTTGCAGTCTTTAGGAATGCAGGAATTGAGTACACCCCTTGTTAAAAAGAGAGAATCTGTATAGGGAAGTAAGTTTTTTACTGTTTCTAATGGTTGTTCTAATCCATGAATTGGACCTAAAAAGTAACCGTGATCAATTGCTAACATAACTGCTTTTCCATCAGGCAGAATCGTATTTAATCGATTTTGAAATCCCCAAGTCATTGTGAATCACTCCTTCGTTAAATTTGGATTTTCTGTTTGTACAGTATCTTTTTCTTGTAAATGTGGTGACTTAATAAAAACAGCTTTAAAGATTTGATCTGAGTGGTTAATAAGATAGTGAGATTCATGAGGGCGAACTTGCAAGACGTCACCTTGTTTTACAGGAACTCTTTCATTATCAATATAGAAATCAATTTCACCTTCTAGGGCATAAAAAATTTCTTCGCATGTAGTATGATAATGATTTTGAAACTCTTGCCCAGGCTGAATGACTACAATGCCAAGGTCAATGTTAGGGCCCTTTATTAAATATTTTGGGCCGTTGTTACCAAAGCGATAGGAGAAATCCTCTTCATTTACTTTGAGCATATTGTTCACTCCTTTATGAATGTGTTACAGTGCACCTGGTGCAATCCACATATGTGATGTGAAGCCTTCATCCGCTAGCGGGAGTTGTTTTTCATAAACAGATTTCCACGTTTGATAGAAATTTTGATATAATTTATAATTTTCAGCATTCGGTTCATAGGTGCTTTCCCACTTTACAAATTCCTGAGAGATTGTTTCCATAGAGTCATATATTCCAGCACCAACTCCTGCCGCAATTGCTGTTCCTAAGGCGGCCGCTTCTTTTACAACTGGTACTTTAACAGAAATTCCGAGAACATCCGCAACAATTTGGGGCCAGAGCTTGCCTTTGGCAGCACCCCCAGCAAATATCACTTCAGAAGGGAACTTTCCTGTTAATGATTCTATTAATTTTAAATTTCCAAGTGTTATAAATGCAGCATTTTCTTCGAGTGCACGGAACAGTTCTTTCTTTCCGCATTTATTAGCATCTAAGCTTAAATTAATGAAAGAAGGTGCGGCATGGCGCCATGAAATGTAGTTCATTACATTTGAAAATATAGGAATAATGCCATATGATCCGACTGGCACATGTTTTGCTTGTTCCTCTAATAATTCATAAGCATCTACACCTAGTTTAGTAGCAAGTTCTTGTTCTTCTTGGCAAAAACCATCTCGAAACCATCTCATCACAAGCCCGGGGAAAAAAGCGATTGTTTCATATTGCCAAAGTGTAGGGATAGCGTGGCAATTGACGCGAATACGAGCATTTGAATCTGTTTTTGGACTTGTTATATTTACTTCTTGTTGCCAAAAGCTCCCTCCGCAAATAAATGTTTGTTCAGGATGTACGACTCCCGAACCGAGTGAAGCCATCTGGGCATCTCCGCCCCCAGCAACTACCGGTGTTCCTACATGTAAACCTGTTAGTTCTGCACTTTGTTTTGTGATATTACCAATAACTGTCCCCGCTTCATTTACATTTGGAGAAAATGATAAGTTTAGACGGCATTGCTCAGCAATCGAATTATCCCAAGTTCTATTTTCTAAATCAAAAATACCAGATGTACATCCATTGGAAGGGTCTATTTGTAATACCCCGCACAATTTATATAAAATCCAATCGTTTAACATTGTAAAGGAATAGATTTTATCATATATATCTGGTTGATGTTTTTGAATCCAAAGTAGCCTAGGCAGAGCGCCAAGTGCAAAAGTTTGCCCTGATTTCATATATAAATCTTCTTCAAGATGGGAGCGGATCTGTTTTAATTGACTTACTTCAGAAGAAGCACGGCCATCAACGTTCGCACATGCCCATATTTCTTGCCCACTTTTATCATATAAAACAAATCCTTCGCGCATACTTGTTGCACTAATCCCTTTAATAGAAGAAGGGGATATGTTGCTTTTTTGAAGTACATCTTTTGTGCATTCTTGAACGAGTTTCCAATTCTCTATCACATCAAAATTCACAGAACCAGGATAACGAGAGTCGGGTTTATGAACCCACTCTTTTTGACTCACAGCAAGCTGATTTCCTTGTAAATCGAAAAGGACGGCCCTGATACTACCAGTACCCGCGTCATAAGCTAATAGAGAAGACATTATGATTCACCTTCCTTTCTTAATAGGGAGAGTGCTGTGTCCTCATCGGTAATTAATGTATGAATGAATCTACCTTTTAAGGCTCCGTAAATTGCATCTATTTTTTCTTCACCGCCAGCTACACCGACTACGTGTTTCATCTTTTGAAGAGCTGAAAGAGGTGTACCAATTAGGCGGTCGTGATGGGGAAGTTCTAGTAATTCTCCATGTGTATTATAAAATTGTCCTAGAATATCTCCGGCACCATTTTGACTTCGTATATAGGTCATTTCACGAAGCGTTAATTTTTCTTCTTTTACAATGGTTGCATCATGAGATAAACCACCAATACCAACTATTGCTGTATTAGCAAGTGAAGCGACATGTAGCATATCTTTAACGGCTGGTTCGGAAAGGATACTTTGTGCCATTTCGGTTGTGGATGCTAAAAATGGCGTAGGAATGATATGAAGTTCGCCTTGCATGTGATTGAGATAGTTTTGTTTTCTAGGAAGGTAATGATTTACACCACCTGTAAGAGTAACGATTGAAAGTTGTATAGATGCTTCAAAATGGATGTTTTCTAACATTTTTGATATCGTTTCCCCCCAACCAATGCCGAGTAAATCTCCTTGTTGTAAATGTGTTTCTACATATTGCGCTGCAGCTTTCCCTAAAGAAGAAGGGGAATTTTCCATTAGCGTAGGGATAATAAAAGAGTCTTTTAAATGAAATCTTTTAATTAGTTCACGTTCAATGCTTAAGCAATGTAAACCCGTACCTTTTACATGAAATGTAACGACACCTTCAGATCGAGCTTTATCTAATAACCGTACGACCTTATTTCGTGAAATGTGAAGCAAAGAAGCGATTTCCTGCTGCGTTAAATGATCTTTATAGTAATACCAGGCTACTTTTGTTAACAAATTTTCTTCAAAGTTCAACTGTGACATTCTCTTCATCCCTTTCAACAATTGACCGATGCTTAAACATATGTGCTTATTTTTTTGTTTATACCGATAGAAGTAGTAATTGTGTTCAAGAAAAATTTGTTCTAGATATGAAAAAAGGGATATACAATGCTACAAAACAAGTAGAACAAAAAATCATTTTCTCAAAAATTGTTCTGTATAAAGGCAGGTGACAAGATGTGGAGAATGCCCCCTTATTAAAAGTGAGGCAAATGAGTAAATCATTCTCAGAACAAAGGGTACTAAAAGAAGTGAATTTAGAATTAGACTATGGCGATGTATATGCTTTAGTTGGCGGAAACGGTGCTGGGAAATCAACATTGATGAAAATATTAACAGGTTTATACTCTTATGATGCTGGGGAGATGTATGTAAAGGGAGTAGTGCAAAGTTTTTCTAATCCAGCGGAAGCACATTTAAATGGTATTTATTTAATTCCACAAGAACCGTTAATTTTTTCTCATATGACAATTGAAGAAAATATATGTATCGGAATAAAAGCAAAGAAGAAGGAACTTCGTACAAAGATAAAAGATTTGATAAAAAGTTTAGGGTGGAACATAGAACTGAGTGCAATTGGAAGTTCATTATCAATTGCACAGCAACAATTAGTAGAAATATTAAGAGGGTTAATAAGAGAAGCAGAGATTCTTATTTTAGATGAGCCAACATCGACATTAACAACTCATGAAATAAAGAGTCTTTTTGTGCTGATAAAAGACTTAAAAGAAAAGGGAATCGGAATGATTTATATTACACATCGTTTTCCGGAAATCTTTGAGATTGCGAATAAAGTAGCTATTTTGCGTGATGGAATGATAGTGAGTCAAGGGGATGTATCAGATTATACATACGACATGCTAATGGAGGGATTATTGCCAAAAGATTATAAACAAGAGAAGAAGAAAGTGGCACCTCAAGAAACGATGAAACTTTCTCAACAAGTATTAGAGGTAACAAATCTGTCGAGTTATGCATTTCAGAATATATCACTAAATGTACATGCTGGAGAGATTGTAGGGATTGCTGGTGTTGTTGGATCGGGTAGAACGGAATTAGCAGAAGTGTTATATGGGATAAGGCCCATACGGTCAGGGGATATTTTATTAGAAGGGGAGTCAATTGCAAAGTGTTCTACGAGCAAACGATTAGATAAAGGGATGGTATATGTTCCAGAGGATAGGGCAGGGAATGGTATTTTTTCAATTCGGTCTGTTAAAGAAAATATAACGGCAGCTTCTTTACACCGAATGAGCCCATTCTTTTTAAAGTGTAAAAAAGAAAGCGCTTTAGCAGAGTTGTATATGAATAAGTTTCGGATAGTTGTTTCCAATGTAGATGAAAAAATGACATCTTTATCAGGTGGAAACCAACAAAAAGTTGTATTAGCAAAATATCTTGCTTGTGAACCTAAATTAATTATTCTTGATGAACCAACGCGCGGGATTGATGCAAAAGCAAGATTAGAAGTATATGAGGCAATTCAAGGTTTAAAACAATCAGGGCTTGCGATTTTATTAATTTCCTCAGATGTAGAAGAAATTGTTCAATTAGCAAACCGGGTATATGTGATGAGGAATGGAAAACTTGTTTCACATTTAGAGAAAGGAGAAGTTTGTATAGATGAAGTTACACGCCTTGCATATGTGGGAAGGGAAGGTGTAACGGAATGAAACGTTTTTTAAATATAGTTAAAATGCATGAAACATCCATTATTATTTTATTACTTATTTACATAGCCCTCGTAGGAATTATTAATCCTAGTTTTGTTCAGTTTAGTTCGCTTTCTTTAATTATGAAATCAAGTCTTATTTTAGTCATACTAGCTATTGGTCAATCATTCGTATTATTTACTAAAAATATTGATGTTTCAGTCGGTTCTATTATGGGATTAAGCGCAGCAATTTGTGGGATGTTTTTGACAAATGGTAATAGCATCTTAATTTCAATCATTGTTGCAATCTTGCTTGGAGCTGTGATTGGAATGATAAATGGCGTTGGGGTTACGAAGTTTCGTGTACCGGCAATTATTATGACATTAGGAATGTTAGGGATTATTAGAGGAGCGATGTTGATCTATACAGGTGGCAAATGGATTGAAGATATTCCTAAGTCTTATAAACAGATGTCTTCTGTCATGATACTAGGGCTTCCAGTTACAGTATGGATTATTTTGGCTATTTTACTATTATTATATATCTTTTTAACGAAAGCACCTTTTGGAAGATATTTTTATGCTGCCGGAGATAACGAAGACGGAGCACGCCTCATTGGAATACCGGTAGACAAGGTGAAAATATATGCATTTATTATTTCTGGGATGAGCGCAGGGGTTGCAGGGTGCATATTTGTTATGAATATCGGCTTTGTGCCAAATCAAACTGGTACAGGAATCGAGTTACAAGTAATTGCTGCCGCTGTTCTCGGCGGAATTCATCTAAAAGGTGGAACAGGTTCTATATTTGGAGCAGCACTGGGAGCGATTTTTTTAGAAGTTATAAGTAGTTCACTAGTCTTTTTAAAAATACCTGCTTTTTGGAATAGTGCTATATCAGGATTCTTACTGTTACTTATTATTATATTAGACAGCATCTTAAAAAAATGGAAGGGAATAAGACAGTTGGAAGAAAGAAGGATGAATCTATGAAGTATGCACGTGGATTTTTAAGATGGGAAGGAGTTCTTATTGTATTACTTATTATAGAGTTCATTCTCTTTGGTTTGTTAAACAGTGATTTTTTAAATATTAGTAATTTACTTTTCAGTATGAATGACTTCGTTTTTATTACGATTGCCGCAATTCCAATGACTTTTGTAATTATAACAGGTGGAATCGATGTATCTGTAGGATCGATTATGGGGCTTACTTCAATTCTTATTGGTGTACTCTGGATGAATGGAATTCCGGTTATTTTAGCTGTAATTATTTCCTTGTTTATCAGTTGTCTAGCGGGTTGTATCAACGGGGTGATTATTAAAACGACAGAGATAGAACCTCTTGTTGTTACACTTGGAACGATGTTTTTATATTCAGGAATTGCACTTGTTATCTCGGGTGGCTCAAATGCCAGTGGATATGAAGGGATAAGTGGTTTACCGGGTTCTTACGTGCAACTTGCAAATGGAAGTTTTATGGGAATTCCTAATTTAGTATGGTTACTTTTCGTTTTGACTGTTTTGTTTACACTCTTACTTCATCGAACAAGGTACGGACGTTATGTCTTGTTGACAGGTGCGAATGAAAAGGCAGCACAATATTCTGGTATTCGAACAAAAAAAATAGTAACTATTTCCTATATTCTTTCTGGGTTAGGAGGTGGATTAGGAGGGGCTTTTTTAACAGCATATTTTGGCTCAGCTCGAGCTGATATTGGAAGCGAGACAATTCTGCCGGTTATTACGGCAGTTGTATTAGGTGGGACACTCATCACTGGGGGAAAAGGAAGTATTCTTGGAACAGTACTAGCAAGTATATTTATTGGAATGATGCAGTACGGTTTACAAATGACAGGTTTAACGAACGAACAGTCAAATGTAGTTATTGGTATTATACTTATCCTCTCTGTTATTATTAGGCATTTCAAGTTACAGCAACTCACTATGTGGAAAAGAAGGAAATTGCATAAGGGGGAAATGTCATGAAAAGAAAACTAGGGATCTTTATCATTATATGTGTTTGTATTATCGGTTTAATTGCATGTTCTAGCAAAACAGCAGACAAGAAAAAAGCAGATGATGTGAAATTTGCATTCATTCCGAAATTGACAGGGGTTGGCTTCTTTACATCAGGTGGTGAAGGGGCAAAAGAAATGGGAGATAAATTAGGGGTGCAAGTGAAATATGATGGGCCATCAGAGGCGAGTGTATCAGGACAAGTGAAATATATAAATAATTTTATTAATCAAAACTATGATGCGTTAATGGTTTCATCTACATCGGTTGATGGTCTGACGCAATCCTTACAGAGAGCAAAGAAAAAGGGAATGACAGTTTTAACATGGGATTCTGATGTGAATCCGAAAGATCGTTCATTTTATATAAGCCAAGGAACACCGGAGCAATTGGCAAATTTATTAATTCAAATGACCTCATCACAAATTGGAGATAAAGGAAAAGTAGCATTCTTTTATTCAAGTCCGACTGTAACAGATCAAAATCAGTGGGTAACAAAAGCAAAAGAGATAATAAAAGAAAAATATCCAAATTGGGAAATTGTAACGACGCAGTACGGAGAGAATAATGCACAAAAATCATTATCGGTTGGAGAAAGCATTTTAAAAACGTATCCAGATATTAATGCGGTCATTTGTCCGGATGCAACGGCACTTCCAGCAATGGCACAAGCTGCTGAAAACTTAAAAATGGATAAAAAGGTAGTTGTGACGGGATTTTCAACTCCAAACGTAATGCGTGATTATGTAAAACGTGGAACTGTTCAGCAATTTGGATTATGGGATGTAAAACAACAAGGCGCACTTGCAACTTATGTTGCAAATGAAATTGTGGTAAAAGGAAAGAAATTAAAAGTTGGCGATAGCTTTGAAGTTCCGAATATAGGTAAAGTAAAGGTGGAACCGAATTCTATTCAAGGTTATGACTACGAAGCAGATGGAAATGGAATCATTGTATTACCAGAAAGAGTTGTATTTACGAAGGATAATATTGATAAGTATAATTTTTAATGTTGAAATGAAAAACGTCCGGTATTTTTATCGGACGTTTTTATTATGCCAATCTTTTAGAATCTCTTCATCAATTTGTCCAACTGCTTCTTGTGTACCATCACCTTTTTCAATTCTAACCTCAGCCCATTCTGTATTACTAACGACATACCAAAACCTTTTCGTTCCTTCAACAGTAATGATTTTTGCATTTTTGTTCCCGACATAAACTTTAGTAATAGCGTTATCACGAATTGTTCCAGCATAAATGTAAGGGATTTGATGCATGGAAGTCCATCTTACGGGGCTATTCCATTCAGTTCCTGTAGTTCTTATCCAATTCCATTTGCCATTTTCTTTTTCAAAATAAGCAATAAATATTTGTTCACCTTGCTGGTTATGCTCTGTAAATATTGCTACGGCATCATTTTCTTGTGAAACATTCATTTCTGTATGAATGAGAGTGTAGGAATTATTCTTTTGTCCAAAATACATTTTTTGCATCTTTTCATGGAAGTACATATAAAAGGATTGCTCTTTTGAACAGCTAATAAGAAATGTGATTAATATGAGGAAAGTATAGGTTATATTTCTATTCAACTTGCTACCTCCTTTTATCTTGAAGGATAAGTCTTTTTAGCAGAATAAGTAGAAATGTCCTAATAATTGTATTTATGTTAAAATTATTCTGAATATTAAATTATGTGATTGGAGGAATCGATTTGCTTACACAAGAACAAATCTCCAACTTATTTAGAAATTTTTCTATAAAAGAAGGTAAAGGATCGAGCGATTTATACGAACATTTATCATTGGAAATTTCAGAAGATGAGGAAATCCTTACATTAGCGTCACACGCACAACTTGGTCAGCCAACTCCTAACTTATTACTTGGTGCCGTTCACTATTTATTACTGAAAGGGAATAATCATGTATTAAAACAATACTATGGTAGCCTTGTTTCTGTTCCAGAAAAAAATCTAGAACATGCTTTTCAACATTTTAAAGATTTTTGTCAGATTCATAGGGAAGAGATAATCAATATTTTAAAAACAAAGCTAGTGCAGACAAACGAAGTAAGACGATGTACATATTTATATCCGAGTTTTTGTTATATGTTTAATAAAGTGAATAAGCCTTTAGCGCTAATTGAAATTGGGACAAGTGCGGGCCTGCAGCTGTTCTGGGATCAATATAGATATTCTTATGGAACAGGCGAGGTGTTTGGAAATAAAGACTCTAAAGTTCATTTGAAATCAGAAATAAAAGGGGAGAATCAGCCATTTTTCTTACAACAAAGTCCACCTGTCGTAGAAAGAATCGGACTTGATTTACATATAAATGATTTAAATAATGAGGAAGATTATTTATGGTTACGCTCACTTATTTGGCCTGAGCATAAAGAACGACTTGAAATGTTTGATCACGCAGCAGCTTGTTTAAAAGAACAATCTGTGAAACTGATAGAAGGGGATGGAGTAGCTCTTCTTTCAGAAATTGCGGAACAAATCTCAGAGGATGCAGTAATTTGTATTTTCCACACACATGTGGCGAATCAAATACCAGAGAGTGTAAAACATAAATTAATAGATAAAGTGAAAGAAATTGGTGCGAAACGGGATGTTTTCCATCTTTATAACAATATGTGGGATAGAGATCTTCATCTTGATTATTTTATGAATGGGAAAGAATACAATGAAACTGTTGGAGAAACGGATGGCAATGCGCGTTGGTTTAGTTGGAGGTTGGGCGATAAATCGCTTTGTTAGATTGATATTTTAACGGTGTATAAAGAAGGGACAACTTACATGAGTTGTTCCTTCTTTATTGTAATACTAAAATGAACCTTTTGTGAGAAACGAGCGAATATAGTGTGAAAGATTGTTTAAAACGTGAGAGGGGAACGAGAATTGGATGAAATAGAACTAAAGGAATGGTTACAGAGAATGGCCTTTGGAGATCAACAAGCCTTTCAGGTTATTTATGAATTTACATGTAAAAATATTTGTAGAACAGTAGCTTTTTTAGTAGTAGATAAGCAGGATGTAGAGGATATTGTGAATGAAGTATATATTCAAATATGGAAATCTGTAGTTAACTATGATGTGAAAGGTGAATTAAGTTCAAAAAGTGGTAGTTTTTATTAATGTTCCAGTCGGTATTCTATCCTTACTCTTCGTCTTGCTTTTTATTAAAGAATCATATGATCATACAGCTAGTTCTAAAATAGATTGGGCAGGTATGGTTACTTCATCATGTGCATTGTTTTTACTTGTATACGCTCTGATACAAGTAAATAACTCGAGTTTAAGTCCGCTAAGTGTAAGTCTTCTCTTTGTTATTTCTTTTATAAGCTTTATATTGTTTATCTTTATTGAAAAGAAAAGTAAAAATCCGATGTTACCCCTATATTTATTCTCATATAAAGAGTTTTCGTTTTCAAATCTTTCATTATTTTTTGTAGGCATGGGTTTAATGAACTTTTTATTTATTTTTGCATTTTATTTAGTTCAAGTAGATGGAATGAGCGAGCTTCAATCAGGGATGATTATTAGTACACTTGCGATAGTATCAATGGTAGTTACCGCGATTATGACACCCATTGCTGCAAAACATGGAAGTAGTGTTATCGGTATTATAGGAATTATCGCATTTATAATCGCTTCGTATTTATTTGGTCATATGGAATCAGGCTTTTCAAATTGGGATTATATTTGGCGACTCGTGGTTGTAGGTTTTGGTGCAGGGTGTACGCTTGCTCCATTGACAACAACTGCCGTTTTAAGTGTTCCAACCGAAAAATCAGGTATTGCGTCAAGTATATCTAATATTTCTAGAACAGTAGGAAGTATAGTAGGTGTAGCGATATTAGTGGTGATTTTAAATCATCAATTATCTATCGAAAAAGAAGAAATAAAGCAACAAGTGAAAGCGATGATTCAAAAAGGCGATCAAACAGACTTTGAAAAACAAAAAATACTACACGTAATACAAACAAGTGATGAGAAGAAATATGTAAGCATGGAATCAGAGGAAGGAAATAAACTCTACGAACAAATTAAATGAAAATATAAATACGGGGTTATTCGTAGTTTTAATAAAACTTTTTTAATAGGAGCATTTATTTTCTTTTTGGCACTTATTTGTAGTGTGCTAGAAATATATATGAAGAGAAAGAGAGGGAATAAATTAAGAGCCACATGTTAAAAGGAAGATACAATACAATAACACTATTTACATAATATAATTATGGTTAAGATGTTTAAGGATGCTATTATTTATTTGGTAACCCTCATCTCAAGATAGTAAGAAAGAGATAAAAACAGTGTGTGAAAATGTTTGAAGTGAAAGTTTACCATAAAAAAACTTTAAAAAGAACGCTAGTTCGTATATACTTAATACAATTGAAGTTGAAGTAGAAGAAGGGAAGAGAAGATGATGATTCATAAAGTTGGTCAAATTATGCTATATGTAAATAATCAAGATGAGGCTGTGCAATTTTGGACAGAAAAAGTAGGTTTCCACTTAGTTGCTGATGAAGATAACGGTCAAGGATTTAGATGGATTGAAATCGCGCCAACAGAGAAAGCAGAAACGAGTATGGTTCTACATAATAAAGAATTAATTGCGAAGATGCAGCCTGAATTAAATCTTAGTACACCATCCATGTTGTTTTTCACTGAAGATATCGATAAATTATATAAAGAGTTTGTAGAGAAAGAAATTACAGTTGGAGAACTTGTAAATATGCCGTCTGGTAGAGCGTTTAATTTTGCTGATCATGAGAAAAATTACTTTGCAATTATGGAAAAGAAGTAAGTATAAAATTGACTAACTTGATCTTTAAACGAAACAACACCATTTTATAGATGGTGTTGTTTTATAGTTTTTGAGCAATTATTTATTACAAAATGCAAATGATTATTTACATTTTGTTGGTAATCATTTACAATGAGAGTGTTTGAAAAGGAGGGAAGTGAAGTTAGGATGCTTGAAAACAGAGTTAGAGAATTACGGGCAAGATTTAGGTGGACTCAGCAAGACTTGGCTGATGCAATTGGAGTGACGAGGCAGACAATTGGGTTAATTGAAAAAGGTGATTATTCTCCCTCTGTCACCATGGCGTTAAAAATAGCTGCCGCGTTTCAACTTACAGTAGAAGATGTTTTTTATTTAAAGGGAAAGGAATGATTATAATGAAACAGGTTTTAAAATCTCCGCTTATAGGGGCCGGTATATTTGTTTTGATTATTGCATTTTTACTATTTTCTCTTATGAGTACACAGGTCGTTTTAGCTAGATTATGTTTTTGGATTCTAGTGACGGTTACTGTTTTCTGGTTCATTCTCACAAAGCTTTATAATCGAAAGAATTCGGATGATAAGATTAGATTATTTAGCTTTATACCATCCGAATTTCGTGAAATAGATGAAGGGCAGCAGTGGGTAACTTATAAGGCTTGCCGAAATGTATATATTTACTATAGCGTTGCACTTCCAGTAACGGCAGGGATCTTCTTCTTCTTTTCTCAACATAATTTTGTTCCATTACTGTGCATTGGTGTATTAGGTGCAGGCCAATACATGGTCTATTGGTTAACTACTATTCTTATTTTAAATCGTATTTAATCTAAAGAAAAAAGGGGATGAAACAATATGCTAGAGTGGGCTCAAAATGCAGGTGAAATGTGGCAATATGTCGTTTTATTTCTATTAGCTTTTGCTCCATGGATGGATGTATCAATCGTTGTACCACTTGGTATCGCATGGGGATTGCAACCATTTGCAGTAGGGGTGACTGCATTTGCAGGGAATCTTATCTTGGTTCTATTATTGGGATTCTTCTTTAAGCAGTATGCAAAATGGCAAGCGGCAAGAAAGTTAAAAAAAGGTATAACAACACCTTCTAAAAAAGAAACTAGATCAAGGCGAATATGGGAACGATATGGTATTCCTGGTTTGGCATT
>Ga0209025_1001312_pt1 | contig 33868 bp, 37 predicted proteins | sample AraplaMF_Col_mLB_FD_184256 | JGI IMG/M metagenome (GOLD analysis project Ga0209025, IMG submission 184256) | Arabidopsis root microbial communities from the University of North Carolina, USA - plate scrape MF_Col_mLB (SPAdes) (version 2) | ecosystem: Host-associated > Plants > Roots > Endosphere... | reverse complement strand
TGGCGCCGGGCTGGCGCTGTACGTTGAGGATGATGGCGGGTTTCAGGCCGCTCCAGGCGCCGAGCTTGATGTTCTCGGCGCTGTCGACGACCTGCGCCACGTCCGACACACGGACCGCCGCGCCATTGCGGTAGGCAATGATGAGGCGCTGGTAGTCGCTGGCGGCCACCAGCTGGTCGTTGGAGTTGATCGAATAGGAGCGCGTGGGCCCATCGATGCTGCCCTTGGCGCCGTTGGCATTGGCGGCGGTGATGGCAGTGCGCAGCGAATCCAGCCCCAGACCGTAAGAGGCCAGGGCGCGCGTGTCGGCCTGTATGCGCACCGCGGGGCGCTGCCCACCGCTCAGCGAAACCAAGCCCACGCCGTTGACCTGGCTGATCTTGAGTGCCAGGCGCGTGTTGACGATGTTCTGCACTTCGGTGAGCGGCAGTGTGTCGGAGGTGATGGCCAGCGTGAGCACGGGCGCATCGGCCGGGTTGACCTTGGCGTACACCGGCGGGGCGGGCAGGTCGGCCGGCAGCAGCGAGCCGCCGGCGTTGATCGCGGCCTGCACTTCCTGCTCGGCCACGTCCAGCGTGATTCCCAGGCCGAACTGCAGCGTGACGATGGAGACACCGGCCGCGCTGGTGGAGCTCAAACGCTGCAGCCCGGACATCTGGCCGAACTGGCGCTCCAGCGGCGCGGTGACGGTCTGGGCCATGACCTCGGGGCTGGCGCCGGGGTAGAGCGTCTGCACCTGAATGGTCGGGTAGTCGACCTGCGGCAGGGCCGACAGCGGCAAAAACCTGAAACCCACGAGGCCGGCCAGCACAATGGCCACCATCAGCAGCGAGGTGGCGACCGGCCGCAGGATAAAGGGACGTGAGGGACTCATGCGGGGAGATCCCTGTGTTTATTTCTCACTGCGCGACCGTTCGCCGTTCTGGCGCCTTTCCCTCATGCTGCGCCAGCGCTCGAGCGCCGCGGGGTCGCCGGCGTCGATGGCCGCGAGAAAGCGCTGGCGGCGCTCCAGGGCCTCCGGGTCGTCCTTGACTTGGTCCAGCATGCGTTTGCGCTGTTCGGGAGTCGGTCCCTCAGCAGCAGCGGCCGCGGTGGTGGCGGCAGCGGGTGCGGCTGCCGCTGGCGCGCCTGGCGTGGGCGCAGAAGATGCCGGCGCTGCGGCGGCTGGTGCAGAAGCTCCCGCGTCGGGTGCAGAGGCCGCACCGCGTTGCCGTTTGCCGCCTCCACCGCCGGGGCCGCGCCCCCCGCCACCGGGCGGGTCGCCGGGCAGCACCACGGACGCGCCGTCCTTGAGCCGGTCGGCGCCTTCGGTGATGACGCGCTCGCCCGCCTCCAGCCCGGAGGCGATCACGACCTTGTCGACGGTGGCCTGGCCGCGCTTGACGGGCCTGAGCGACACCGTGCGCTCCTTGGCATTCACCACATAGACATATTCGCCGTTGTTGCCCATGCGCAGGGCCGTGACCGGCACCACGATGGCGTTGGCTATGGTGCGCACCTGCAGGCGCACATTGACGAACTGGCTGGGGTAGAGCTTGAGCTCGCTGTTGGTGAAGCGGGCCTTGGCCTTCACGGTACCGGTGGTGATGTCGACCTGGTTGTCCAGCGAGGCGAAGGTGCCGGTGTCCAGCGTGACGGCGCGTGTCCTGTCGAGCGCGGTGACTTGCATGGGGACGCCCTTGGCGGCGTTTTGCTGCAGCTCGCCGACCTGGTCCTGCGGGATTGCGAACACCACGTCGATGGGCGTGATCTGGGTGATGAGGGCGATGCCGTTGGCGTCGCCGCTGCTCACCACATTGCCGACGTCCACGGTGCGCAGGCCGACGCGGCCGCTCACGGGCGCGACCACGCGGGTGTAACCGAGGTTGAGCCGGGCCGTGCCCTCGTTGGCCTTGTCGATGACCACGGTGCCTTCGAGCTGTTTGACCAGCGCGGCCTGGGTGTCGACATCCTGGCGTGCGATGGAGTCCTGCTCCAGCAGGGTTCTGTAGCGCTGCAGCTGCACGCGCGCGCTGTCGAGCTGGGCTTCGTCGCGCTGGCGCTGGCCGGTGGCCTGCATCAGCGCCATTTCAAACTGGCGCGGGTCTATGGTGGCCATCAGCTCGCCAGCCTTGACCATCTGGCCTTCCTTGAAGAGCACCTTCTGCATCACGCCCGAAACCTGCGGCGTCACCCTGACGCTGGCCTGCGGCGTGACGGTGCCCAGGGCCTCGAGAATGATCGGGATGTTGGCGCGCTCGGCGGTGGCCACGCCGACCGTGGTGGCCGGGGCGCCGCGCCTGCCGCCGACAAAACCGCCGGCCGCGCTGTCGGCGGAGGGATGGGTCAGATGCCAGGCCAGCCAGCCTGTGCCGGCCAGGACCGCCACGGCGATCACGCCGCCAATGATGGACGCGCGGCGGCTGATGCGCTTGCGCGCAGGGGTTGCGGCGCCGGTCTGCGGCGTTTCGGCTTTCGGGTCCATCGGCTGTCCTTGGGTGCCCGCCGCGCCCACGGGGTGGAAGCAGCTTTTTTTGTTGGTGATCGGTCTTCGCCGCTGTTCGCGCCAAGCTGGAAAGGCTTGCCCGAACAGCGCTCAGGAATTATCACTGTAAGCCTGGAGGCGCAGGTATACGGCCCGAAAGAGGCTCGTAAATATCCGGTAAAGCGGACTTGGGCCTACAGCGCGACGGGCATTTGTCTTTGTCTATTTGTTTTGCGCCTTCTCCCTCTGGGAGAAGGCGGGGATGAGGGCCGGCGGCGCTTGATGTTTGCTGGCAGTCGCAAAGGCCGACAACCCTCACCCTAACCCTCTCCCAGAGGGAGAGGGAATGAATTCGGGGAAAGGAAGTAAATCGGAGAGAGGGTGTGGGTACGCTCAGCCGAGCAGCGCAGCCACATCCGCCAGCCGCGGAATGCCGTCTATGGCGCCATGCCGGGTCACCGAGAGCGCGGCCGCCGCATTGGCCCATTGCATGGCGGCGGACAGCGCTTCGCCGCGTGCGAGTGCGGCCGCGAGCGCGCCGGTGAAGGTGTCGCCCGCGCCTATGGTGTCGCGCACGGCCATGGCGCGGCCCGGTGTCGAATGCGGCGGCTGGCCTGCCTGGTAGAGGCGGCAGCCGGCCGCGCCCAGCGTGACCAGCACGGCGCGGGCGCCGCGGCCGAGCAGGCGCGCGGCGGCCTGATCGGCCGAGTCGGAATGTGCCTCGCCGGCCAATAGAAAGAGTTCGCTTTCATTGGGCGTGAGCACATCGACCAGCGCGAGCATCTCGTCGCTCAGCGGCCGCGCGGGCGCGGGATTGAGCAATGTGAGGGCGCCGGCAGCGCGGGCCAGGCGAAAGGCTTCCAGCGAGGCCTCGGCCGGCACTTCGCAGGAAGCCATCACAACGCGGCAGCCCGCGAGCAGCTTTGCCGCAGCCTGCGCATGGCGCGCGCCCAGGCCGCTGCCCGCACCGGGATAGACGGCGATGCTGTTGTCGCCGTCTTCATAAACCAAAATTTGTGCGACGCCGCTGCGCTCGCCGGCGACCTGCTCGACATGCGAAGTGTCTATCCCCTCGGCATGCCAGAGCGCCATGCCCATGCGGCCGAAATCGTCGTCGCCGATGCGGGCCAGCAGCGCCACGCGCGCACCCTGGCGCGCGGCGGCCACCGAGGCATTGCTGCCCTTGCCACCCGGGCTGATGCTGAAGTCGCCGGCCATCAGCGTCTCGCCACGGGCTATCGGGCGCGCCACCTTTGAGATCAGGTCGGCGTTCCAGCTCGCGACACAGACGACATCGGCGGCCGCAGGCGCTCCGAGGGGAGTCACTTGTACCCCATGGTTTGTGGAAGCCAGAGGACGATTTGAGGGAAAAAAGTCATGGCGAGCAGCAGGAGCAACAGCATGACCAGGAAGGGCCATCCTTCCTTCATCATCTCGCCGATGGGGATGCCGGTCAGCGCCTTGGTTACGAAAAGCAGCATGCCGAAGGGCGGGTGGATCAGGCCGATCATCATGTTGAGCACCACCAGCACGCCGAAGTGCACCAAGTCCACGCCCAGCAGCTTTGCCGCGGGCAGCAGCATGGGCACAAAGACCAGCAGCAGCACCGAGACGTCGAGGAAGCAGCCCAGCACCAGGAACATGACATTCACCATCAGCAAAAAGCCGATTTGCGAGAAATGCATGCTGTCGACCCAGCTTGCCATGGCCTGCGGCACGCCTTCGGCGGTGAAGGCGTAGTTGAGCATGAAGGAGCCAGCCAGGATCATGGTGATCACCGCGCTGCCGCGCGTCGATTCCATCACCACGCCCCAGAAGCTGCGCCAGGTCAGGGCCCGGAACACCACGGCCGCGAGGATGAGCGCATGCAGCGCGGCCACGGCGGCGGCCTCGGTCGGTGTGAAGATGCCCGAGTAAATGCCGCCCAGCAGCACGATGGGCATGGACAGCGGCAGGGCGCCGCGAAAGACCAGGCCGGCCCATTCCGAGCGCGGCACGGGTTCGTCGCGCGGCATGTTGCGTTTCTTGGCAATGACGGCGACCACGCCCATCATGAGGACGGCCATCAGGAAGCCCGGCACCACGCCGCCCAGGAACAGCGCGCCCACCGAGGCGCCGGAGACCAGCGCGTAGATCACCATGGGAATCGAGGGCGGGATGATGGGACCCAGCGTCGCGCTGGCCACCACCACGGCGCCGGCAAAGCCGCGCGTGTATTCGGGCTTTTTGAGCATCTGGCGAATCGTGACCAGGCCGGGGCCGGCCGCGTCGGCGATCGCGCTGCCGCTCATGCCCGAGAAGATCACGCTGACCAGGATGTCAACCTGCGCCAGCCCGCCGCGAAAGCGGCCCACCAGGATGCGGCAGAAGTCGAAAAGCCGTTCGCTGACGGTGCCAGCGTTCATGATGTTGGCGGCGAACACAAACAGCGGCACGGCCAGCAGCACATAGCTGTTGTAGAGGCCGTTGCCGATCTGCTCGGCCACCAGGCCCACGTCCTGGCCCTTGGCCACCAGATAGCCGATACCGGCCGCGATCATTGAAAAACCGATGGGCATGCGCAGCAGCATGCCGCCCGCGAGCACCCCAACCAATACCCAGATAGCACTTGTCATATGCGCAACTCCGCTTCAAGACCCTTGCCGCGGATCGCGTTCCAGATCGCCCAGGCCGAGCGCACCGCCAGGGCAGCGAGCAGCAGCACAAAGGGCAGGAAGACCCATTGGAAGGACATGCCCAGCACGGGCGTTCCTTCGCGGGCCATGAAATGCACGTAATCCCAGCAGCCCGGGATGCCCCATGCCGCCAGGCCGCCGATCAGCAGGTTGCCGACAATGGCCATGGCTTGGCGCACGCGGTAGGGCGCGCTGTTCCACAGCAGATCGAAGACCACGTGCTCGCGCTCGGGCACGACCACGGCGGCGGCCCACAGGATGACCCAGACATAGAGGATCACGGCGGCTTCGTCGGTCCAGGCCAAGGGTTTGCCGAGGAAGAACCGTGCCGTGACCTGGATCACGAACACGATGAACAGGGTCAGGAAGAGTCCGCCGCCAATCAGGTTGGCAGCTTTTTGGGGCCAGCTTTTCATGGGAGTTGTGGTGCTTGCCGCCGGACTTACTTGGTCGCGTTGATGCGATCCAGCAGGCCCTTGGGCCAGATCTTGGCGTATTCGGAGTTCAGGTAGGTCGTCTGCACCGTCTTGCGGAAAGCGTCCACATCGGGCGTAGTGACCTGCAGGCCTTCCTTCTTGAAGAAGTCGACCAGCTGGCCCTCTTCCTTGATGCGGTTTTCATTGTTGAAAACGGCGGCGGCTTGGGCGGCGGCCTTGACCTTGGTCTTTTGCGCCGGGGTCATCGCGTTCCAGGCCTTGTTGGAAATCGAGATGAAGATGCCGTCCACCAAGTGGCTGGTCATCACGATCTGCTTGGTCACCTCATAGAACTTGGCGGCGCGCACCGAGGGCAGGGGGTTGTCCTGGCCGTCGATGGTGCCGGTCTTCAGGCCCAGGTAGACCTCGCCGAAGGCCAGCGGCGTGGGCGTGGCGCCCAACGCTTCGCCGAGGAACAGCCACTCCTTGGAGCCGGGCATGCGCAGCTTCACGCCCTTGAGGTCGGCCGGCACCTTGACGTTGCGGGCCTCGCGCAGGTTGACCTGGCGCGTGCCGAGGTAGACGGTGGACAGCGGCGTGACTTCCATCTTGTCCGAAACGAGCTTGAACATTTCGGTGCCTATGGGGCCGGAAAACACCTTTTGCTGGTGCTCCGGGTCACGCATGATGTAGCCGGCGGTGAAGATGGAGAACTCGGGCACCAGCTTGGCGATGTCAAAGGCCGAGATGGAGGAGAGCTCAAGATTGCCGCGCGCCATGGCGGCGGGCTCGGTGCCCTGCTTGAACAGCGAGGCATTCAGGTTGATCTGCACGTCGAATTCGCCGGGCGCGCTTTTTTCGAGGTTTTCCTTGAAGACTGTCCACATCTTGGCGTGCCAGTCGTCGGGCACGGCAGGCGTGGACACGCGCAGCACCATCTTGTTCTGGGCCTGGGCCGCGGGGAGCAGCGCACCCATCAGCAAAGTGGCGGAGGCCGCGGCCAAAAGCGTGCGGCGAAGGGTGGATGAGAGGGAAGTCTTCATGGTTGTCTCCTTTTTTGGGTCAATCGTTTTCGGGTCCAGGCCCCGGTTCAGCTTCTGGGGTTCAGCTTTAGCTACTCACTGCTCGTCAATCACTCGGATTTTGTATCAATCCCGAAGGCGGTGATGGTTTTCTCCAGCGCCTTGTATTCGGTGTCGGTCAAAGCCACCAGCGGCGCGCGCACGCGCAGCCATTCCTTGTCGCCGCTGAGGATCGCCATGATGCCCTTGAGCGCGGGCATCAGCGAGTAGTCGCCCAGCAGGCTGATGAGCTTGATCACGCGTTCGCGCTCGGCCGGCGTGGCAGGCGCTTCAGGTTCCGTGACCAGGCGCTTGACAAGGCGAGGCATGAAGTTGGCCACGCCGCTGATGGCGCCGGTGCTGCCGCGCTTGCCCATCTCGGGCAGGTCGGGTTCAAAGCCGACGTAGACCGTCATGTCCTTCATGAAGGCATTGGCCAGGCCCACCGAGTGTTCGGTGTTGCAGGCGCTGTCCTTGATGCCGACGATGGTGTCCGGGTATTGCTTCTTCAGCGTGCTGATCACGTGGTGCGACAGCGGCACGCCCGTGACCTGGGGGATGTGGTACAGGTAAAGCTTGAAGGGCGTGCCGGCCATGCCGTCGAGGACATAGCGGTAGCTGTCGATGATGCCCTGGTCGGACACGCCCTTGAGGAAGAAGGGTGGCAGCATCAGGCAGCCGTGCACGCCGGCCTTGACGGCATGGCGCGTGAGTTCCAGTGTCTCGGGCAGGGCGGCGCAGCTGGTCGAGACCATGATCTGCTTGGCGGGAATGCCGTTCCTGATGAGCTGTTCGATCGCTTCCTTGCGCTCGGCCAGCGAGAACGAGGGGCCTTCGCCCGTGGTGCCGAAGGCCGTCACGCCGGGGCAGCCGCTGGCGATCAGCGCCTTGCAGTGGGCGGCGAACTTGGCGTGGTCTATGTCCAGGCCGGCCGTGAGCGGCGTCAGCAGGGCGGGCCAGATGCCGCGAAAGGATTTTTCGGCGGCGGGGAAGGAACTCGTCATTCAGGGATCTCCAAAGACCACGGCATTGCGGGCCGCGGCAGTCCGAGCACGCGGCGATGCGCGCTCTCGATGTGATGGCCCAGGCGGTCGACCACGGCTTGCGGGTCGCGCCGCTTGAGGGCATCGATGAACCAGAGGTGCTCTTCCATCGCGGGAATCAGCACATCCGGGGAAAGGGATGAGGCTTCGAGCTTGATCAGGCGCACCCGCAGGCTGTTGATGCGGTAGACCTCGGAAATCAGTTCGTTGCCCAGCGTGTCGATCATGAGGTCGTGCAGGCCCCAGTCCACCGTGGTGGCGTCTTCAAGCAGCGCGTCGTCGATGGCTTTTTTCTTGGCGCGCCTGACGATGTTGAGGTGGGCCTGCTCAATGGCGGCGAGGTCCGCGTCGGACACGGTGGTGACAAAGCGGCTGGCGGCCTCGCGCTCCAGCAGGCCGCGCAGCTGGAAGGCGTTGTTGATCAGCTTGAGGTCCACATGGGCCACCTGCAGGCCGCGCTGCGGCACGGTCTTGACCAGGCCTTCTGCTTCCAGCCGGGGGATCAGCTCGCGCACCGCGCCCAGCGGCATGCCCAGCAACTGCATGAGTTCGCGCTGCGAGACGAATTGCCCGGGACGGATGTTGGCCTCGACGATCTGCTGCTGGAAGCTTTCATAGGCCTGCGCGCGCAGGCTGATGGGAGCGGAGTTCGAAGAGTTGGCGGCGCTGCTCATGGCGTCGGCTCAGGCGTGGTCGCTGGCGATGACGCCCTTGCGCAGCAGGATGTTGCCGTACTTGCGCTGCTCTCCGGTCTGCAGGATCAGGAAGGCTGACTGCGCGTGTTCGTAAAACGCGAAACGCTCCAGCGAAGCGGCGGGGCGCTCGCCGGCCTGGTGCAGCACGGTCGCGAACTCGGCGACCGGTGGGGGCACGGCCTCGGGATTGCCCACCACCTGCATGGTCCAGGCGGCGTCAGGCACAAAGTCGTCCAGCGGCATCAGCCGCAGCACGGCGGCCAGCGCCTGCGGTGCGGTTGCGCCCGCCAGCGGCACCAGCCGGGCGCCGCTTTTGCGGGCCACCTGGGCGGCCGGGAAATTGGCATCCACAATCGCGACATCGTCGCCATGGCCCATGCTGGCCAAGGCATGCAAGGCGTCGGGCGTGAGCAGTGGCGGAATGTTCTTAAGCATGGAAGGAGGGGTAGCGAGCAGGAAGCCCGGTTTCGCAAAACCTCGGGATTTCCCGCTACCAATAACTGACATGTTAGTCATAACATAACTGAACTTTTATTGGTACTAACCCTGAAATCCGCTTGAAATGACGACTTTGGACTTGTCCCCTGTGTTTCCCGCCTGCAAAGAAAGCGGCCTGCGGCTGGGCCTGGGCGGCGCACCCCTGGGCAACCTGTTTGCCGCCGTGAGCGATGCCGAGGCCCGCGCCCTGGTGGACGTGGCCTGGGCCGATGGCTGCCGCACTTTTGACACCGCCCCGCATTACGGCCACGGCTTGTCGGAGCGCCGCCTGGGCGACGCACTGCGCGGCCAGCCGCGTGACAGCTATGTGCTGTCAAGCAAGGTTGGCCGGCTGCTGTTGCCTGATGCGAATGCGGCGCGCGCCCAGCACGGCTATGTGGACATCCTGCCCTTCAACCAGGCCTGGGACTTCAGCGCGGCAGGCACCCGCCGCAGTGTGGAAGACAGCCTGCAGCGCCTGGGCCTGTCGCGGCTGGACGTTGTTTATGTGCATGACCCGGATGTCGCTTCGCACGGCGAGCGCGCCCCGGCAGTGCTGCGGCAAGTGCTGGATGAAACCCTGCCCACGCTGCGACAAATGAAGCATGAGGGGCTGATACGCGCCATAGGCCTGGGCACCAACGACGTGGACGTGGTGCTGCAGGTGCTGAGCGAAGCGGAGCTGGACGTGCTGATGCTGGCCGGTCGCTACAGCCTGCTCGACCACAGCGCGCTGCCGGCGCTGCTGCCGCAGTGCGCGGCGCGCGGTGTGCGCATCGCGCTGGGCGGCGTGTTCAACTCGGGCATCCTGGCCACCGGCGCGCGCGGCGGCACGGCCAGCTTCAACTACGCGCCGGCCGCGGGCGAGTGGCTGGAGCGCACGGCCCGCATCGAGGCGGTGTGCCAGGCGCACGGCGTGCCGCTGCGCGCCGCGGCCCTCCAGTTTCCGTTGGCCCACCAGGCTGTCGACATCGTGATGCTGGGCGCGCGCAAGGTCGCCGAGTGGGCCGATGCGGTGGCCATGATGCAGCATGTGATTCCAGCGGCCTTCTGGGCGGACCTGCGCGCCCAGGGCCTGCTGCCTCCTGAAGCGCCCACACCATGAGCATCGACGCGCACTTTCATTGCTGGGAACTCGCGCGCGGCGACTACGGCTGGCTCACGCCCGCGCTGGCGCCGATTTACCGCGATGTGGCGGTGGCCGACTGGCAGGCGCAGTCGCAGCCGCTTGGCGTGCGCGGCGGCGTGCTGGTGCAGGCCGCGCCCACGGAGGCCGAAACACAATTCCTGCTGACGCAGGCCGATGCCAACCCGGCCGTATTGGGCGTGGTGGGCTGGGTGGATTTTCTGGCGGCCGACGCGCCGGCCCGCATCGCGGCGCTGGCGCGCCACCCCCGCCTCAAAGGCCTGCGGCCCATGCTGCAGGACATCGCCGACCCGCAATGGATATTGCAGCCCGCGGCAGACCCGGCCTTGCGCGCCATGGCCGATTGCGGCCTGGTGTTCGATGCGCTTGTCAAGTCCGTGCACCTGCCGCACATCCTGACCCTGGCCGAGCGTCACCCCGAACTGCGCATGGTGATAGACCACGGCGCCAAGCCCGATATCGCGGCGGGCGAGTGGCAACCCTGGGCCGATGGTGTGGCACGAATCGCAAACGAGACCCAGGCTATGTGCAAGCTCTCAGGCCTGCTGACCGAAGCCGGCCCGCGTCCCGCGCCGGGGGCGGTGCGGCGCTGGGCTGAGCATGTGCTGCAAAGCTTTGGCGCCGGCCGCGTCGTCTGGGGCAGCGACTGGCCGGTGCTGGAACTGGCCGCTCCCTACGCGCTGTGGTGGGCGACCTCGCGGCAACTGGTGGAAAGCCTGGACGAGGCGGGCCAGGCGGCGGTGATGGGCGGCAACGCCGTAAGGCTTTATGGGCTTGACCTGCTTCAGGCAGATGGCCTCCCTAAAATCACCTGATGACCGACGCAGCCGCTACTACATCCACTTCTTCATCTTCGTCCCTGCGCGTCTGCCGCGCCGACTATGCCGACCCGGTGCACGCGCACGCCATCGTGCAGCTGCTGGACAGCTATGCGCAGGACCCGGCCGGCGGCGGCAAGCCGCTTAGCGATTTCGCCAAAGCCCATCTGGTCAAGGAACTTGCCGCGCGCCCGCAAGCGTTCAGCGTGCTCGCGTTTGATGGCGACAAGGCTGTGGGCCTGGTCAACTGCATCGAAGGCTTCTCCACCTTTGCCTGCCGCCCGCTGGTCAACATCCACGACGTGGCCGTGCTGCCCGGCCACCGCGGCCGGCGCATCGGCGAAAAGATGCTGGCGCTGGTGGATGAGATTGCGCGCGAGCGCGGCGCCTGCAAGCTCACGCTGGAAGTGCTGCAAGGCAACCTGGGTGCGGTAAAGCTCTACGAGCGCGTGGGCTTTGCCGGCTACCAGCTGGACCCGGCCATGGGGCAGGCGCGGTTTTTTCAGAAGTGGCTGGAGTGAACTCCGGGACTATCCACGGTACCAACATGCCGAGGCCCTTCGATCCGGCGTCAGCTTTGTGCAGAGATCCCGCTTCCCGCGACGTGCTCGCGATCTCGGGCCGTGTAGTGAATGCCTACACGCCGTAGGCCGCCATGAAGACCCGTACAGCCTCGCGCAGAAGAGCCCTGTTTTCCTGGGCATCCGGCATCTCGAGCTTCAGCAGTCCGCGGATGTGCCCGGAGCCCATGAACATCGACAGGAACAGGTCCGCTGCCTGAAGCGGGTTCCGCACCTTCAGCGTGCCCGCCGAGTGGGCACGGCGCAGGTATGCAGCCAGCTCGCCGTTCACGCGCTCCGGGCCGTCCTTGTATAACGCGAGGCAGACTTCCGGCTGCGTCCCCGCGACGCCGTAGACAGCACGCAACGCGCCCAGGGCATCCCCGCGCGCCAGCGCGAGAAACCGGGCCCCGATCGCCAGGAGCGCTTTTTCCGGCTGGTTCGGGTCCAGCGCCCCGGTACCGGGGACGTCAGCCATCACCGCCGCCGTCCTGTCGCCCACGACCGCCTGGAACAGGCCCTCCTTGGAGCCGAAATTGTTGTACACGGTCATTTTGGACACACCGGCGTCCGCGGCGATGGCATCCACGCTGGCACGTTCCAGGCCGTGCTCGTTGAAGTGCCTTTGCGCCGCTTCCAGGATGCGCCGGACGCGCTCGGGATCGCGTGGCCGCCCGCGTTGGGGCTTGGGAGCGGATGCTGGGGGGCGGGTCATCGGCAGATGGAGTGGATTTGAGGCTTCACTGTAGTTCACGCGCACTATTGAATCTGCAGCCCAGTAACGGACAGCAAAGGGAGGCTGCAAAGATTAACTGGACTTGACAGTCCAATAATAACAGCTAACATTACTGGACTTAAAGTCCAGTAATTCGGTCTAAACCCATCCCTTCACCCAACACACGGAGCCCATCACCATGGATGACGTCATCATCATCGGCGGCAGCTTTGCCGGCCTCGCCGCCGCCCTGCAGCTCGGTCGTGCCCGCCGCAAGGTCACCGTTCTCGATACCGGCCGGCCGCGCAATCGCTTCGCCGGTCACTCGCACGGCCTGCTCGGCCACGATCACAAGCCGCCGCTGGACATCCTGGCCGAGGCGCGGCAGCAGCTGGCGCGCTATCCCGCGATCAGGCTGGTCAATGCCCGGGCCGACAGCGTCTCCGGCGCCATCGATGATTTCTGCGTCGTCACTGATGATCACGAAAGCCTCAGGGCGCGCCGCCTGATCCTGAGCTATGGCGTCGCCGACCAGATGCCTGATGTTCCAGGCTTTGCCGAAAGCTGGGGCACGTCCATCGTGCCTTGCCCCTATTGCGACGGCTTCGAAGCCGCCGGCCGGCATTGGGGTGTCGTCTGGTCCGGCCCGCAGTCGCACAATCAGGTCAGGTTGTTCCTTGATTGGACCGACAAGTTGACTGTCTTCACCGATGGTCACGACATAGCGCCCGATATCCAGGCCGATCTGGCGCGCCGCAACATAGCTGTCGCCCTTGGCCGGATCGTCGAGATCGCCCATCAAAAGGGCCATATCACCACCGTCAATCTCGATACCGGCAGCAATGTCGCGGTCGACATCCTGTTCGCCCATCCGCGCAACAAGCCGTCCGCAAGCCTGCATGAATCACTGGGCCTCGCCACGGTCGATACGCCCACCGGCATCGTCCTCAAGGTGGACGAGCGCCGCCAAACCAGCATGCCCGGCATCTACGCCGCCGGCGACCTCACGACGCCCTTCCTGCCCTCGGTCACCCAGGCATCATCGCAGGGCGCAATGGCGGGTATCTTCGCCCAGCAGTCGATGCTGGTTTGATATGCGCGGGCTTGAACTGAAGGTTCCTCCCCCCATCGTGGCGCTTGTCCTGGCGCTTCTGATGTGGCTGACACCAACCGTCGCGGGCCTTGTGCAGGTTCCCTACACGGCCCGAGTGTTCTGCGCCGTCGTTTTGGTGTGCATCGGCCAAGGTATCAGCATCGCCGGAATGCTTGCGTTCCGGCGCGCCAAGACCACCGTAAACCCGGTCAAGGCAAGCCTGGCGTCCTCGTTGGTCGTGCGGGGCGTGTACCGCTATACGCGCAACCCCATGTATGTCGGGCTCTTGCTCGCCTTGTTGGCGTGGGCGGTGTTTCTGGCGAATCCGCTCGCGGCCGTGTGGGTTGCCGTGTACGTGCTCTACATCACCCGGTTCCAGATCATCCCGGAAGAACGCGTGTTGGCGTCTCTATTTGGGGCGGAGTACGAGGCGTACAAAGGCCGGGTACGCCGATGGGTATGAGGTCTAAGGACGGCTCACGGCCTGGGCTGCCTGGCGCCGGTGCCGGGGGACGCGCTGCCGGCCCGCTCCAGAAGGCGTTCCAGATACGTTTCAAAAAGCCCTTGAGATGCCTGCTTGAACATGCGGACGCTCCCCGTATGGCTGAGCACCAGCAGGCCGACCGTGTGCGTGAACAAAGCGGTGATTTCGGCAAGCGCTTCGCCGGCCGGCATGCCGAGCGCCTGCAGCGCTTCCTGGGTGGGCAGGAGCGCATCGCGCAGCCGCTTGTTCAGGCTCTCGTTCAGCTCGGGTGACAGCCCACGCGGCTGCATGCCCTGGAACAAATAAAAGCCGAGGTCCAGGTCGCGCGGGTTCTCCCGGTAGAAGTCAAAAAACGCGGTCGCCGCGTCGCGTCCCAGCCTCGCCGCGCCGCCGTTGGATTGCGCGCACGCCGCCTGGACCTTCCCGTTCAAACGCTCCAGCGACTCGCCAAGCAGCGCCGCGTAAACCTCTTCCTTGCTTGCGAAGTAGCTGTAGATCGCCCCCGGTGTGTAGCCCGCACGTTGGGCGATCTCCCGGATGCTGGTGCCGTCAAGGCCATGCTCGAAGAACACGGCGCGCGCCGCATCCAGCACGAGGGAGCGGCGGACGTCCGTGAGGGCGCGCTGACGGGCATCGCGGGCCATCGAGGGCGCCCGTGTGGCGCGCGCGCGGCCGGGCTTGCCGGGGCTGTCGGTCTGGGACGGCTTGGTCATTGGGACTGGATTTTAATGATCGCGAAGTAAATTAAACAGTGTTTAAGTGAGGGGAAAAATCACGTTGACCCTGGCACAGGGCCTTGCGTCGAGCGCGTTGTGCCTAATCGCGGCGCTGGCTGGCAGCTGAAGGGGCGTGCAGCAGCATCAAGGCCGCGAAGGCCACCAGTCCCAGCGCTGCTGAAAACCACAGCGCACCCGAGCCGACACGGTCAATCGCCAGGCCGAACAGCCAGGGTGCGGTCGCCTGGGCGAAGCGCGCCGGGACCATCAGCAGGCCCTGGCGCGCGCCGTAGTCGCGCACGCCGAACAGCACCAGCGGCAGGGTACCCTTGGCAATCGTCAGCACGCCGTTGCCGGCGCCGTGCAGCACCGTAAAAACCGCGCCTGCCGGAGCGCCGAAAAAGAGGAAGGCTGCCGCGCCCAGCGTATGCAGGCTGCCGGCCACGCGAGCGGACACCAATGGATGGATCTTGCGCAGCAGGCCGTATTCCAGCAGCCGGCCGGCCACCTGGGCGGGGCCGACCAGGCCGGCGAACACCAGCGCGGTGGCCAGCGGTACGCCGTGGGCCTGCAGCAGGCGCGGCAGGTGCGAAGCCATGGCGGTGCTGATGAACCAGGTCACGGCAAACACCAGCGCGAGCAACACTGCCGTACGGGCACCGCTCTGGGAGCTTTGGGTGCTTTGGGAAGAGGGGGAGGGCGCGGCTGCTTCGGCCTGGGTTTCATCCAAAGGTGTTGCGGCGGGATGGGCCGCTACAGGCAAGGCCGGCAGCCGCCAGTTGAGCGGCAAACCCAGCAGCAGGTGCAGCCCCGCCCAGGCCAGGCAGGTGGCGCGCCAGCCCCATTCCAGTTCCAGCCATGCCGACAGCGGCCAGCCCACGGTGCTGGCAAAGCCGCCAAACAAGGTGATGCCGGTGATGGCGCCCCGCGCCTCCTTGCCATACAGGTGAACCAGCGCCGCAAAGCCCGCTTCATAAAGGCCCGCGGCCATGGCCACGCCCATAAGTGCCCAGCCGGTGAACAGGCCTACGGGCCCTTGCGCCAGCGCCAGCATACCCAGGCCCGTGGCAAATACCAGGCTGTTGGCCGCCAGCACCGGCCGGCCGCCATGGCGGTCAATCGCCTTGCCCGCGGCCGGCCCCAGCAGGGCGGAGACCACCAGCGCGGCCGAGAAGGCGGCAAACACCGTGGGTGTGCTGACGCCCAGGTCGCGCGCCATGGGCACGGCCAGGATGGCGGGCAGGTAATAGCTGGAAGCCCAGGCCAGCGTCTGGGCAATGCCCAGCTGGACGATGGTGGCGGCGCGGCTTGTGGTCGAAGTCACGCTGCAAGCGTAGCAAGAAAAGCCGAGGCCCCTTCGGTGGCCGCCAGCACCTCAACCTTGGCCAGTTGACTGCTGTACGCCCAGCGCGCGATGCAGCGCCATACCCGCCAGGGCACCCACCGCCTGCGCCAGCACAAAGGCCGGCGCGCTGGCCGGTGCGATGCCTGCGAAGCTGTCTGAGAGCATGCGGCCCAGCACGGCCGCCGGGTTGGCGAATGAGGTGCTCGCGGTGAACCAGTAGGCCGCGCCTATGTAGCAGGCGACCATGGCCGGCGCCTTGGCCCCGGGCGCGCGCAGCACAACGAGGATCAGCCCTGCCGTTGCGGTGGCCTCGGCCAGCCATTGGCCGCTTCCGCTGCGAACCTTGTGGCTGAGCTGCAGCAGGTTCATGTCGAACATTGCATGGGCCAGCCAGGCGCCCGCGGCCGCGCCCAGCAACTGGCTGGCGATAAAGAGAAGGGTTTTTCTCGGGTGCTTTGGGGAGGCTTCAGTTCGGGAGCCCAGTACCAAAGTCACCAGCGGATTGAAGTGCGCGCCGCTGACCGGGCCCAGCAATTCGATCAGCACATAGAGCGCGAAGACGGTAGCCAACGTGTTGGCCAGCAGGGCCACGCCCAGGTTGCCGGCCGAAAGCCGCTCGGCCATGATGCCCGAGCCTATGACTGCGCAGAGCAGGGCGGCTGTGCCCGCGAATTCCGCGAGAAGCTGATGCTTGAGCTGAAACTCCCGTTTGTTGGCTGAGGCTGAGGCTGAGAGCGTGGGCAACGAAGGACTCATGAGCGGGCCAGGTCGCGCGCGCGAGTTTGCAACATGAGCTTGTCGACCCCGGCCGGCGGCAGGTTGGCCAGCAGGTCCAGGCGGCGGCGTATCGCATGCAAGGTCTGGCGGAAGGCCTCGCGCTTTTGCGCCTCCGTGCCGTCGCCCTCCGAGGGATCTGCATAACCCCAGTGTGCCGTAGCAGGCTGGCCGGGCCAGAAGGGGCAGACCTCGCCAGCGGCGTTGTCGCAGACCGTGATGACCAAGTCCATGTGCGGTGCGTCCGGCTTGCCAAACTCCTCCCAGTTCTTGCTGCGCAGGCCTTCTGTGGAGATGCCTGCGTTGCCCAGGACTTCGAGCGCCAACGGATGGGGCTGTTGATTGTCACGCGGGCTGCTTCCAGCCGAGTAAGCCTTGAACCGGTTCTTGCCGATGTGGTTGAGCGTGGCTTCGGCGAGGATGCTGCGCGCCGAGTTGTGGGTGCACAGGAAAAGGATGTTGATGGTTTGCGGATTCATGGCGATATCTCAGCAGCAGGCCTTGGTGTTGCGGGCCGGGGCGGCTTTGGAAAACACCACGGGTGTAGCGGCGTCGGGCTGGGCGCAGCAGGCCTGGGCTGCCGCGCTATCGGCGGCCGGCTTGGCCTCGCTGAACACCGGGATGTTGCCCAGCGTGTGGAACTGCTCCCAGGCAATGCCTTGCGGGTCGGTGAGCCAGTATTTGTCGCTGCGCGCATAGCAGCAGGTGGTGGGGCCTTCGTCGAGCAAGGCCATATCGGCGCGGGTTGCATTGGCCTTGAGGGCTTCGAGTTCTTCGGCCTGGTCGACCTGTATGCCCAGGTGGTCCACACCGGGTGCGTCGCCGCGCGTGGAGATGGCGAAGTTGACCGGCGGGTCGTTCAGCATCCATTTGGCGTAATCGGCTTCGGTGCGCGCGGGTTGCTGGTCGAACATGGCCGAATAAAAGGCGATGTTCTTTTCGAGGTCTTTGACGTGGACGTGGACATGGAAGCGTTTCATGGGGGCTCTCCTTTGGATTGAGTACGGACGGGGAATGGTTAGCAGGCAGCGCAGCCGGCTTTGGGGTCGACTTCGCAGGCGCCGCCTTCGCAGCAGTGTTCGGTCAGGTAGCCGAGCAGGGCGTTCATCTGGCCGAAGTTGGCGCGGTAGATCAGGTTGCGGCCGCGCGCTTCGCTGCTGGCCAGGCCTGCGTGCGAGAGTTCTTTCAGGTGAAAAGACAGCGCGCTGCCGGCGATGCCCAGCTGTTCGGCGATGGCGCCCGGCGTCAACCCTTCGGGGCCGGCCACTACCAAGGCGCGAAAGGCGCGCAGGCGCTGGGCCTGGGCGAGAGCGGCCAGTGCCTTGACGGCGGCGCTTTCGTCAAGGACGGAGGATTCCGGGGTTTGTAGTAAAGATTCCATAATTCAAATATAGTTGAATTATTGAATTGATGCAAACTACGGCGCTGTAGCCTATTTACCAGGAGTGAAAACACATGCCATCCGCCCCCAAAGTCACGATTTACCACAACCCCCAATGCGGCACCTCACGCAATGTGCTGGGCCTGATCCGCAATGCCGGCATAGAACCCGAAATCATTGAATACCTCAAGACACCGCCTACGCGTGAAAAGCTGCGGGAGCTGATCGCGCAGATGGGCACGCCCGTGCGTGAAGTGGTCCGGGAAAAAGAAGGCATTTACAGGGAGCTTGGCCTGGGCGACGTCGATGATGAGGCGCTGGTGGATGCCATGCTGGCCCATCCCGTGCTGATCAACCGGCCCATCGTCGTCACGCCGCTGGCCACACGGCTGTGCCGGCCTTCGGAGGCCGTGCTCGATATCCTGCCGCTGCCGCAGCGCGGGGCTTTCAGCAAGGAAGACGGCGAGCAGGTCATCAATGAACGCGGAGAGCGCGTGACGCGGGCCTAGCCCCCGCTGTATTTTTCCGGCCAGGCGCGCGAATCCGCGCGCCGCTGTTTCCCTTGCGGATTTCCATCCGCCTTCTCCCGGCCTGTGGTGCTCCAGCCACTTCTTCAGGCCCGCCACGCCGTGTCACACAACTGCCATTGAACTGACACGAACGCGTCACCCCCCGCTCCCAGAATCACGTCATGACCAGCATGACAGAGCACCCGATGGGACGCCACTCACAGCCACATGACAGGCAGGACGCAGGCACTGCCCGCGGCCTGGGCGCCGGCATCCAGGACTTGAACAAGCAGTGCCTGCGCATCCTGCGCTGCACGGCCCAGGCTTTGGCCAACAGTCCCGGCGGCCTGCGTTTCAAGGCCGGCACCCGGCCCTGGCTGGAAGGTTTGTCGAACGCGCGGCCAGCGCTGATGGCCGGCCTGGGGCGACCCGGCAAGGCAGTTTCTCTGGCCGCTGGTGATTGAGTGTCGACAAGCCCCTTGATGGGGCTTTTTTACAGGCGGCGAAGAAATGCCGCGGGTGCGTGAGCTTGCTGAAGTTGTTGAGACACGGAAACAAGGAAACAGAAACAAGGAGTTAGCCATGAAAGAACTGCCCAATCCCACCTTTGCATTGTCGCCCGTCGCAATGCCACGGGGGTCACTTCATCAAAGCGGTCATGCTGTCATTCCAGCCCCTGTTCAAAGGGCTTCAGTGGGGAAAATTTCGGTCAGCTGGGCCCGGCACCAGGACGAGGTCCGGCAGGCGCAGCGCCTGAGGTACCAGGTGTTCGCGCTCGAGATGGGCGCCACGCTGTCCAAGACATTGCCCGGCCACGACGTGGACCTGTTTGACGACTATTGCGAACACCTGCTGGTGCGCGACGCCGACAGCCAGGAAGTGATAGGCACCTACCGCGTGCTCACGCCGACCCAGGCCAAACGCGTGGGCAGCACCTACAGCGACACCGAGTTCGATCTGACGCGGCTGCGCGCGCTGCGCGAGCGCATGGTCGAGCTGGGCCGCAGCTGCGTGCATGCCGACCACCGCCACGGCGGCGTGATCCTGGCGCTGTGGGGCGCGCTGGCCGAGTTCATGTCGCGCAACCAGCTCGACACCATGATCGGCTGCGCCAGCATCCCGATGCAGCACAACGGCGTGTCCAACGGTCATGCGGCCGCCAGCATCTGGCGCCAGGTGCGCGAGACGCACCTGACCGCCATCGAGTACCGCGTCACGCCGCGCCTGGCCTTGCCGGTGGAAAGGCTGGACGACACGCTGGACGTGGAGCCGCCCGCGCTGATCAAGGGCTATTTGCGCCTGGGCGCCAAGGTGCTGGGCGCGCCGGCCTGGGACCCCGATTTCAACTCGGCCGACCTGCCCATGATGATGCGCATCGCCGACCTGCCGCCGCGCTACCTCAAGCATTTCTCCGGCAAACCGGTGCCGGGCAACACTGCGGAGGCCTGATGCGCAGCATGTTTGACGCCATGGGGGCGCTGGTTTCATCGGGCAATGGCTTCGGCGGCGGCGGCGACGGCCACGATGACGAGGACTCACTGCGCAAGCGCTACCGCACCGTCTTCATCTCCGACATCCACCTGGGCACGCCCGGCTGCCAGGCGGCGGCCCTGCTGGACTTCCTCAGGGCCCATCCCAGCGACAACCTTTACCTGGTGGGCGACATCGTGGACGGCTGGCAGCTGCGCCGCCGCTGGTACTGGCCGCAGTCGCACAACGACGTGGTGCAAAAGCTGCTGCGCCGCGCGCGCAAGGGCTGCCGCATCATCTACGTGCCCGGCAACCACGATGAGTTTGCGCGTGAATTTATCGGCAACCAGTTCGGCGGCATCGAGGTCATTGATGAAGCCGTGCACACCACCGCCGACGGGCGCCACCTGTGGATCATCCACGGCGACTACTTTGATGCGGTGGTGCAGTGCGCCAAATGGCTCGCCTACGTGGGCGACAACCTCTATGAATTCACGCTCAAACTCAACCGCCACCTGAACAGCCTGCGCGCGCGCATGGGCCTGCCTTACTGGTCACTCTCGGCCTACCTGAAACAAAAGGTCAAGAGCGCGCTCAACTACGTCACCGACTTCGAGGTGGCGGTCGCCAACGAGGCGCGCCGGCGCGGCCACCAGGGCGTGGTCTGCGGCCACATCCACCGCGCCGAGATGTGCACCATCAACGGCGTGCTGTACTGCAATGACGGCGACTGGGTGGAAAGCCGCACGGCGCTGGTCGAAAACTTCGACGGCACGCTGGAGCTGGTGCATTGGGCGCCGGCCCATGAGACGCAGGGCCGCGGCCATGCGGCTTCCACGGTGGTCGCATGAAGGTCGCCCTGGTCACCGACGCCTGGCAGCCCCAGGTCAACGGCGTTGTCACCACTTTGGTAGAGCTGGTGCGCGAGCTCGCGGAACTGGGCCACCAGGTGGAGGTGATACACCCGAACCTCTTTAAAACACGTCCTTGCCCGGGTTATGCCGGCATAGACCTGGCGGTGCGGCCCAAGCGCGGGTTGACGGAAAAGCTGGACGCTTTCCAGCCGGAGGCCATCCATATCGCCACCGAAGGGCCGCTGGGCTGGGCGGCGCGCGGCTACTGCCTCAAGCGCAGGCTGCACTTCACCACGGCTTTCCACACCAAATTTCCCGAAATCCTGCATGCGGCGCTCAAAATCCCGCTGTCCTGGGGCTACGCGCTGTTCCGCCACTTCCACAGGCCTTCGTCTGGCGTGATGGTGCCCACCCAGGGCGTGCTGCGCATGCTGGAGCAGCGCGGCTTCCAGAACCTGCGCGGCTGGACGCATGGCGTGGATACCCAGCTTTTCGGTTACGAGCCGCAACCGCGCCCGCACCCGCCCATGGGTAGTCTGTTGCGGCCGGTGTCGCTGTTTGTGGGGCGGGTGTCGTATGAGAAGAATATTGATGCCTTTTTGAAGCTGGACATTCCGGGCACCAAGGTGGTCTGCGGTGTCGGGCCGCTGGAGGAGTCCCTTAAGCAGCGCTACCCACAGGTCCGCTGGATGGGCGTGCTGCCCCGGGACGAGCTGGCCAAGGTTTATGCCGCTGCCGATGTCTTTGTTTTCCCGAGCCGCTCCGAAACTTTTGGCCTGGTCATGCTCGAAGCTATGGCCGCCGGCACGCCGGTGGCGGCCTACCCGGTCGACGGCCCGCTGGAAGTGCTCGGAAAAGCCGATGGCAGCTGTCACGGCGGTGTCATGAATGAAGATTTGCAACAGGCTTGTTACGGTGCGATGGCGGTGCCGCGCCACGAAGCCCGCCAGCGTGCGCTGGACTTCAGCTGGGGCCAGGCGGCGCAGCTTTTTGCGTCTTATCTCGTGAATGCCGCGCAAAACGGTGTCAAGTCTGACCCCAAAGAGATCAAGGGCAGCCAGAGGGGCCACTTGCCAGCGCCCACGGCGGGGGGCAACATCAGTTAAAAGTACTGTCACGCCATTGTCATGAAACCCGTCAACACTGTGACTTACTTTTACTGACAGGTTTTCTGTGCTGATGCCCACTTCCCCCGCCTCTGTGGCCGCCGCCGCGCCACCCGTCCAGTTCCTGGACCGCGACCACAGCATTCTTGCCTTCAATGAGCGGGTGCTGGACTGGGCCAAACGCCCCGATGTGCCCTTGCTGGAGCGGCTGAGGTTTTTGTGCATCGTGTCGTCCAACCTGGATGAGTTTTTTGAAGTCCGCACCGCGCCCCACCTCACGGCGGCACAGGCCAATGAATCCAAAGGCCCTTATTCGGTCGAGTCGTTTCGGGCTTTGTCGTCAGCCGCACACGACATGGTGGCGCGCCAGTACTCGCTCTACAACGACGACCTGTTGCCGGCTTTTGAGCGCCAGGGCATACGCATCGTCTCGCACGGCGAGCGCAACGCGGCTCAGCGGCGCTGGGTGAAGGAGTATTTCGAGCGGGAAGTGCGGCCGCTGCTGATTCCGGTCGGGCTGGACCCGTCGCACCCCTTTCCGCAAGTGGCCAACAAGTCGCTCAATTTCATCGTGCGGCTGGGCGGCCATGATGCTTTCGGCCGTGAGAACGAGATCGCCATCGTCAAGGTGCCGCGCGTGTTGCCACGGCTGATCCATATGCCCTCACGCGGCCACCACAAGGATGAGCGGCTGTTCGTCTCACTCTCCAGCGTGATCCGCGCCCACCTGGACGAACTGTTTCCCGGGCGCGAAGTGGGGCAGTTTTCGCAGTTCCGCGTCACCCGCCATTCGGACCTCGCGGTCGATGAAGACGACGTCAAAAACCTGCGCACCGCCTTGCGCCAGGGCCTGGAGCAGCGCCACTACGGCCAAGCCGTGCGTCTGGAGGTGTCGGCGGGCTGCTCGGAATATCTCGCCAATTTCCTGCTGAAGCAGTTCAATTTGCCGTCACCTTCGCTGTACCGTGTGCACGGCCCGGTGAACCTGGTGCGCCTGACGCAGCTGGTGGACCTGGTCAACGACTCCAAGTTGCTCTTCCCGAGCTACCGGCCCTGCTACCCGACGCAACTGCAGCCCGGCCAGTCCTTCTTTGAGCGGCTCAAGGAGGGTGACGTGTCCATCCACCAGCCCTTTGAGAGTTTTGACGGGGTGCTTGCCTTCCTGCGCGAGGCCGTCAACGACCCGCAGGTGCTGGCCATCAAGCAGACGATTTACCGCACCGGCGCCGATTCGGAGCTGATGCTGCTGCTACGCGAAGCCGTGCGGCGCGGCAAGGAAGTGACTGTAGTGGTGGAGCTCAAGGCGCGTTTTGATGAAGAGGCCAACATCAACTGGGCTGAAATGCTGGAGTCGATAGGCGCGCAGGTGGTGTACGGTGTGGTGGGCCTGAAGACCCACGCCAAGATGCTGCTGGTCACGCGCCGCGAAGGCCGGCAATTGGCGCGCTATGCGCATTTGTCGACCGGCAACTACAACCCGCGTACGGCGCGGCTCTACACCGACCTGAGCTATCTCACGGCCGACCCGCTGATGACGGCCGATATCGACAACGTCTTTGTGCACCTGGCCAGCCAGAGCCGCCTGCCCAAGCTGCATCGTTTGCTGCTTGCGCCTTTCCAGTTGCACCACAAACTCATCGAAAAAATCGACGCACTCGCCGAGGCCGCCCTGCAGGGCAAGGACACGCGCCTGGTCGCCAAGATGAACGCGCTGACGGACGAGGACCTGATGCTGGCGTTGGTGAGGGCGGGGCGCAGCGGCGTGAAAATCGACCTGATCGTGCGCGGTGCCTGCATGCTGCCCGCCCAGGTGCCGGGCGTGACCGACAACATCCGCGTGCGCTCCGTCATCGGCCGCTTTCTTGAGCATTCACGGGTGTTTTACTTCCGTAGCGGCGAGGAAGAAACCTTGTTGCTTTCCAGCGCCGACTGGATGAACCGCAACATGCTGCGCCGGGTCGAGCTGGCCTGGCCTGTGACCGACCCCGTCATACGGCAGCGCATCATCGACGAATGCCTGGTGGCCTACCTGCATGACGGGCGCGATGCGTGGGACCTGCAGCCCGACGGCACTTACCTGCGCGTGAGTGCGCAGGGTGATACACCGCGCCACGGTGCGCAGGCGGCACTCATGGGCCGCTATTCAGCTCCCCAACACCAGGACAAATGACATGGACCTCATCTTGTGGCGTCATGCGGAGGCGGAAGATTTTCCCGAAGGTGATCCACAAGGCAGTGACCTGGAGCGCTCGCTCACGGCCCGCGGCGAGAAGCAGGCCGCCCGCATGGCCAACTGGCTGGACCGCCAGCTGCCCGAAGGCACACGCATTCTTGTGAGCCCGGCGCGCCGCTGCGAGCAGACGGCACTGGCACTGGGGCGCAAATACAAGACCAGGAAAGAACTGGCGCCCGACGCCACGGCGGCCCAACTGCTGGAGCTGGTGCAATGGCCTTTGGCCAAATCGCCCATCCTGGTCGTGGGCCACCAGCCCATCCTCGGCGAAGCCATCGCGCAGCTGCTGGGCCTGCAGGCCAGCGATTTCCCGGTCAAGAAGGGCGCCGTCTGGTGGCTGCGCAGCCGCGACCGGGAGGGCCATAACCAGACCGTGGTGGTGGCGGTGCAGTCGCCTGAAGTGCTTTGAGCGCCGCTGAGCGCGCCATTCAAGCCTAGGGCCTGGTGCTTCGCATCGTGAGGAAGGCTTCTACTTCGCGTGCGCCCATGTCGCGCGGATGCTTCATTTGGCCGTGGCGGCCGTGCCAGCGAACAGAATAACGCGCCCAATACAGGTAAGTTTGTCGGTGCCAAGGCTATAGTGTAAGTACCGAGTTCGCTCCTAAACCTGGTTCGGCAAGCGTGCAGACTGCAACGGGGATTGCGGGGTTCACGGAATGCCTTGAAACTCAGCATGCAAGCGGCTTACCGGAGCTTTTGATGTCCGGATTAGATCGCAAGTGCCAGGATATACCGCAGGTTTTGCGGCATACCTTACGTTAGACGCCTGAGAGCCAATGCCAATTGAACTGACATTCCGCGAGTGGGACCGATACGAACCCGATGGCTGGTCGAGCCACGGCGCCGCTATCACCGAGACCAGTGAACTCAACAAGGTACGCGTCGCCTTGGCCGAGTTTCGAACACTTGTCATCAAGCACTGGCACTACCGAGGCTCTCGGAGCCCGGATTTCGTTGTGGTCGAAGACATAGATGCCTTCCTGGACTATCTGCGCGAGAACGCCAATGCCGGCGATGCAATTGATGTCTATGACATTTCGGATTCGCTCACTGAGGAGCGGCAAGTCGCCGCCGGAAAATGCCCCGATCAGAATGGCGAAATCCCTTCCCGAGGTGCCTACTGATGCAGGCACCTAACCCCTCCATCGAGAGGACGCTTTCCGGCCTTGGGTTCCCAAGCGCCCCTCATGTCAACTGTTAGGCGCCACAAATGACTTGGTACGCCGCAGAAGTCCTTGCAACATGTAACCCGCTGCTCCTCGAGGCAGTAAAGAGTGATCCTGCTCTAGCTGCGTGTTCGTATCTGATACGAGAGTCAATCAACTTCGAGCTCAATGGCTCCGAGTATTCGTTCCGGCCACCCCAAGACGGCTTGCTAGTTATTCGCCCGGTCTGCGATCCCAAAGAACATTGCGCCGATTGGCATGAAGAGCCCGTCCTTTCTTGGCATTCCTTGGTTGGTCCAGACGAAATAGAGACGATCTCACCTAGGGCACTGGGCTCCCATATCGATGAGGGAATGCTCAATGAGTTTCCTCCTGCTTCCTTTTTTTCCTATCTGAAGAGGTTGTCTGCTACAACGAATGTACGACTAGCCTTCTTCTACTGTTTCATGTGGGGCGGAGACACAGAGTTTGAGCATTTGTGGCTCTTCGGTGAGAGAGAGGAAGCTGCTCTGGTGCTGGAACCGGGAGTCAGGTCGAAGGTAGTTCAGGTATCCGCGGGTGGCAACGTTCAGCACCGAGATGCCGACCTTTTGACCGAAGCGCTTGCATACCTGGGGGCTCCGATACCGTCTTCATTTTGGGCTCCACACACAAGAGGCTTCCCGTGGGAGCAATACAAACTTGTACTGAGGTGAGCTGTGGCGACTAACCGTTCCATCGAGAGGACGTCGTCCGGCAAGCCGGCCAGCACCTCTCATGTCAAATGTTATGCCGCACAACTACGCGTGGAGACAAGCTTTGCCGAAGAAATCCAATAGCCCAACAAAGGTCGTCGTCCCTGGCGGCGTTGACGAGTACATCAACGCTAGCCCGCAAGAGGTACGCCCGAAGCTGGAGGATATTCGCGAGGCTATTCAAAGCGCTTCTCCCGGCAGCTCAGAGACGGTCAGTTATTTTCAGATGCCGGGCTACTACTATGAGGGCTACGACTACAACGGAATGTTTGCCTGGTTTAGCTACAAGAAGCCATTTGTCCGCCTCCATGTGCGCCCACCGGTGCTTGACGACCACAGCGAAGAAATTGGTGCTTATACCAGCACCAAAGCGATTGTCAGTTTCCCGGTTGATCAGCCAATCCCCAAGGCCTTGGTAAAAAAACTGGTGAAGGCGAGCGTTAAAGTCATGAAACAGAATGCGGCATAAAGGCTTTGGCTCATCGAGGCTCCCAGGCCAGAAACGCAATGCCTGAGTCTTTCATCGGGGCCATCCAGCCATCAACTTAATCTCACCATGACTGTTTCACATCGAAAACCCCAGGTCTGTGTACTCGGCAGCGCCGACCCTGGTTCCCGCGCCTATGAACTCGCCGGCCAAGCGGGTGAAGCGCTAGCCAAACTGGCCATCACCGTGGTGAGCGGGTGCGGCAGTCCCGCGACCAGGGTTGCTGCCGAGAGGGCCATTCAAGCTAAGGGCCTGGTGCTCAGCATCGTGCCTCCGGACGAAATGCCCGCGCCGGATTGGCCCGCCACGGTGGTATTGCCCTGCGGCATGGGCGATGCCCGCAATTTGCTGATGGCGCTTGCCGGCGATGCCTGCATCGTCATCGGCGGACGTGCGGGAACCAAGTCTGAAGTTCACCTGGCATGGCTGCACAAGCGGCCCTTGCTTCCCCTGGTCGGCTGCGGCGGCTGGTCCGATGAATTGCCGTCAAATCCTCCCGACGAGCGGGAAAACTCTCCCATCCTGCCCTGGAGCACCGTCGCTGAGCTGGAGGCAAATCTGCGCAGCCTGGGGTTGGTTAAAAGCGGGGTTTGATCCGTCGGCCAAAGGGACTTTTTCCGCGTGCACGCAGGCCGTTGATTGCGCAGAACGCTAACCATCACAGATACCTCCTACGCAATGCTCAAGCACTTATTCATGCGGCCTCTCTATGTGCAGTTGTCACCCGAATGTGTCACTGTTCGTGATCCGAGCACTCAAGAGGTGATTTCGGAAGTCCCTGAAATTGCCTTTCAGCAGGCATCAACAGCCAAGGCGGTCATCCTCGCTGTGGGTTCGTCTGCCCGTGATGCCGCTGGTGCACCCGATACCCAGGTGCTCAATCCTTTCGCACATCCGCGCTCATTGGTCTCTGATTTCACGGTTGCCGAGCAAGTACTCAAGGCCTTTGTTCGCCGCATCCGTGGAAATTCGCTGTTTCGGCCGAGTCCGGTCATCGTAATACATCCCCTTGGCGAGCACGAAGGTGGACTCACGCAAGTCGAACTCCGGGCCTTTCGTGAGCTTGCGCTGGGCGCCGGCGCAGCGAAGGCGAGCATCTGGCTGGGGCCGCAGCTTACCGACGAGCAACTGCTGTCTGGCACTTATCCCGCTACAGGGCGCATGTTGATCGAGTAGGGCGCGGCGAATTTCGTTTACACGGGTGTCCAGCACCCGATAGCCGGGGCAGCTCTGGGCTGTGAGCTTTGGGTGCTGGATCCGCTTCAGTCAGGCTTTAAGCGCCAGAGGGGCGGCCCGTCTTGATCGCGGGAACCTGCTCAAGTGCGGTCAGGAAGGCCGCGTCGGAGAGGCCGGCCAGCAGCTTGATGCCGGCGCGCAGCAGTTCGCTTTTCTTGGCGGGGCGGGTTAGCTTGGCGGCGCGTTGCTTGAGCTCGTCAAGCACCACATATTCGGTTTTTGGGATGGTGAAGCTGTCGCGCACCAGCTTTGGTTTTTTGGTTTTCTCGGGTTTTGCGGCTTTTACGGTTTGCGCGGCCTTCACAGGCTTGGCGTTTGCCTGCGGCTTGGCGGCCGGCTTTTGGGTGGCTGCTTTTTTCACGCTGGTTTTCACGCCTTTCCCGGCTGGCGCTTTGGCGGTGGACGCTTTCTTTGGGGCGGGCTTGGTCGCGGCCTTCACAGGCGCCTTGGGCGTTGCCGGGGCCGGCGCGGCGGGTTTCGCAGTTGCTTTTTTGCTGGTAGCCATGGATTGATCCTCTTGTTGGGTGTGCGGCCGAATAAACAGTATATACAGTTTATACGGTTTATTTGAGCGAGGTCAAATCACGGCCCGTTGGTGACCGGTACGCGTGAAGCGGGGGCGAAAGAAATCAGGCGGTGGGGACGACCAGCGTCCACGGCGTCTTCTGCCAGGCCAGCACTTCTTCCTGCAGGAGGTGGGCCGATTGCGGAAAAGCTTGCCCCCAGCCGGCGCGGCAGTTGAGCACAAAAATCCGGCCGGGTTCGGAGCCGCACTCCAGTTGCATACCCTTGAGGTCTGGGTCGCGCCGCGCGTGGCAGAGGATGACCGCCAGGCGCAGGCACAGCAGCTGCTGGATGAAGACCCGGTCCTCGAAGTCGACCTCGAGCTTGCGCAGCTTGCCGCGGTGGCCCAGCACCAGCAGGCTCAGGCGGTGCAGTTCGGGCAGGGCAAAGCCCGGTGCGTCGGCGTTGTCCAGGATGTAGGCGCCGTGCTTGTGGTAGTCGCTGTGCGAGATCTGGCTGCCGATCTCATGCAGCTGCGCGGCCCACTCGAGCTTGCGCTGAAAGCGCGCCACATCGGCGGCGGGGCTGCCGGCGGCGGCCATGGCGAACAGGTGTTTGGCGACCTTGCTGACCCGCTGGGCCTGCGCGGCGTCGGCGTTGAATTTGCTTGAGAGGCGCTGCACGGTGGTGGAGCGCAAATCGGTGAGGTCCTGCTCGCGGTCCAGCAGGTCGTAGAGCACGCCGTGGCGCAGGGCACCCTGGGCGGCTTCCATCTGCGAGATGCCGAGCAGGTCGAACACGGCGCGCAGAACGCTGACGCCGCCGCCTATGACGGCGCGCCTGTCGTCCTTCATGCCGTCGAGCTTCAGGCGATCAGCGCTTTGCGCCTTGAGCAGGCGATCGAGCAGCCAGTCCAGGCCCTCGCGCGTGACCTGACCCGCGGGCCAGCCCGCGGCCGTCAGCACGTCGCTGACAGCGCCTATGGTGCCGGAGGAACCGTAGGCCGTGTCCCAGGCACCGGCCCGATAGGCGTTGACGGCTTCGTCCAGCACCGCCTTGGCGGCGACTTCGGCGGTCGCGAAGGCCTTCGCGGTGAACTGCCCTTCGGGAAAGTACTTCATGGACCAGGCCACGCTGCCGACCCGGTAGGACTCCATGGTGCGCGCTTCCAGGCCCTTGCCGAGGATCATCTCGGTGGAGCGCCCGCCTATGTCCACCACCAGTCGGCGCTCATCGGATTGGGGCAGCAAATGCGCCACGCCCTGGTAGATGAGGCGGGCTTCCTCGCGGCCGGGAATCACGTCGATGGGAAAACCGAGGATTTTGTGGGCGCGCGCGAGGAATTCCTCGCGGTTGCGCGCTTCTCGCAAGGTCTGGGTCGCGACTGCGCGCACCTGGTGCTTCTTGAAGCCCGCGAGGCGTTCACCGAAGCGCGCCAGGCAGTCCCAGCCGCGCTGCATGGCTTCGGGCGTCAGGTTACGGTCCGCGTCCAGTCCGTTGCCCTGGCGGACGGTTTCCTTGAGGTATTCAGTGCGATGTATGCGGCCGTGGTCAAAGCGGCCGATTTCGAGGCGGAAGCTGTTGGACCCCAGGTCCACAGCCGCGAGCAGCGTTCCATTTTGCATGCCTGAGTTTAATGGGCATAGGCATCGCGCGGGACTCGCATCAGCATTCCTGAGCCTTAGTCTTAACCAATCAGCCGGCCGTCGACCGTCATCATGCTCTGGGTGACGTAGGTGCTGCTGCGGCGCTGGGGGTTGAAGCTGACGGCAAAGCCGCCGACGTCCAGGTTGCCGCGGCGCTGGAAGGCGCCCAGCACGTTCTGGCGGCTCAGCGGGCCGTCCACCTCATTGAGCACCTCATAGGTGTAGCGCGCGGCGATGAAGCCGGCCAGGCTGAGCGGCGCGGGCGGCTCGTCGAACAGCCGTGAGAGGGTTTCACGGTAGCTCCTGACAATCGGCAGGCTGGCATTGACCAGGGGCACGGGCTGGGTGGCGATCACCGGCGTACTGCGTGCCGCGCCCATTTGCAGCATGGTTTGCAGGTTCACGTCGGCCAGGGCCACGATGTAGCGCTGGCGGGCCTGCTTTTCCAGGCCCTGCGTGAATTCAGCCAGCTCGGGTGTGCCGCCCACGAAGAGCAGCACGGCAGGGGTGCGCGGTGTGAGCTGTTGGCCCAGCGCGCGCAGGTTGTCCGCGCCCCCCTTGAAGGCCTGCAGCTTGAATTGCAGGGTCGCGGCGATACGCTCGACGTCGGCGTGGTAGGCGTTGTAGTCCCGCGCCGTGGCATACACCGCGCCCAGTTCCTTCAAACCCATGGTGGAGAGGCTTTTGAGGGCGTAGGCCATCTGTTCCTGGCGGGCCGCGAAGATCGGGAAAGTCTTGTCGTCGATCTCAAGGCTGGAGTTCTGCAGCCAGGGCGCCACGTGCGCCATGGGGAGCCCTCCCTTGTGGGACAGCTCCACGAGCTGGCCGGCCACCAGGTCGCCGACGCTGCCGGACAGGGCGACGCAGTGGGGGTTGTCCCTGACCGAATCGAGCGCCGCCTTGAGACCGGCCGGCGTGCCGTCGGTTTCAAGCGTCTGGTGCTCTATGCGGCGTCCGCGAATGCCGCCTTTGGCATTGATGTCCTGCCAGGCGGCGCGTGAGCCGATCAAAAAATCCTTGGAGACGTCCTGCTGCGCCTGCGAAAAATCCACCACCTGAGCCACGACGAGGCTGCGCGATGCGGATTTGGCGGGCTGCGCCCACGCGGGCGCGGCAATGCCGGCTGCCAGCAGGCCGGCATGCTGCAACAGCCGGCGGCGGGGGAGGAGGGGATGGGAAAGGGTTTTGGCTGGGGCCATCGGAGGTTCCTGACGGTGTGCCTGTCCTCTGTTGTCTGACGAGGTCCGGCGGAATGGGGAAGGCCCCTGCTTTCCGGGGAAAGACAGGGGCCTGGGTGGAAGCAGGGCAGGGGCAAGGCTCTCGGCCTTGCGCGGGCTCAGCGGGTTGGTGGAATGAGGACCGAGTCCACCACGTGCACCACGCCGTTGGTGGCGGAAATATCCGCGGTCTGGACCATGGCGTCCTCGACGGTGACGAATTCGCCGGCCTTGGAAAGCGCCACGTTGGCGCCGTTGACGGTTTTGCTGTTGCCGTTCTTGACGTCAGCGGCCATCAGCTTGCCGGGAATCAGGTGGTAGCTCAGCACGGCCTTGAGTTTGGCCGGATCCCTGGCCAGTTCGTCCATGGTCTTGGCGGGCACTTTGGCGAAAGCCTCGTTGGTGGGGGCGAACACGGTGTAGGGGCCGGTGCCCTTGAGGGTGTCGGTCAGTCCGGCCTTGGTGACCAGGCCGTTGAGCGTGCTCAGCTGGGACTGGCTGGCAATGGTGTCGGCCACGGATACCGGGGTAGAGGTGGTGGCGCAGCCGGCGAGGGCGGCAATGGCGACGGCGGTGGCAAGGGCCAGAAAGCGGCGGTTCAGCATGGAAATTCTCCTGATTAAAACAGGGCCAAGCGTAGGAGCGGCTGATGACGGATTCGTGACGGAAATTTGAAGGTTTTGTGACGCTACGAGGGGAGGCGGCCTTTTGGGGGCCTCCCGGCAGGCTTGCGCCGGCTGTCATATTTGTCACAGCCTTGTCACACAAGCTTCCTACAGTCGTCGCATGGTCCCTGGCAAACCCAGCTAATTTCAAGCATTTCCCGACTGATTTCCGACCAATTCCGACTATTTCCAACCCAGAGGTGTTCTGATGAATCTGACTTTCAAAGCTTCCCTGACGGCCGCGATGGGCCTTGCCTTCGTCTCTTTTGCCACGCTGGCGAGCGCCCAGGACGTGACCGGCGCCGGCGCCAGCTTCCCGGCTCCCCTGTATTCCAAATGGGCCGCTGATTACAACAAGGCCACCAACGTCAAGATCAACTACCAGTCCGTGGGCTCCGGCGCCGGCCTGCGCCAGATCGAGGCCAAGACCGTGGACTTCGGCGCATCCGACGCTCCCCTGAAGGACGAGGAACTGGCCAAAAAAGGCCTGATGCAATTCCCCACCGTGATCGGCGGCGTCATTCCCGTGATCAACATCAAGGGCATCGCTCCCGGCCAGCTGAAGCTGAGCGGCCAAGTGCTGGGCGATATCTACCTCGGCAAGGTCACCAAGTGGACCGATCCCGCTATCAAGGCGCTGAACCCCACGCTGGCACTGCCGGATGCGGCCATTGCACCGGTGCGCCGCGCCGATGGTTCCGGCACCAGCTTCATCTTCACCAACTACCTGAGCAAGGTGAATGCCGAGTGGAAGTCCAAGGTGGGCGAGGGCACGGCCGTCAACTGGCCCGTGGGCGCGGGCGGCAAGGGCAATGAAGGCGTGGCTGCATTCGTCGGCCGCCTGCCCAACTCGATCGGCTATGTGGAATACGCCTACGTCAAGCAGAACAAGATGACCTTTGCCCAGTTGAAGAACGCGGCCGGCAATTTTGTGTCGCCGGAAGACAGCGCTTTCAAGGCAGCTGCTGCGGGCGCCGACTGGTCCAAGAGCTTCTACCAGATCCTGACCGAGCAGCCCGGCAAGGATTCGTGGCCCATCACCGGCGCAACCTTCATCCTGATGCAGAAAGTCCAGGACAAGCCTGCCCAGGCCGCCGCTTCGCTCAAGTTCTTTGAGTGGGCCTACAAGAACGGCGACAAGACCGCCGACGACCTGGACTATGTGCCTATGCCCGCGGCAGTGAAGACCATCATCGAAAAAGCCTGGGGCGACATCAAGGACGCATCCGGCAAGACGGTGGCCTACAAGTAAGCACAGCCTGAATCATTGCCTGCTTTTTCGCAGTCTTTACAAACCATAGGGGTTTCTCACGTGTCCTCTACACTTCCGGCTAGCCGGGCCGCTTTTGACCTCCCGGCCAAAGCGACCGGACGCGATATGACCAATCCTCCCCCCGGCAATGCCGTGCGCAGAAGCCCCCTGGTGGACCGGCTTTTCGGCTGGGCTGCGCAAGGCGCGGCCTGGCTGACGCTGGGCCTGCTTGCGGGCATCCTGGTGTCCCTGGTGATCGGGGCCTGGCCCGCGATCAGCAAATACGGCCTCGGCTTTCTGGCCAGCAGCGTCTGGGACCCGGTCAAGGGAGAGTACGGCGGCCTGGTCATGATTTACGGCACCCTCGCCACCTCGCTGATTGCCCTGCTCATCGCGGTGCCGGTGAGCTTCGGCATTGCGCTGTTCCTGACCGAGCTGTCGCCCGCATGGCTCAAAAGGCCGCTGGGGACCGCCATCGAACTGCTCGCCGCCGTGCCGTCCATCGTCTATGGCATGTGGGGTTTGCTGGTGTTCGGCCCCATCCTGGCTACCTATGTGCAGCAGCCGCTGCAAAACCTGCTGGGCGGTGTGCCTTACCTGGGCGCGCTGGTGTCCGGCCCCCCTGTGGGAATCGGTATTTTGTCGGCCGGCATCATCCTGGCCATCATGATCATTCCCTTCATCGCCTCGGTGATGCGGGACGTGTTCGAGGTGACGCCGGTGCTGCTCAAGGAATCGGCCTACGGCCTGGGTTCCACCACCTGGGAGGTTGTCTCCAAGGTCGTGCTGCCTTACACCAAGGCCGGCGTGATCGGCGGCATCATGCTGGGGCTGGGCCGCGCGCTGGGTGAAACCATGGCGGTCACCTTCGTCATCGGCAACTTCAACCAGCTTGACTCGCTGAGCCTGTTTCAGGCGGCCAACA